>Ga0163150_10000478_pt1 | contig 75362 bp, 88 predicted proteins | sample OliLakLV19P2IB_FD_148628 | JGI IMG/M metagenome (GOLD analysis project Ga0163150, IMG submission 148628) | Freshwater microbial mat bacterial communities from Lake Vanda, McMurdo Dry Valleys, Antarctica - Oligotrophic Lake LV.19.P2.IB | ecosystem: Environmental > Aquatic > Freshwater > Lake >... | reverse complement strand
TCGCATCGTTTCACGATATGCTCAAAGTCTTCGAATCCTACTCGTAAGTGAATCAATTCACTTACTCCGCAGAGGTTTCAACAAAACAAAACCCTCCACAAGAGAGGATCTGTTGGTATCAAGCTCCGCGGGTAGGATTCGAACCTACGACCAATCGCTTAACAGGCGACCGCTCTACCACTGAGCTACCGCGGAATACATTCTCTTTGTTGAGAACAGGGAAAATCATATACAATAAGCTCATGTATATCAAGGTTCGGGTGAAGGCCGGCTCAAAGAAGGAATTTGTCAAAAAACTCTCGGGAGACCTATTTGAGATATCTGTTCGGGAAAAAGCAGAGCGAAATCAGGCAAATGTTCGGGTTCGTGAGCTTGTGGCAAAAGAGCTCAAGGTGCCGATAGAAAAGGTCAAGATTCTCACTGGGCATCACTCTCCGGGTAAGATTTTTGTGGTGGATATACATGAAGAGGGTTTGGTATAATAAAGAGGGAATTACAATTAAAACAACGTCCAATGAATATAAAAATCAAAGCGACAAATTTTGAGATTACGCCAGCGATTGAAGATTACATTGGAAAGCGCATTTCCTCACTTGATAAGTTTGCGCGAGATAAAGACGGAAGTGCTCGCTGTGATATTGAAGTTGGAAAGACGACGAAGCACCACCGCTCGGGAGATGTGTTTCGCGCAGAAATAAATTTGCATGTCTCTGGGAAAAATTTTTATGCTGTATCTGAAAAAGATGATCTCTACGCAGCGATTGATGAGGTGAGAGATGAAATCGCGTATGCTCTCACATCCTACAAAGATAGAACCATCACGGTAATGCGAAGGGGAGCACTTAAGGTAAAAAACATGTTAAAGGGTTTGGATTGGAGAAATAAAAATCGGTAATAATTAAGAAATCCCTCGTTTAAAATCTTCAAAGTTCATTTCTTTTCCTCCTTCAGGCACTACGCGTTCGAGAACTAGTTTCCCATCACCAATTTTTGCTTTTTTGATGATAACTCGAGTTTTCTTTCCATGTCTCAAGAAGAAAGTGTACGCATTTGTAGAGCCCGCGTAGGCACGTATTTTTCGGAGATTTTCTCCTGGGCTTTTGTTTAAATCAATCTCCGCACCTTCCTTCGCAATTTTTTTTGTAAATGTGGCTTCGGTATGGTTCTGTTGTTCTTCTTCTATTTTTCCTGAAATCCAATCTGGCAGTATCTCTCCAAGAAGTCTTCCGCCCTCCTCTGCGAGAAGTGTCTCGAGCTCATTTGCGTATGGTGGCCATTCAGACACTGCAACCTCTCTTTGAGCGACGATTGGACCATGATCCATTTCTTCATCTAAGCGGATGATAGTCACTCCTGTTTTTTCGTCTTTCAAAATTGTTTCTTGAATGGGGGATGGCCCACGAAATTTTGGAAGTAATGACGGATGGATATTTAACGTTTTGTGTTTTGGGATTTCAAGAATTTCTTTCGGAATGATTTTTCCATACGCTGTCACAATAAAGACATCAAAGCTCCTAGTTTCTAGTTTATAGCTGATAGCTTTTAATTCAGACACAAACGCACTATCCAATTTTCTGGGCTGTAGCACGGGGATATTTCTTTTTTCTGCCCAGATTTTTGTGGGTGGAGAAGTTATGACAAGGTGGCGACCTTGTGGTTTGTCTTCTTGTGTAACCACAAGACTTGGCAAGAAACCCATCGACTCGAGTGTATCAAGTGTTATCACGGCAAATTCAGGTGTTCCAAAAAACACAAAAGATATTTTTGGAGTGCTCATTTTTTATGTGTGCGCGAACGGGTCTTGATTTCTTCGGGGGGAATGTCTTCTACATCCTTTGCGCTGTCAGTGAAAAGGATTCCTTCGAGGTGATCCGTTTCGTGCTGATAGATTTGTGCCATGAGACCGCTTCCGCCTTTGCGAATGTATTTCCCATGTTCGTCATATGCGCCAATTTGCGCCTTTGTAGAGCGTTTCACTTTTCCATAGAGATATCTGATAGAAAGACATCCCTCTTCTGCCCATTTTTTTTCTTTTGAGAGTTTGAGAATTTTTGGATTAATAAAAACCATATCTTCGTAGACCTTTTCTCCGTCTCCCTCGCCCTTCATGTATCCGATGACTCGCCCCGAGACCACAAAAATGCGAAGAGACGCTCCAATCTGTGGTGCGGCAATAGCCACCCCGTCGTTCTGTGTGGCGAGAGCTTCTTTCATATTTTGAATAATTTTTTTAATACGAGGAGAGGAAATGTCTGCAAGGGGCACTTCTTCGGCCACTTGGCGCAAGACATCCTCTTCACGCCCAAGAATTTCAACTGTCATAAGAAAACTCTAACACAGCGAAGCCTCGAGTTCAAAAAATTACAGCAAACTATCAGGGTCCACTCGTACAGCAATATTTGGTGGAAGCGAGCGGATTTTTTGGAGAAGTTCTTGCACCGGCCACTCTTTTGTCGGAATCCTGATGAGAACATTCATCACCACGTTTCCTTTTCGTGATGGGGCAGAGCCTCGATATATACTCGGATCCCACGAGTTAAATAACTCTGCGATTGTCTTTGCGTACTCTTCTGCCACAGCACTCTTTCCTTCGAGTGATAATTTTATAAAAATTGAATACGGTGGATATGAAAAGCGTTTTCTGTCGGCGATTTCTTCTCGATAGAAATCCATGAGGTTTCCCTTGATTGCATAATCAAGAACCCCACTTTCGCTATTTCTTGTTTGAATAATGAAGACTTTTTGTGCAAGTGAGCGAAGGGAGAGGAGGATATAAAATATTTTTTCATTAATGCGAAAGTCAGGGACAGAAAACAGTGAGTCGACAGAAGCAACCGCAACATTCTCAAGTGGATTTTTCATATAAAAAAGTGCTAGCTCGGTACCAAGGAGGACTGAGCCGGGGGTTTCTTCAAATTTCTGCACTATTTCAAGAGCCTTCTTTTCTGATTTCACACTTTCTTTATCTATGCGAAAAATTGTGACGGCTGGAAATCGTTTTTTAATTTCTTCTTCTACACGCTCAATACCGATACCAAGTGTGGTTAATTTCCAGCTGTTGCAGTTTATACATCGCTCCGCAGCATCCCTCGTTTCTCCACATCGGTTACAGCGGAAAAAATTCTGCCCACCGGGGACACCAAAGAGCACCACTGGAGTTTTGCACACCGTGCATACAACTGTTTGTCCGCAATCACCACAGACCGTTGAAGGGGAAAGACCTTTGCGCGCAGTCCAGATGAAAAGTCGCTCATTCTCTTCTTTGGTTTTGTCTATAAGAGCCTCAAGTTCAGGAGAAAGTACACGGAATTTTTTCTCAATTCCATTTGCTTCAGTTTTCATATCTACCAGCAGATTGTGTGCAGATGAAACCATTCGGAATTTGAGTGGCGCAAATTCTATATATTCATCATTTGCATGTCGAGAGAGTGTCTCTGTAGAGAGAAGCAGGTCTCCGTAGAGGATTCGCAAAGATTTTTTCTTTGCGAGATTTTGTGCAAACACTCGCATATCAAAAAATGGTCTGGCTTGGGTACGATAGTTTCGAGAGTTCTCTCTGTCAAGCACAATGCTTCCTGTATCTGGCCTTTCAACCGAGAGAAATGCGGGGGTACATATGATAAGTACTGGATGGCGTGTGTGCTCGATAACTTTGAGTGACAACAAAAACTCTTTTTTTGAAAGGCCACTATGAAGCACTACGGTGTACTGCTCGATTCCTTTTTCAAGGAGAGATTTTGTTTTGCGAACGTCCTCGATGGTGGGGAGGCAAAAGTAAACAGAAGAGTTCTTTGCAAATTCTCCACGAATAAAACTTTTGTAATGAGCAAATCGCTCTTCGTCGTCTGCTTGGAGTACCAACTTCTCGTGTGGTCTTTCTCTCCGCCCACCTTCTTTCACAGCTTGTTCGAGTGCATTTGTAAGCACGAGCTCGGGCAAGACATTTTGGAGTATTCCTCCAGTCGTTGTGGCAAAGTGTTCAGCAGTTTCTATGCAAGCATTTAAAAAATCTTCTGAAAGAAAGTGTTTTGCTTTTATCCCGGTAATTTTTTTTAATGCGAAACTGGATTTTTTTATATCCGCTTTGCTTTCCGCAATATCATGCGCTTCAATCACGATTCCGTACGCAGTTTTCTTGCGAAGGGGGATAGAGACCAGAGCCCCTGGGTTTATCAAGTCAGAACCAAAATATGAGAGCGTTTCTCTTCCTATAGTTCGAGCAATAGGGATTACTGTATAGAGTTTCATACGACCTCTAGACTACCATACCAAAGGTTTTTTTGAGGAAAACAAAAACCGCCCGCAGAGAGACGAGCGGTCTCTTGCGGGCGGGATCTACTTGGTCTCAAAAGTGACGGAGTAACCTCGTGGGGTGAGGTCAAACCAATCGTATCCGGCCACTATGGAGGTCACCCTGAGGCTGGGGTTTTCAGAGAGGAACTTACCCAGGGCTTCTCCAAAAAATTCTCTGCAATTGAACGTAAACTTATGCACATTTTCCCCAGATGTTAAGGGGATACACGCTGACACCGTCTTCTTCATCAGACCCCCCTCACGCCAGAATTCAACTGAGTCTGCGGTAGTGAGGGCTTTTTTCCCCTTGGGACTACCTACATCGGTCATGACCAAAAAGACCATAAAGCCGATAAAGCCGATCAACACAAACCCAGAGCACAGAAGCAACAGCAATCGACCTATGCGCATACATACCTCCACTTTCTCGGTATTTTAGGGAGGAACTGATGTCTATATGAATGATAGCATATAGTAGTTTTACTGTCAACCCTCATTGTTTTATGTCACCAGAAACAGTACTATCCTTGCATGTCTTTCTTCTCAAAAAAGCTTGGAATTGATTTGGGAACTACGAGTGTTCTCGTCTATGTTCCGGGTCGAGGAATTGTGCTCAATGAGCCCTCGGTTGTCGCGATTTCCGAAGAGGATAATAAAATTCTTGCGATCGGTCTTGATGCAAAAAAGATGATCGGCAAAACTCCTGAATCAATCGTCGCGTATCGTCCGATGAAAGATGGAGTTATAGCAGATTATCGAGTAACCGAAGCCATGCTTCGCTATTACATCACCAAAGCACTTGGTAAGTGGAATATCGTAAAACCAGAAGTTCTGATTTCTGTTCCTGCAGGAGTAACTTCCACCGAGCGTCGCGCGGTAGTAGAGGCGGCGATTAAAGCTGGAGCAAAAAATGCCTATGTAGTGAAGGAGCCGATTCTCGCGGCAATTGGTGCGGGGATTCCGATTCATGAACCGCTTGGACATATGATAGTGGATATCGGTGGAGGAACAACAGATGTCGCTGTTATCTCTCTCGGAGGCATAGTTTCTTCAACATCGGTTAAATGTGCGGGGAATCGCATTGATGCCGCCATCGCAGACTATATAAAGAGAACATTCAATCTCGCTATTGGCGACAAAACTGCTGAAGATATTAAAATCCAAATTGGTTCAGCAATACCCCTTGATGAAGAGCTTGTAATGATGATTAAGGGGCGCGACTATGTTTTAGGACTTCCGCGTTCTGTTGAAATCAAAACAAATGAAATTGTGAAAGCAATTGGCAAAGAACTTCGCGAGATGATAAAGGCAATTAAGGATGTTTTACAGGAAACTCCACCAGAACTCTCATCCGACATTATTGATAAGGGAATTATTATGACTGGAGGCTCATCACAACTGCGAAATCTTCCCGAGCTTGTCTATCGTCGCACAGGCGTCAAGGCAGTGCTTGCAAAGGACGCTCTCTATTGTGTAGCCCGCGGTACTGGCATTGCACTTGAACACCTAGATACGTATAAAAAAAGTATTATCGCGAAGAGGTAGGCACTAGGCACTAGGTAATAGTTGATAGTTGTTAGGTTATAGTTTAGAGGGAGACTTCATAAACTAAAAAGAAGATCAATTTTCACTCCAGTATACTGGAGTGAAAACGTGTTGATAGAGGGTAGAGTCTTTTGTGGGCCTTTAATGAGGGTGTTGAAAGGGGATTCAAATGACATTTTTTAAAGAAAGTATAGACTAATAGCGTATGAAACTCCTGATTAATCCAGAAAAACTTCATCATGCATATTTTCTCGAAGGGGATAGTGACGCCGTACTTCCAGAACTCGTTTCTTTTTTTGAAAGAGAGCTCGGTATTGTTTCGAGTGGAAATCCTGATGTGAGAATTTATGCTCATGAAACATTCGGAGTAGATGAAGGAAGGGAACTCAAAGATGCACAACTTGCAAAATCATTTTCTGGAGGGAAAAAGATTTTCGTCATTTCATTTGAAACAATCACAGTTGAAGCCCAGAATTCACTCCTCAGGGTTTTTGAAGAGCCGACTCCTGATACGCATTTTTTTCTCGTCTCTCGATCGGGCTCACGACTACTTCCGACATTGCGTTCACGTGTAGAATTTGTGCAAACAGATAGGGGACAGGAGAGCGATCAGACGATCGCAAAAAAATTTATATCCTCCACAGTATCAGAGCGAATGAAAATGATTGAACCTATTACAGAAGAGAAAAATAAAAAAGAAGCAAAGAATCTTGTGATAGGGATTGCAAATACTATACGAAAAAATAAATCAATAGAAAATTTTACTCGAAACGATTCTCAAATCCTTTCTGAAGTTTTAAAAGCGGAGGAGTATCTCTCTGACCGTTCACCGTCTATTAAGATGCTTCTTGAGCATATTGCGCACATTCTTCCTGTGGAGGCTTCCTCGTAGATGTATCAGGGGGTATAATACGCGCCATGATATTAGTGACTCATGCAGTTGTTGGCGCTGGACTCTCTACGGTTGCCCGGGCAAATCCGGTGTTTGCTTTTGGTATTGGATTCATATCCCATTTTATTTTGGATGCGATACCGCATTGGGACTATCCGCTTCAATCAAGCACAAAGACGCAGGACAGTAACCCACTTGATGCTGATTTTATTATAGGAAAAGCTTTTTATAGAGACATCACGAAAATTGGTGTTGATTTTCTGGCGGGGATACTCCTCTCGTACCTATTTTTTGCATATGGTTCAAGTCTTCATAGTTTTGTTCGTAGTGGGGTTCTCTGGGGAGCGGTTGGTAGTATGACTCCTGATTTTTTGCAATTTGTATACACTAAAGTGCGGAAAGAACCACTTATAAGTCTGCAGAAATTTCATATTTTTATGCACACTGAAAAACGACTAAGCGCTAGACCTGTACTTGGTCCCGCGCTCCAGGGTGGCATCATTATCCTTTCTGCAATTATTTTTTAATAAAATTGATTTTGAGTCTTTTTCTGCTAGTATAAAGCGATATGGCATACAGTTTTGAAACACTCAAGCGCTCACTCCTTGAAACCGAAGAGTGGCTTAAAAAAGAGTTTGGAAGTATTCGAACAGGTCGCGCCTCTCCTGCGATTTTAGACGTGGTCTCGGTTGATTCGTATGGTTCGCGGATGGTGATTAATCAGCTTGCTGGCATTTCTATAGAAGATCCTCGCACCATCCGCATTACTCCGTGGGATATGACTCAAGTAAAAGCAATCGAAAAGGCGATTACTGACTCCGACCTAGGACTCTCTGTTTCGGTGGATGATAGAGGAATTCGCATTTCTTTTCCTGAACTGACAAGTGAGCGTCGCGCCTCTCTTGTGAAAGTTTTGAAACAAAAACACGAAGAAGCGCGCATTACCCTAAGGAAAGAGCGTGACAGAATCAAGGGTGAAATCGAAGCAAAAGAAAAAGAAGGAGGAATGGGTGAAGATGAGAAATTCCGTTTATTTGCAGAAATGCAAAAACTGATTGATGAGGGAAATAAAAAATTAGATGCACTCGCGGAACGCAAGGAAACCGAAATTCTCTCCTAATTATGTCTGTAATTCTTTTTATCATTATTCTTGCGATTCTCGTGTTTGTTCACGAGCTCGGACATTTTCTGATTGCAAAAAAATCGGGCATAAAAGTTTCTGAATTTGGTATCGGGTTTCCTCCTCGCATATGGGGTAAACAAGTGGGAGAGACTCTCTATTCTATCAATGCAATCCCATTTGGTGGATTTGTAAAAATTCTTGGAGAAGACAGTGAAGACCCAGAGCTTGTGGGTCCTGACAAAGAAAGAAGCATTTTGGCAAAACCCCGTTTGGTTCAAGCAGCAGTTCTTGCAGGTGGCGTGTTCTTCAATGTTTTGTTTGCATGGTTTTTGATTACCACAGGCTACATTGTAGGCCTTCCAACACCAGTTGATCATACGGGTCCCGGTATAGTCGAAAATCCTCACTTGGTGCTCACTATGGTGGCTCCTCTATCACCGGCAGAAATTGGAAAACTGAAAGCAGGTGATATTGTTCTCTCCGTTACATCTGAAAAAAACACACTCAAGGAAATTAATGGAGAAAATGTTTCAAATTTTATCCAAGCTCACGGCAAGCAAGGTCTCACATTTGAAGTTGGACGAGGAAATGAAATTTTTACATCAACAATTGTTGCAAAAGAGGGGATTATTAAAGATAAAGTTGCCGTCGGAATCTCAATGGATATGATCGGTACACTCCGACTGTCTCCAATACAGGCAGTATGGGAAGGATTAAAAACTACGGAAGAAACTTTTGTTGCTACTGCACAAGGTCTGTTTGCATTTCTTGGACAAACATTTCAAGGCAAAGGACGCCTCTCCGAAGTGACCGGTCCAATCGGCATTGTTGGCATTGTGGGAGATGTCTCAAAACTTGGGTTTATATACCTCCTCTCGTTTACCGCAATTATCTCTATCAACCTTGCCGTCATCAACCTTTTCCCATTTCCAGCACTTGATGGGGGAAGACTCCTTTTTGTATTAATCGAAGCGATACGCAGAAAACCGATAAGTCCGAAGATTGCAAATATGTTAAATACTGTCGGATTTGCCCTCCTCATTATCCTTATGGTTGTTGTGACTGTGCATGATATCTCTAAACTTTGGTAACTATGTCTTTAGAATTTCCAAAAACTCCTGATGCTCATGAAGTTTTACGGGTGAAGCTCGAGATTCAAATCGAACTCATTAAACTTTTTACGGGCGATAAAGACCCTGAAGAAGATAAAGTTCTTGGTTGGATAGAAACATATTCGAAATCTTTTCATGATTTATATGAAAAGAAAATATCAGAAGATCCAGAGTTTTTTCAAACCTATGAAGTAGAAAAAGACACAATTATTGCTTATTTTGTAGAAAAGTTGAGAGAGTTTGATTTAAATAATCAACAACATCCAAAGGCGGCATAAGAAACCCCCCGACGCGCATGCGCGTCGGGGGCTATTCTTTCACTATGTTGCGGGAAGTGAAGGTAGAGTGAGCAGAAGATAACTTTCTGCCTCTTCTGGGAATTTCCGAACCTCTTCGAGCACCTCTTCTGTCGAGCGGAAGGCGATCACTTCCCCGAGATTATAGCTCTCTACCTCTGCGATGTCGGGATGGTCCGGTCTGTAACAGAGAGCAATTGTTTCGGAGACATCGTACTCTCTGTCTGGGGCGAGTGTGAGGAAAATATAATTCTCGAGCGCTCGTTTGTGCATCGGCTCTCGGAAGGTTTCTATCACAATCCAGGGTTGCTCCGCGATCCTCTTCGCCCAGTTCTTTTTTGCAGAAATTCTCTTATTTTCCCTGTTTTTGAGTTTTCGTACATGACTCCACATAAAAAAACTGATAATGAGGAGTGAGAGGCTCAAGGCAATCATGCCTGAGTTGGTGCTAGTCTGTGCGCCATCCATCGTACCCTCCCTCGCAAAAGTTAAGGAGAACAATCTTCTGTCGAAGAAATTAGCACTTTTGTACAGTTTTGTCAAAGGCGGTTTGCCCAAGAGGAAAATCCACGGTACTATTTTGTCATGCGTCAATCACACCTTTTTACAAAAACTCGAAAAGAAGCTCCAAAAGATGAGAGCTCAAGAAACGCTGAACTCCTCATCCGCGCGGGCTATGTTCATAAAGAAATGGCAGGAGTGTACTCTATGCTTCCACTGGGGCTTCGTGTAATGGATAAAATAATAAATATAGTGCGAGAAGAGATGAACGCGATAGATGGTCAGGAGGTAACACTCACTGCTCTTCAAGATAAGGCAGTATGGGAAAAAACAGATCGCTGGTCTGACGAGGTGGTGGACAACTGGTTTAAAACAGAGCTTAAAAGTGGAAGTGAAGTCGGACTCGGTTTTACTCATGAGGAACCACTGACCGCAATCATGACTGAATATGTCAATTCGTATCGTGACTTACCTCGGTATGTCTATCAATTCCAAACGAAGTTTCGAAACGAACTCCGCTCAAAGAGTGGTGTCATGCGTGGACGTGAATTTTTGATGAAGGATTTGTATTCCTTCTCAAAAAATCTTGAAGAACACAATGAATATTATGAGCGTGCAAAACAAGCATATTTTAATATTTTTCGTCGTGTCGGACTCGGTGACATTACCTATCTCACGCTTGCTTCTGGTGGAAGTTTTAGTAAATATTCTCATGAGTTTCAAACATTGACCGAAGCTGGTGAAGACACCATCTTTCTTCACGAGAAAAGTGGTATCGCAGTAAACAAGGAGGTTTGTATTCCTGAAGTACTCGATGAACTTGGTGTAAAAAAAGAAGATTTGGTTGAACGGCGAGCGGCTGAAGTTGGCAACATTTTTAGTCTCGGAACTCGATTTTCAGAGCCACTCGGACTCACGTATCTTGACCTAAATGGAGAAAAACAAATAGTAGTGATGGGAAGCTACGGCATAGGTATCGGACGCATCATGGGAACAGTTGTTGAGGCACTCTCTGATAAAAAAGGGATTGTTTGGCCAGAAGCAATTTCACCATTCGATATTCATCTCATCGAGATTCCAAGTAAAAACACTGCGGTCAAAGAAAAAGCGGAACGCCTGTATCGTGCTCTAGAAAAATCTGGAAAATCAGTTTTGTATGATGACCGTGAAGGTGTTCGAGCGGGGGAGAAATTTGCTGATGCAGAGCTTATCGGCGTACCAAAACACATCATCGTAAGTGAGCGGGGAATAGAGGATGAAACGGTTGAAATAAAAGAGAGAATTACAGGAGAATCGCGTGTTGTGAAGGAGGGGGAAGTAATGTAGGCTAGGAAGCTATGAAGTATGGCCAAGGATTCGAAAAACTAAGGAGACTCAGTTCAAATGATATTGGAATCGACCTTGGAACCGCAAATACACTCGTCTATGTTCGGGGTGCCGGTATCGTCATTAATGAGCCATCTGTCGTAGCGTTAAACCAAAAAACTGGGCAAATTGTTGCTGTCGGAGCTGAAGCAAAGGCAATGCTTGGACGAACTCCGCCCCACATCATTGCGGTGAAACCTCTTGTCGATGGTGTTATTTCTGATTTTGAGGTAACAGAAGAGATGATTACGTATCTTTTGAGTCGTGCGCAAAAGGATAATAAGAAAATATTTGGGCCTCGAGTTGTCGTCGGTGTTCCATCGGGCATTACTAATGTTGAAATTCGCGCGGTGCGAGATGCAACGCGAAATGCGGGTGCTGGGGAAGTACATATTGTCGAAGAACCGATGGCCGCTGCTATCGGCATCAGGCTTCCGGTCAAAGACCCAGTGGGAAGTATGATTATTGACATAGGAGGAGGGACTTCTGATATCGCAGTCATATCTCTTGGAGGCGTCGTGCGCGCAAAAAACCTTCGTATAGCGGGGGACAAACTCAATAACGACATTATTGCGTATATTCGGAGTGAATTTAAAATTTTGATCGGAGAAAAAACGGCAGAGAATATAAAAATTGCAATTGGTGCGGTGTTGCCGACAGGTCAATCTCTTGAAGCCGCGGTCAAGGGTCGCGATTTGGTGACGGGACTTCCTCGTGAAGTAATCATCACTGATTCTGATATTCGAGAAGCGATCTCACAATCCATCGCCAGCCTTGTTGAGGCTACGCGTGAAGTTTTGGAAACCACGCCACCAGAAGTGCTTTCTGATATTATGAATCGGGGAATATATCTTGCGGGTGGTGGCGCGCTTATCGTAGGACTGGCCGAACTCTTAACCGATGAATTAAAAATCCCAGTGCACGTCGCATCGGATCCATTGACCGCAGTCGCTCGTGGCACAGGTATAATCCTCGAAGACATGGATAAATTTAAAGATGTCCTTATTGTCAACGAAGATGAACTTCCATATCAAAAGTAAACCGAAACCAAATATTTCTTTCTCTCGAGCGTGGAAAATCACCCTCGTAGTTTGTTTTGGACTGTTTCTCTCTTTTTACTTTTTTCCAACTCTCTTTTTCCAAGTTGCCTCTCCGGTCGCGCGACCACTTTGGTCTTTGAGGGAGCGCGCGCTGACAGCGTTCGGTGTTGCTCCAGATTTTTTCAGTTCTCGACGGGCGCTTCTCAATGAAAACATAAGCCTTAAACAAAGGGTGAGAGAACTCGAACTAGAGGCCGAGGATTCTTCCATGCTCAACACCCAAGGAGCACTTTTGCTCAACCAATTTGAGGTCTCAAAAAATGAACACAAAACGCTAGTCCGAGTTATATCAAGGCCTTCGCAATCTCCATATGATATTCTCGTCTTGGATATAGGAAATGGCACCGTCTCCTTAGGTGATATGATTGTGGGGCCGGGGGATGTGGTGCTCGGAAATGTTATAGCGGTCTCTGGGAAAATAGCCAAAGCAAAGCTTTTTTCGAGCCCAGGGGTTGAAACTGAAGTAGAGCTTGCGGGAAGTGGAGCCACCGCAATTTTGAAGGGAATCGGAGGAGGAAATATGAGCGTCTTGGTTCCAAAAAGTTTTCCGGTCAAGATGGGCGATATGTTTGTTCGCCCAGGTTCGCGAGACAGGATTCTTGCCCAAGTCGGAGCAATCGAGGAATCGGAAGCAGATTCTTTTAAGAAAGTAACGCTCTCTTTTCCTGTTAGTATTTTCTCCATTCAATGGGTCTTTGTATATGCTCAATAGTACAAATAAAAAGCGCATATTAGTTGACACACTTCTCCTTCTTTCCGTTTTCTGGTTTCCGTGGTGGGTAACGTGTGTGTTCGCGGTTTTAGCAACTATCGTTTTAGAGTTTTTTGTTGAGAGTCTTATTGTTGGTATTCTTCTCGATACCTTGTATGGCATTTCAAATACTTCATTTATAAAAAGTTTTCCACTCACACTTTTGTTTGCACTTATTTTTCTGATTTCTTTTTGGACAAAAGATCATTTCACGTTCACTAACCGCTGACAATGCTTCGAAATTTCAAACGCAAGATTTTTAAAGGATCACCTGGCGTTCGGACAGAAATTGATCCTGACGAGATTTTTCTTGATTCGAAAAACCTCCCCAACTTCAATACAGATCAATTTGAGGGTCGTCTGGAAAGACCAATCTCAAGAACCACATTTCGTTTTCTCGCTTCCGTGTTTTTACTCATTGGACTTATTTTTATCGGTCGTTTATGGTATCTCCAAGTAAATCGAGGAGATTCATTCGAGAAAAGGAGCGAGAATAATCGTCTGAAACACACAATCATTTTTGCCGATAGGGGAATTATATATGACAGAAACAAAAAAGAGTTGGCATGGAACGAACTTAATCTCAACAATGCTTTTGCTTTCCGAAAATATGCATCATCGTCTGGAATTTCTCATGTCGTGGGGTATGTGCGATACCCTTCGAAAGACAAATCAGGATTTTATTACGAGGAATCGTTTGTTCCTAAAGATGGAGTTGAGCTTGCGTACGACAAAGAACTTATCGGGAAGAATGGTTTGAAAATTACTGAAACAGATGCGCTCGGGCATATCCAATCAGAAAGTGTTATTGCTCCGCCAGAAGATGGAAAAAATTTAGTACTCTCGATAGATTCTCGTGTAGAAGAAAAGCTTTATGAATCTTTACGAAGTACTGCCCTCGATAGGGGGTTTACTGGTGGTGCGGGGGTTATCATGGATGTTCACAATGGTGAAATTTTAGCGCTGGCGAGTTACCCAGAATATAGCCCATCTTTAATGACCGAAGGAACCGATACGGTCAAAATCAAACAAGCTTTGGGAGACAAATCAAAACCATTTTTGAATCGCGCAATTTCTGGTCTCTATATTCCAGGTTCGATTATGAAGCCATATATTGCTATGGGCGCTCTCTCTGAAGGAAGTATCGATCCGATGAAGCAAATTCTTTCCACTGGCTCTCTTACAATCCCGAATCCTTATAGTCCAAAGAATCCAACCATATTTAAAGACTGGAAGGCTCATGGCTGGGTTGATATGCGTCATGCGCTCGCGGTTTCTTCGAATGTATACTTTTTTACCATTGGTGGTGGTTTTGGTGATCAGCGTGGTATAGGAATCAGTAATATTCAAAAATATGTTCAAATGTTTGGCTTCGGTACCACTACTGGTATTGATTTATGGGGTGAGGCAGGGGGTGTTGTTCCGAGTCCAGAATGGAAAGCAAAAAATTTTCCAAATGATCCGTGGAGAATCGGCGACACATACAACAGTTCCATTGGTCAGTATGGTTTTCAAGTGACACCTCTGCAGGCTGTTCGCGCGGTCTCCGCTATGGCAAATGGAGGGACACTTCTCACTCCGACACTTCTACTCGACAATCCACAGAGTTCAAAACAAATCAAGACTGTCCCCTTGAAACCAGAAAATTTTCAGATTGTACGAGAAGGGATGAGACTTTCTGTCACAGGCGGTATTGCTCAAGGCCTACTTGTGCCAGGGATGAATATTGCCGCCAAAACAGGTACTGCAGAACTCGGAGTGACCAAAAAAACTGTGAATTCATGGGTTACAGGCTTCTTCCCGTATGAAAACCCGCGCTACGCTTTCGCTGTGCTTATGGAAAAAGGATCTCGGAGTAATACCATCGGCGCCACCTATGTCATGCGCAGTCTTCTCGACTGGATGACCATATATACTCCGGAATATACGAAGTAGTTTTTATAAAACAAAAGCGCGTGTCGTGTCGACACGTGCCAGATACCTGATCTCCTCAAGCACTGAGCATTAACAATGATGCAATGGAGAGCAAGGAAACGAACAAAGCCAGAATAATCAGCTCTGCGATGGCACGATACGATCGATCCCACTGAGTATTGAGACGGGCCACTGACCACAGAAGATACACCAAGTATAAGCTTAAACAGACCTGGAGTACTACAAGAAACTTAACTACATTTTCCATAAGATCCTTCATACAGCCCCCTTGAGAATGTGAGTTTTCCTAGTTCCTTCCAATCTCTTTCTAACATAAAATAAAGAAATTTGTCAATAGGTTATTGGTTTTAATTGACTTTTGGCCCTTACGCCGATACAATGGTTGCCACTCTATGAAAGATGAACACGAATATCTCACTCAGGAAAAATATAAGGAGTTCGAAAAAGAGCTCGAATTTCTGAAAACAATCCGCAGAAAAGAAGTCGCAGAAAACCTGGAATATGCCAAAGGATTAGGTGACTTGTCTGAAAATGCCGAATACCACGAAGCTCGTGATGTGCAGGCAAGTGTAGAAGATCGTATTGGCAAACTCGAGATGATTTTGAAGCACGCAACCATCGTTTCGTCTCACCACGCCAAAGACGTTGTCTCTATCGGTTCTGTTATCTCGGTTCACAAAGGTAAAGAAAAAGATCTAAAAACCTTCACTATTGTTGGTTCAGAAGAAGCTGATACGAGTGCGGGCAAGATTTCAGTGAAGTCACCCCTTGGCTCTGCTGCACTTGGTAAAAAGAAAGGAGACTCTTTCTCTTTCATAACTCCAAATGGTACTATGGAATACACGATAGCATCGATAAAGTAGGAGTTCGGCTTTCTGGAAACTATTTTACTTCGGGTTCCTCTAACAGCTAACAACTATAAGCTATTAACTGTATTGGCAATGGCTTCTCTAGAAGAAATCAGGCAAAACCGAATTGAGAAACTTAGAATCCTTGAAGAAAAAGGAGTCACTGCTTTTCCTGTAAGTGTAAACCAAGATTACGTTCTGTCTGAAGTAATCAAGAATTTTTCTAAACTCGCGAAATCAAAAAAGAAGCAATATTCTCTCGTTGGTCGCGTCATGTCGCTTCGTCCGCAAGGCGCTCTGATTTTTCTCCATTTTTTTGATGGTACTGCCAAATTTCAAGCACTCCTTAAAAAAGGAGAGGATATGAGTGAAGAAGATTTTGAGCTTTTTTCAAACACAGTAGACATTGGGGATTTTGCAGAATTCAAAGGGACCCTCTTCCTTACAAAACGAAAAGAAAAAACCGTGCTCGCTCACTCGTGGCGTATGCTTGCAAAGAGTCTGCGCCCGCTTCCTGAGAAGTGGCACGGCCTTCAAGATGTCGAAGAGCGTTTTCGTCATCGCTACTTAGACACTCTTATGTCAGAAGAGGTTCGCGAGCGATTTTTCAAGCGTTCCCAAATCATCTCACTTCTCCGTACGTTTTATTTTGAAAATGGTTTTATGGAAGTCGACCTGCCGATTCTTCAAAGTCTCGCAGGGGGAGCGACTGCGCAACCATTTACCACACACCACAATGCGCTTGATACAGATTTTTATCTCACCATTGCCCAAGAGCTTTATTTGAAAGAGCTTCTGATTGGTGGGTTCAATAAGGTCTTTGAACTTGGGAAGCGTTTCCGCAATGAAGGCATTGATACTTCGCACAGTCCAGAGTTTACGATGCTTGAGTCAAACGAAGCGTATGTGGATGCAAAGCAGCAACGTGAGTTTGTAGAAAAGCTTATGCGTTTTTTGGTGAAAAAACTTTTCAGTTCGCATACGTTTATTTCAGACGGCAACACTATTGATACAAAACCTAAGTTCGCCGTTGTTGCTTTCTACGATCTCTTGAAGCGTCATGCGCTTATTCCAAATCCAGAATCTATGACGAAGGAAGAAGCTGTAATTCGCGCACAGCAACTCGGGGTTAAAGTAGATCCAAAAGAATCGCTCGAAAAAATCCTCGATAATATATACAAGAAGGTTGCACGTCCTAAACTTATTCAACCCACCTTCATTGTTGATTACCCCGTTTCATTTAATCCATTTGCGAAAAGAAAAGAAGATAATTCAGCACTTATTGACCGTTTTCAGCTCGTTATTTCTGGTGTGGAGCTTGTAAATGCATTTTCTGAATTAAATAATCCTATTGATCAAAAAGAGAGATACAGTGAGCAAGACAAAAAAGGGGAATCAGGTGAAAAAGAAATCGCACCATCTGATCTCGAATATGTGGAAGCGATGGAATACGGTATGCCACCAAATGGAGGGATTGGAATCGGAGTGGATCGTCTCATTATGATTCTCCTTGATGTAAAAAATATTAAGGAAGTGATTTTGTTCCCGACACTCAAGCCAAGAAGAGAATAAAACATACCAAAAACAGCCCTGATTTCAGGGCTGTTTTTCTTTTTGACTTAACACTAATCTTCTCGATGGCGGCATACGTTCCGTATGCGCGTGCGATCTGGAGGACAAAGGAAAGTTCCACCCCCCTTCGTCCGAACAGAGCGTCTTGGTTTGTGTGGATGCTCGTCGACTACATCATGGTCTTCTCACTTCTCAGCGCGAAGTCCTACGGTGCTTTTGCGATGTTTGTCGCACTCTCAGTTGGGTCAACGGCAATCTTCGCGCTTTCATGGAAATATGGAGAGGGTGGTTTTACTCGGTTCGACCTGGCCTGTATTGCGCTGGGCCTGAGTGGTATTGTTGGATGGAAGGTGTTCGGTACGCCGATGGCTTCGATTGTGTCGTCAATCATTGGGGCGTACGCAGGAACCCTTCCTACCTTCATGAAGGCGCTCAAGGACCCGATGAGTGAGGATTTGCTCACCTGGACCACATTCGCAATCGGAGGTTTCTTTAATTGTCTCGCGATTCGCGAGTGGTCTTATGCCCAGGCCCTTACTCCCATAGCAGTCTTCGTTCTTCAGATGGGCCTAGTGCTCTGTATTTATCTTCCGCGCAAGTTATCGAAGGTGCGGGTTCGATCTAAGTGGTAAGAGAGACCAAAGCGCCGGTGTTCTTCGGAACCCGGCGCTTTTCATTTGTATTTTTTCATTATTTCTGTGGGATTGCACGCAGACTCTTTCTGGGAGGTTTGTATGGGAAATGATGACGCCTTTGAAAAACCGTATAGCAAACCAAAACCAGGTTCCAATGCACCTCGTCACAGCGACAAATCTCCACACTTGGAACTTGGGTCCATACTTCCAAGTGAGGGTAATGAAGATGGGGCTTTCGACGAGTTGTGCCAAACTGTCGAAAGAAGACAGAGTATGACGGAGTCAAGTGTGGCATTTGTGATTTCAGACGCATGGGGTAGAAATGGGCGCCGAGGTTTTGTAAAACCTCGGCGCTTTTTGTTTGGTGGTATAATAAAGATAAATTTAAAATAATCATATCTAAAATGCATTTTGAACTACCTGAGTCATCACGAGAAGAACTAACTCCTTTTATACAAAAAGAATTAGGAAAAGCTTCAGTTGATACTTGGATGGTTTCACTTGAAAAACTTGAAGCTCTTGTAGAGGGGGATGAAGGTTTACAAGAACTATTAGAAGATGTTCTTGATCAATGTTTGCGTTACACCAAATCAGTTGTGGAAGATCTTGATGCAAAAGCAAGAGAAGGTTTCGGAGAAGAAGCTGAAGAAAAAGGGAAGATGAGAACAAGAACTCATGAAGCAACTCAAGACACTATCCGAGCGTTTGTTAGGAATTTAGTCAAAGCTGGAAAAACTCCTGATCAAATGTACCCTCTGTTGCCTAATCCAGAATCTAGACCCGCGTGCGGATACTTTGCTTTAAAACTTACCCTTACTCGAGGTGCACAAATCATCAAATAAAGAGTACTTGTGTTATATAAATAAATGTGTTAGTATTTTAGTAGACATAACCAAGGGGGTTTTATGCTTGATGAGGGTGATCGAAGGAAGCTTCTCCTTGAGTACGCAAGTTTTGTGCTCAAGCAGATTCAGGGTGAGGATCGAAAGATGGCCGAAGGAGATCTCATGCGAATGCAAGAGATCCGCGAAGAGGCGGGTCTTGACCACCTGGCGATGCTTCAGGAGATCAAGATTTTTACTTCGGGAACTGTGTCTAGGTAGAGGCGCCATTTCAAAAAAAGAATGGCGCTTTTTTTCTTGTAAAAACCTTTCAAATTATTTGGTGAACCCTAGTACACCCAAAAGGTGGATAAAAAAATGTGGGGAAGTGGGAACAAGTGTTATATAATTTAGGACAAGTGGGAAGAAGTGGGAAATGACACGACACCATTTTTCACTCGAAGTTCTACGCCAATGTTTATCGGAGAATACACACATACCGTCGATGAGAAAAAAAGAATCTCATTACCCTCGAAGTTTCGTCGTGATCTTGGAAAAAAGATTATCATCACTCGAGGCTTTGATGCGTGTCTCTTCGTTTTCACTCCAAAAGTGTGGGGAGTGATGGCAGAAAAACTGGGAAGTCTTCTCATGGGTTCGAAGGATCAACGAGACATTGCACGCTTCATGCTGTCAGGAGCTGTGGAAGTCGATGTGGATTCGATCGGCCGAGTTTTAGTTCCAGATTTTTTGCGCGAGTATGCGGGGCTCAAAAGTAAAGTAATTTTTGCAGGAGTCTATAATCGCATTGAGATTTGGAATGACAAGGAGTGGGCGGATTACAGCAAACGCATTGAAAAGCAGGCCGATGCTGTAGCAGAGAAATTGGGCGACTTGGGCGCCTTATAGATCTCAAAATGGCTCACAGAACCGTTCTTTTACATGAGGCAATGGATGGACTTGCATTCTCACATGGGGAGGTATTTGTAGATGCAACGCTCGGAAATGCGGGGCACAGCGAATACGCGCTCTCGCTCGGGAAAGAGATTCAAGTGATTGGGATTGATCAAGATGAGGATTCACTTCGTCGTGCGAAAGAAAGGTTGACTAACGATGCTCGTGTATCTTTTGTTCACGACAATTTTAGAAATCTAGATCAGATCCTGGAAACTCTCAATCTCCCGCATGTAGATAAAATTCTTTTTGATTTTGGATTCTCATCTGATCAAATGGAGAGTTCTGGACGAGGGTTTTCATTTCAAAGAGATGAGCCATTACTCATGACGTTTCAAAAAGAAATACAGCCGGGAAACCTCAGTGCCTACGAAATTATAAATTCTTGGAGCGAAATTGATTTGAAAGCAATTTTCTCCGAGTATGGGGAAGAGAGGTTTTCAGGAAGAATCGCGCGAGTCATCGTAGAGTCTCGGAGAGAGAAGCCAATCGCCACCACGAAAGATCTTGTCGACGTGATTGTGAAAGCCACTCCCAAGGCCTACCACCGAGGAAGAATTCACCCCGCCACTCGTGTGTTCCAAGCACTCCGTATCGCGGTCAATGACGAGCTGGGAGCGATCAAAACAGTTCTTCCAAAGTCTCTTGCACTTCTTTCTCCCCATGGACGTATCGCCGCAATCTCATTTCACTCTCTCGAAGATAGAATCATCAAACATACGTTCCGTGAATGGTCGAAACAAGAGTTAGGGACAGTGATTACAAAACGGCCCATCGTACCAACTTCAGAAGAAATAGTGGATAACCCCCGTTCTCGAAGCGCAAAACTCCGAATCTTTGAAAAAAAATGAAAAAAGTTAGAACTGTAACAAAAGCAATAACTCCAAATAATACAAGACCATTTTTTATCATGCTTGTCGGTTTTTGTATTCTCTCGGCAATTTTTTATATGTATGCGATAAACCAGATTGTCCGGAACGGAGTAAAGTTTCAGACAATACAGACAGAACTTTCTCATATCATTGCGAGTTTGAGTAATATGGAATTTCAATATATTAATCAGAAAAATTCAATTACTATTGAGAAAGCAGTTACGCTTGGTTTTGCACAAGCGGAGCCAACAAAATATGTTTCTCGAAAGACATCGGTTGCCCTTGCGCACGTAGCGGATAATAAACGATAATAGGGTGCGTACATGAAGAAAGAAGATTCCGCTCCTCGGATAACAGTTATTTCACTTTTTATATTGCTGGTGGCGCTCATCTTTATTGGGCGTCTCTATTATGTACAGATTGTTTTGGGGAGCGATTTCACAAGCAAGGCTGATCGGCAGTATGTGCAATCAAACTACGATTACTATGATCGAGGTTCTATTTTTTTTCAAACCAAGGACGGTGATTTGGTTTCAGCCGCAACTTTGAAGACCGGATTCATCGTAGCAATCAATCCGAAGCTTATTGGTGATCCGCAAACGCTTTTTGATAAACTCTCGTCCACCATCTCCATTGATAAAACAGTTTTTTTCACCAAAGCTTCAAAAAAACAAGATCCGTATGAAGAAATCACTCGTCGCGTCGAACCAGAAAAGGCTACTGCAATACAAAAATTAAAACTTCCCGGGGTAGAGGTATATAAAGAACGATGGCGTTTTTATCCGGGCAACTCTATGGCCGCCCACGGTCTTGGTTTTGTGGCATACAAAGACAACGACTTGGGCGGTCGGTATGGACTTGAACGATATTATGAAGACACACTGAAACGAAACAATGATTCGGTCTATGTTAACTTCTTTGCAGAAATTTTTTCAAATATAAAAAAAGGAATATCGTCTGGTCAGTCGCTCGAAGGTGATGTGGTGACTTCGATAGAGCCGACAGTAGAAGCCTTTCTTGAGCAAGAACTTAAAAAAGTTATTGAAAACTGGAGCTCTGATTTTGCTGGAGGCATAATCATGAACCCAATGAATGGAGAAATTATTGCGATGGCTATAAACCCATCATTTGACCCGAACAACTTGCAAGATCAAAAAAATTCACGAGTTTTTTCAAATGAACTTGTTGAAGGTTCCTATGAGATGGGTTCCATTATTAAACCTCTGACCATGGCTGCGGGTATCGATGCAGGTGTTGTCACAGAAAACACTCGCTACAACGATACGGGATCACTCACATTAAACAACAGAACCATCTCAAACTACGATGGGAGAGCTCGAGGTTGGATTACCATGCAGGATGTCTTGAACCAGTCTTTAAATGTCGGCGCCGCTTTTGTCGAGCAAAAACTTGGAAATCAAAACTTTGCAAAATATATGCTCAGTTTCGGGCTTGGTCAGGAAACAGGCATTGATTTACCCAACGAGACCCACGGTCAGGTAGAAAACCTTAAAAGTCCTCGTGATATTGAATATGTTACCGCTTCTTTCGGTCAAGGCATAGCGTTGACCCCCATTGAAACCATCCGCGCGCTTGCAATACTTGGCAACGGAGGGGTTTTGGTGAACCCTCACATTGGCGTGCGCATCAACTACAAAATCGGAGGTTCAAAAAAAATTGATGGAGGGGTGACCAAACAAGTTTTGAAAAAAGAAACAGGGGAAGAGATTACTCGAATGCTTGTGCACGTTGTCGACACATCGCTTTTGAATGGAAAAGTGAAAATTGATAACTATAGTGTTGCCGCAAAGACAGGTACCGCTCAAATTTCAAAAGGTGGTGGAAAGGGATACTACGAAGACAGATATCTGCACACTTTTTTTGGATATTTTCCGGCGTATAATCCAAAGTTTATTATCTTCCTATTTAACTATTATCCAAAAGGAGCTAAGTATGCGTCTGAAACACTCACATATCCATTTATTGATATTACAAAATTTCTTTTAAACTATTATCAGATACCTCCTGATAGATAAACTGTCATTTACTCTGTAAGATTTTTAATAACAGGAATACCCGACTATTAAGTGTTATGGTAAAATGGTGATATAAAATTATGTCCCATAAAGATTGAAAATCTTTATGGGCTAAATACCACCGGCAAGAATAGTCTCGTATGAAATCCATTCTAAAAATAGTCGTTGTCGCAATACTCACCTGGGAGGCAAAACTTGTGCTTAAGAAATACAAGCCCAAGATCGTGGCTGTGACAGGTAGTGTCGGAAAAACCTCAACAAAAGATGTCATCGCGACCGTCTTGTCACATTTTTTCTTTGTTCGAAAGAGTGAAAAAAGTTTTAATAGTGAGCTCGGAGTTCCGCTCACGGTGCTCGGGCGTCCAAATGGCTGGGGGAGTATCACGGCATGGCTTAAGAATATATTTGAAGGTTTTGCCCTCATTTTACTTCCTAATCATTATCCAGAGTGGCTTGTACTTGAAATCGGTGCCGATAGACCAGGGGACATTCAGAAACTCACCTCCTGGGTGAAACCAGATATAGCAGTCATCACCAGACTTTCGAAAGTTCCTGTCCATGTTGAATTTTTTTCTTCCCCCGCGCAAGTTTTTGAGGAAAAAGGTCGCCTCGTAGAAGCGCTCACGCGTGATGGCACTTTGGTGCTCAACGCTGACGACGAAGATGTGCTCGCCTTTAGAGGACTTACCGAAAACGCCTCACTTCTCTATGGACTCGCAAACAATTCAGACATTTTAGGAACCGCCTACGAAATAAAATACGAAGGAGAAGGGAAGGAGCGTCATCCGGTTGGAGTTATGTTTAAGGTTAATACACAAGAAGAAACCTTAGAAGTGTTTATGAAGGGCAGTCTTGGGGTTCAAACGATGTATCCAGTACTCGCTTCTTTTGCAGTAGGCTCGTCCCTAGGGCTCTCCCCGAAGAAGATATTTCAGGCTATCTCTGTGCATACTCCATCTCCCGGTAGGATGAGGCTCCTTTCGGGCGTAAAAGGCTCTATTATTATAGATGATACCTATAATTCCTCTCCCGTGGCTCTTCATGAGGCGCTCAACACTCTAGAGAGAGTAGAGACTTCACATAAGAAAATCGCTGTACTGGGCGACATGCTCGAGCTTGGTGTCTATTCGACAGAAGAGCACAAGAGGGCAGGAAAACACGCTCAAGAAGTGGCTGATATTTTAATCACGGTGGGTATCAGAGCACGGGGTATCGCTGAAGGAGCGCTTGACAATAATATGTCTGAGAAGAAGGTGTTCCAGTTTGAAAGCTCTCTCGAAGCGGGCCAATATTTGCAAACTATCTTAAAGACAGGAGATGTTGTTCTCATTAAGGGTTCTCAAGGGGTCCGAATGGAACGCACAGTAGAAGAAATAATCGCCGACCCACTACAGAAAGAAAAACTTCTTGTGCGACAAGACAAGGAGTGGATGGATCGCTAGTTCCTCAAGTTTTTAATTCCAAAACACTGCACAACTAACACTACCGCATTAAAGTTGACTTTAGTGCGGTAGTGTTTTTCCTTGTCTTTAGTTTTCTGTTCTAATCTTTAAAAGATTTCAACATTTTTTACAATATTGACGCAAGAGAAATTTCTGGTGGAGGTGGAGGAAGCTCCGGTTCAGTTGAGGTAACTCCTCCCGTTGATCCCGTTGGAACTACAACGGATGCAACGTCAACAGATCCTGTAGCACCTCAAGAGGAAGGACAGGGGAGTAGTACTCCTCCAGCAGTAGATCCGCCTGTTGTCGAGCCTCCTGTGGTTGAAAATCCACCAGCCGATACTCCTCCTGCGGACATCACAAGCACACCGCCAGTTGATTCTGGAACAACGACTTCGTAATAAACTCTAGAAAAGAAAATAGATACAAAATTCCGCCCTTAGAATAGGCGGTTTTTTGTTCGCTTACCCACCAGTAAAGGTAAGTTGACAAAACTATATTTTGTAGTATCATATAGAAAGACAACAACCCCTACAAAGGTGGCTCTATGGTTCTTCGAAAGGCTTTGAAGTTTCTGCGCAGTACGTTGTTTCTTCTTGTACTCCTGCCCGGACTCGCCTGTTCGCGCTTTCACGATTCTGATGTGTTCGTCGTCGTGAACAACCGGACCTCGGACCTCATCGAGGTCTTCGTCAACGGCAAGTCCAAAGGCGTCCAGTCTCCAGGGGCAGTAAAGTACAAGGTCAGGGTCTCAACCCCGACCTACGACACCGGTACGGGGCCGAACAACTCGGACGCTGTCACGGTCTATGTGACGGCTCGAAACACTCGGACGAACAAGAGCGCGAGGACCGTCACCCTTCAGATGTTGAGTGACGAGACACAATCGGTAGATTTCGACACGTATGACTTTTTGTTCTGACACGAGAGACGCCCCACAAGGAATCACTTCCTTGTGGGGCTTTTGTTTTATTCTTTTGTCTGTGGGATATAATAGACATATGAAAAATCAAGAGAGACCAATGTTTGTGCCAGAGGATTCAAAAGAAGATCAGAAAATAATCGAAGGGTTAATTTCTGGAGATGTTGAAAAAGTGGGAGGGGATTATGTAGCAAGTATGAGTGCGGGAGATATACAAGAGATGCGACAAGAGGCGCTTGCAGAAAAAACTCAAGAAGAGGAAGTGCGCGAAATAGAGGAAGCAGTTGAAGACGATAGAAAAAAATTTGGAATTGGAGAACACAAAGACGAGTGGGAAAAAATTGAAGAACAGCACCAAGGGGATGAATGGAAGAAATAAAAAGAAACCCCGTACTCTCTCGAGTACGGGGCTGTTTTCTTGATTCAGGAACTAGCGAAGGATTCGACCGTGTCGCGACCCTTGGATGAGGCAGGGGGCATTCGCTGTATTGAAGACGGGAGTTTTGCTTTCCGGATGCTTGGCAAAAATCTCCAGAGTCCAGAGGGCTTGTCTGGTAGTGCGATGCACTGTCCCCAACACACGAAACCCAGTCCATGTGACGGTCTGGTCTGCCTTGAGTATGTCTTGGAGAAAGGCGAGTACTGATTCTGGAGGAGAGCGCCTTATCCACTCGCCGATACCGAGGTCTCCAGTGCCCGTGTACTCTGTCAGGCATCGAATCGCGTGCTCGCGATCCCTGTTCAAGATCAGGTCGTGGTCTAACTCTTCCAGTTTGTCTCTTTCTTGGTCAAACTGAACAGGGAACTGATGCTGGGCGATGAGCATGCCAGAAGCATCACCAAAGGAGCTTCTCATTGCGCCGAAGCGGTGCGCTTCAGCAGGGTAGACCCTTCTCATAAATCGCTCCTGTGTGCGAAGTGGTCAAAGAAATTCTATGAAGACTCTATGATAGATAATAGGGTATGTCAAATATATAGAGTGCTTTGCGCGCACAATTTGTGTGGTCACAAGTTACTAAGTATTTTGCTACAAGTACTCGCTTCTCACCCCACCAGTCTATGCGTGCACAAACCTGTCCGCGAAGGGTAGAAAAGATCGCGGGCGGGGCTCCCTTCGTTAACTCAAGAAGAGGAAAAAGATAACCCAAAAATTATCCACATTAACGACAACTTGACCTAAATATCCTGTAGATGTAGTATTTAAGCATTAGCGCAAGTATTAAAATATGTTAGAACCATCACAAATAACTAAAATACAGAAAACAATTACCGAGGAGGACGTAGTTCTCTCCTCAGTGTTCAATGTGCTCGGTGATAAGAACCGTTTTCGCATATTAAAGATACTTATTCAACATGGAGAGCTCTGCGTTAGTGATCTCGCTGCAGTTCTCGATGTATCAATTTCTTCGGCGTCTCAACATTTGAGGATTTTAGAGATGTCGGGACTCGTCATAGGGGAAAGAATGGGTCAAATGATGTGTTATAAGCCACTCATTAAAAATCCAAAGGTCAAAGCAATTATTAATTTAATGTAACAAAAAATATATGCACACAGTAACCATTTACACATCGTCAACTTGTCACTTCTGTCATATGGCAAAAGATTTTTTCAAGGAACATGGCGTGAAGTTTACCGAGAGAGATGTCGTCACTGATTCGACCGCTGGGCCAGAAGCAATCCAAAAGTCCGGACAGATGGGAGTACCAGTTATAGACATAGATGGAAAAATTGTAATGGGCTTTGATGAGCCACAGCTCCGAAAGCTCTTAGAAATTAAATAATAGTATGATCGGACTCATTATTCCATCTTTTTTTGCAGGGTTACTCACATTTCTTGCGCCATGCACTCTGCCTTTGGTGCCGGGATATTTGGCATTCATCAGTGGCGCAGGGGCCATAGAGGAGCGTGAGCGAAACCGAGGCAAGATTTTTTGGAACGGGGTCGCGTTCGTTATTGGATTCAGTCTCGTTTTCATTACCCTTGGAACAATTGTGGGACTCATAGGTCAGGCATTTGCCCCCTATCAAGTGTGGCTTTCGCGGATTGCCGGTGTTTCCATTATTGTCTTTGGATTGTTTATGATTGGGATATTAAAAATCCCCCTGCTCAATCAAGAGCAGCGTCTAAAAGTGCCTAGTATTTTTAAGCGAGGGAATTTAGCAGGCTCATTTTTGTTTGGCAGTGCTTTCTCTCTTGGATGGACTCCCTGCGTTGGCCCGATACTGGGGTCTATTCTTCTTCTCGCAAGCACTGGGGCGACCGCGCTTGAGGGATCTCTTCTTTTAGCAACATTCTCGCTCGGACTTGCTGTTCCGTTTCTTCTCATTGCATTCAGTATTAGCAGAGCAGAAAAATATTTAGAGAAAATATCAAAATATCTCAATGTTGTTTCTGTGGTCGGAGGAATATTTTTGGTCATTCTTGGTACGCTTGTACTCACGGGGAATATGTCGATATTTCTTTCGTGGAGTTACCGGGCGCTCCAGTTTCTTCAGTATGATCGGTTAATAGAATATTTATAAATTAATAATTAAAAAACATTATGCAAAACAATTCCCATGAAAAAGGTTCATCAAAAATTATTGGCGCTGTTGTCATTGTCCTCGTTCTTATTGGTGTTTCTATATACGCAACGCGAGGCAAAGATAGTTCAAACAGCAGTGCAGTATCTAAAACCGAAAACGTCACATCTGATAAACAAATTGCTCCCGATTTTTCGCTCGACAAACTCGGTGGTGGAACCATTACGCTGGCCGAGTATAGAGGACGAAAGCCAGTTGTGCTCGACTTCTGGACAACCTGGTGTCCCAATTGCAAGCGGAATATGCCACATCTAAACGCTTTCTATGAAAAATACAAAGACCAAATTGAAGTGATTGGTATTGATATGCAGGAAAATCCATCCCTTGTACAAAAAACTATCACCGATTGGAAAATTACATTTCCGATTGCCCTTGACTCAAGTGGTAGTGCTACACGAGCGTACGGCGTGCGATATACCAATGTTCATGTCTTGATTGATAAAGAGGGTAATGTAGTCCGCTTAATCCCCGGCGATATTAGCGAAGCCGATATGTTGGGATTAATTAAATAAATTTTATGGTAAAAGCAATCAAGCAGAACCAACAAATCGTATTTACTTGTAAGGAGTGCGGAATGGAATATCACGACGAGAAAACTGCCAAAAAATGCGAGGTATGGTGTAAGAAGAATAAGAGTTGTAATCTTGACATTATTAAAAATGCTATAAAAAGTGGTGATGTTGTCAAACAATACTCCAAGACATAAAAAATGATAAACGTAAGATACACAGTAAAATTAACAGGTATTGCCTTCATTTTGCATCTTATTTGGGAAAACACCCAAGCCCCCTTTTTTGCTGGGTATCAATCCTTTTCTCAGCATTTCCCGATGTGTTTTGTCGGGACAATAGGCGATGTTGTCGTAACACTTTTAATATTGGCGTTTATGCGGCTTCTCAAGAAAGATATGATGGAGACAATTGCCGATTTTACGGCACTAGCGATAATCGGATTTATTGTCGCGATTGGAATTGAACAAAGAGCCCTGCTAGTTGGCAGTTGGGATTATGCACAAGTAATGCCAGTAATCCCATGGTTCAATGTCGGTTTGCTCCCTGTTATTCAAATGACATTGCTGTTACCACTTTCTTTTTACTTAGCCAAGATCTTCAATCAAAATCATAAACACTCAATAAAATCACAATGACACGGCTAAAAGAAATTCTAAAAATAGCTTCGTTACCGGTCATTATTGGCTCGTTGTGCTGCTTATCGCCAATTATTCTTGTCCTTTTTGGACTTGGTACGGTTGGTGTCGCCTCAACTCTTGCTGATACATTGTATGGGAGCTATGCATGGGTGTTTCGGATCGGGGGGCTCGCCCTTCTTGCAATGAGCATCATTATGTATTTACGTCGGACAAAAGGTATTTGCACTTTTGATGAAGCAAAAAAGCGAAGGCAAGAAATTTTCAACATTGTCGTATTAACGCTCGTTTCCGCGGTAGCAGGATATTTTATTTTTCTCTATGTGGTTCTTCACTATATTGGAATATTTTTAAAAATATGGGGTTAATAATCTAAAAATCGTATGAACACCAAAACAACAATTTCCGTAATAGTCAGTCTGATGATAATAGTTTTAGTGGTTGTATTTACGCGTCCAGGAAGTAACCAAAAAAATAATCCTATTATTACTAATTCTGAAATCAATACTCACGAGTCAGCTTTTCAATCGGGAGGATTAAGAACAAATACATCGATCACCTCGATACCGCTTGATAAGGTGCTTGATGGAGGTCCGGGCAAGGATGGTATACCTGCGATTACAAATCCAAAGTTTACAAGTGTGATGGAAGCCAAGAAATGGCTCAAAGACGATATAGACGGTATTGTGGTCACGGTTCTAAAAACAACTCGTTTTTATCCGTACAACATTATTGTTTGGCATGAAATTATAAACGATAAAATTGAAGGAAAATCTTTAGTGGTTACATTCTGTCCTTTGTGTGGCTCGGCTATCGTTTTTGATGCTGTGGTTCTCGGCAAATCAGAACAATTTGGAGTAAGCGGCAAGCTCTATGAGTCAAATCTTCTGATGTATGACAAAACGACAGAAAGTTTATGGTCTCAAATAATCGGCGAAGCGGTTGTGGGTGGTAGAACAGGACAAAAACTCGCTGTATATCCATCACAAGTCATGAGTTTCAAGCAAGCGATGGAAAAATATCCCAGCATGGATGTATTAAGCAAAGAGACAGGATATAGTCGCAGTTATGATGTCAGCCCATATGGTGATTACGACATCAATGACAAGATTTATTTCCCGATCTCAATCAACGATACTCGGCTTCCTGCAAAAGAGATTATGTATATCGTTAATGTTGATGATCACTCCGTTGCGTTTAAGCGAAGCGTGCTCTCGGAAACAAAAGAAGCTACTGTGTCAGTAGGTAATAAAAAAATTATTGCTATAATTATTGATGGAGAAATAGAAGTTAAGAGTGAAGAGGGTAAAATAATCCCTGGTTACACCGCCATGTGGTTTAGCTGGGCGATCCATCACCAAAAAAATGGTGTTGTGTGGCGTGGCTCGCCATAAAAATAGATAAAGGTGGTCGATAAAATTATTAGTAGATTGTTAGTTAACAAAAAAATATGTTTATATAATGATAATGTTCGATGCAATAGGTATGAAAATGAGGAAATTATTTTTTATTTATTAAATTAATCGAAATAATATGGATACAGCAGAAAACAAAAAAGAACAGAATTTTAAGTGTGAAATGTGTGGTTCTAAATCAACAGAAATTCCCGGAACATGCTGTGGGGCGGAACGTAAGCCAGTGGAGATGGCGGTCAAGTGCGAGAGTTGTAGTCACGAACATAAAAGCGATGGTTCTTGCGACTGTGGATGTAAGTAATGTTTTGTCCACGTAAAAATATCTATGAACCATGTTCATTCGGAAAATCCTAGACTGGATTATAACCACATAATTGATGGAATATTTATTGGTACAAACCAGTGTTGCACCATGGGTCTTATTGATGTCTTGAAGAAAGAGAATATTACTGTTGACATTTCACTTGAAGAAATTCGCATAGACCAGCCTTACGGAGTAGAGGCTTATTTATGGCTTCCAACACCGGATCATACACCACCAACCCAAGATCAACTGGTGCTTGGAGCAACAACACTCGACACTCTCGTCAAGCAAGGTAAAAAAGTCTATGTTCACTGCAAAAATGGTCATGGGCGCGCGAGCACGCTTGTGATTGCTTATTTAGTTATGCAAGGCTACACGGAAGAAGAAGCAGAGTTGGTTGTCAAAAAAGCCAGACCAACCATGCATCTACAAGACAATCAGAAAAACACACTGGACAAATTCATAAAGATTTTTCAAAATAGATAACTCTCCTGCTGAAGTTTCAATTTGTGATCTAATCATATCCTTTGCGCGAACTTTTTTCCAACAAAACTCTGACTAATCGCACGCTCCGCGTGCGTGGTGGCTTTGTACCAATGTGTACGCTCCGATTGCGTGGTGACTCTAACAATCCCGATCAGCGCCTCGCAGAGCCTCGGCGCTCCTAGCGGAAATGCCCGAGGCTCAAATGCCTATGTGCTTGCCCCACCCTCCCTGTGCGCGCACATCCCACCCGCGAAGGACAATGGGGATCGTGGGCGGGGGCTCCCTAGATCTAATTGTTTAGATATTTGATATATTTTCGAACTCTCGTATCGTTATAAATCTTCATAGGTTGCTGTATCTCAAAATACACTTCTTTTTTTACCAACTTGTCTATATACATATCAAGAAAATTGCCGATGTTTTTAATTTGACCGGAAAGAATCTTCTCATTGTCAAGATACTCAGACCTTAAGTCGTCTTCTTTAATTACAGAAATTATCTTCTGAACAACTGAGAGTTTAATATAAATAATCGATAATCTGTCTATTATCATTCCGGGACTTTCACTATAAAATTTGTCTGGCAAACTAGGTGTAATACTTAGAAGTTTATACAGGACTGTATCAATTTCTCTGATCAGGTTATTTCTCTGTTGATTATTTACATCTATATTTTCCTTTGCTTCCGCAACATGTTTATCACCCAACTCTAACAATCTGGCGGAATCTTCCAAATTCCAGAGAATTTTGTTTGTCTTAATAAGAAAATACGCGAGTTTTTGAAGCTCGTCTTCATAATCATTTTCTCCCGATGTATCCTTAACAAAATGAGAGAATATGGATGAGATTGTTGAGAAATTAATTATCATAAATTTAGTCATTAGCATTTTCGATAAAAGAAACATTCGGAAATTTCTTCAGGGAATAATCAAATACGGCTTTGTTTTTGTAATAGGAATTTGGAAAAAGATTCACTTTTTTGCCGAGCAACGCACCACAAATTGCTATATGCAACCTGTCAGTGTTTATCTCCTTGTACTCCTTTAGGCAATTTACCAGTTCATCCAAAGGCTTAGTTGCATAACCACTATAGGAAAGATCTTGGTTTGACTCAGAAACATCGTTTATCACAGATTCCTTATCCCTACGAAATGCATTCAATTTCCCTTTTCCGTTCGGTATTTTCTGAAACTTATTGTAAAAAGCGCAATCATACCACAGATAGACATTGCCGTTAGTAAATTTTTCTTTTAGAAATTTAAAAGAAGTCTCCTCGCGACAAAATACTGTAGTATCCCCTGACAAACTATTCAAAACATCAATCTGCTTATCTCCAAAGATGGTATGCGGAAGAATGACTATTTCTCGATATAAATTAGGTTTTTTGATCAGAAAATCTCTTATATCTGAATAGTAGTCTACGAAGTTGCCACCTCCGTCTATAAATAAAATGTCATTCTTCTTTGAAGAAGAAATTTCAACGTAATTCTCACTAATATCTAATGCATTTAATAATATCTTTGTGCCGTGCCAAATAAGCGAGTCACCGTAATTACCGGGGAAGCGGTAAAAATCTACACTAGTACCTCTATATTTTTCTAAAAAATGTTTTAAATCTAATTCCTCCATATAAATTATTTCACATCATTCTTAAGTTCACAGACAAAAATCTTTGGTCTTAGATATGCATTAACATTTGTGATTAATTTCAATTGTAGTGACTGAACGATCTTAAACTGTGATTTATGTAGAAGAGATTGAAAAGAGTTCACGACCAATCAATGAAAACCATGTTAGTAGAATACTCACTAATCGTTTTTATACTGGAAGAACTCTCAATTCTGAGGGTGAATATATACAAAGCATTAGTCACGTAGCCATTGTAGGCGACAAGCTTTTTGATGACGTCCAATTAGTTTTGAAAAAAAAGAAAACAAGCATTCACTATACAGAAAAGCTCGACCAGCCCCTTCGAGGTGTCGTACGTTGTGAACATTGTGAACGTGTATACACCCCTTACATAAAGAAAGGTATCCAATACTACAACTCTCAATGTGTGAAAGGTTGTTTGAATACTCGCAAGAACTTCAACTTTAGTTTCATTGATGAAAAAATCAGTAGTCTCATTAGTGGTTTATATTTTACCGATGAAGAAATTGAGCAAATGGATGCTCGTGCGGGTACAGAGATTGCTTTGCTCGAAGAAAAGCGTCACAAGACACTCGACCAAGTTGAGAGGAAAAAGAAAAAGATACGAGAGGACCTAGTATTCATACGTTCAAACAAACTTTCTTTATTAAAGACCGGTGTGTATTCTCCAGAAGGTTTAATTGAAGAAGAAACAAAACTAAATTCGGAACTCGCAATTCTCCAAAACCAAGAACAATCTTCTGACATCGCAATGCACGAAACAATGAAAGAGGTTCAAAAACTTTCAGAACTAGTAAAAAACGTTGTACCTTATTATCAATTTGCAAAACCACACGAAAAAGAACAAATAGTTCGAGTTATCTTTTCAGAACTTTCAGTTTCCCAAAATACGTTGAATTATAAGTGCAAAAAAGGATTTGAGTGCTTTGAAAATCGCTTCGTTGCTTTATGTGACCCTACAGAGAATCGAACTCTGATTCCATCCTTGAGAAGGATGTGTCCTAACCGTTAGACGATAGGGCCAGAAACAAAACAATAGCGAATAGAAGCTAAAGAATCAATATTTTTAACAAATGTTTGCTATACTCATTCTATGGACATTCTCTACATCGTCATCCTTTTTGTAATCGTAGTTTTTGGATTAAATGCATTTAATTGAAAAATCCCCCTGAGGTTTAGCTCGGGGGATTGCAATACAACAAAGAATTTAACTGTTTTCAGGCATCGACAAAAATTCACCAACTACATCAGGAGAGAAGTTTTCTTCATAGATTGTTTGAAGTGCATCAACACGAGAGTTCTGTATTGCTAGCTCGCGACCTTCCTCTTCAGTAATTATCCTACCAAAAAGCCTCAAGAAGCTGTCTGCCGTTTTTACCGAATCATTGATTTCTTGAAAAGAAAAAACTTCAGATAGAAGCTGTCTTTTAAGTTCAATATCTACATATCGCTGATCAGATATTGCTCTTAAAATTTTTTCATGGATGTTCTTTCTTACAAATTGCACTTGTTCACGCGAGTTAACAGGCATCTTGATGGTCCAATCTGAAAGAAGTTGCTTTGTTCCGCTTGAATTGAAAAAAGAAACGCCGTACGACCATCCAAGTTCTTTTCTCAACCAATTATAAAGTGTGCCATGAACAGGATTTGTGAGAAGGTCGCCAAGAAACACATGACCAAAAAGGTTTTCGATACTTCTATTTTGAACAATACCGCCGATTCTGTAATTGAATCTGGTTTCTTCTGAAAAAACCTTTTCATGATATGTTTTGTTTTCCCAACGCGTTTGTTCAAATTGCTCAGGCAAATCGCGACTTTGCGTTTTGAAGCGTGACAGTTCCCGGCAAATAAGATCAAGATCATAGGTGCCACCTACCACAATAAAAGCTCGGGGATCAAAATAATTCTCATGAAAAGCTTTGAGGTTCGACTCGTTCATGGACTCTAGACCGCTGTCAGTACCGAAAATTTTGATCACCCCATTACCTGGATCGTATTTCCAGCTGGTACTAAGGTAGTTGCCGATTTCAGTGTCAGTTGGATACCATTTACTTTTAGCCTTTCTTTCGTTACTGATAACTGAAACTTCAGTTTGAAGATCTTCTGCAAGAAGCAGTGGTTCGAATACCTGACTTATAAGCCCTTTACATGCAGATTCAAACATCTCCGATGGGCAATTGAATCGATAATTAGTGAAGTTCCCAGATGTGTCAGCATTCCTGCTGCCGCCATTTAAGGATACTAAGTCACTGAAACTATCAAGCTCTGGGAATGCTGCTGAACGATTACAGGCCATGTGCTCAAGAAAATGTGCAGTTCCTGGCAGAACATCGTTCGTGTTGTGGATGTGGCCTACTGGAACAAGTAATCTCATATATACAAACGGATCTTTTGTTGGTCGTCCATACACAGTAATGCCGTTGCTGAGCTTTGTAACTTCGAACTTCATGCGATCTTCCACAGAATCCTCCTTGAGGTTTGAATGAACTCTGGAACGATATTAACACATAATATCAATTTTGTAAATGACTCAATACTTTTTACTTTACAAAATTGCAATACGTGGTATAAAGGATCCAGAATCTTTTCACACCATCCGGAGAAAATCATGAAGACGCTTATCGTAGTTCCCGATGATCGGTATGCCAGCGACGCCATTCTTTCCTTGCCGCCAGATTCTGATACGAGGCTGGTGCAGACAGGACCTAAGGCAGAAAAGCTTCCTGGATATGAAGTGACGAAGAATCAACACGAGTTCTTCATCAGGTGTGCGAAAAATGATCCAGCATTTCGATTCAGGACGTTCATTCTGCTGGCAGGTGAGAAGTACGTGTATGAACAAGGAAAGAAGCCTGCAAAAAGGACAGTTCGTCACAGGAAACCTACAAAGAGGATTGTTTCCGTTCTACGAAAAGCGATTGCCAGAGTGGAGAATCGCCAGATCCACTGAGTTGGTGTTGGTAACCCCATGAAATTCGCTTAAGCGAATTTCATGGGGTTTTTGTTATACTGACATAATGAAACGAAATTCTAATTTTGAAGGAATAAAATCATTTGGTGAAAGGGTGAGAGGTGTCGTCAAAGATATCCAGAAGGGGAGTGTGTTGAGCTACAAGGAAGTAGCAACAAAAGCTGGAAACCCAGGAGCTGCAAGAGCAGTAGGTACCATTATGAGTCACAATTCTGACAAAAGCGTGCCGTGCCATCGAGTGATCAGGTCTGATGGAAAGATTGGTGCATACAATAGAATCAATGGCCCATCAAAAGAAACGCTTCTTAAAAAAGAAGGGTGGAGAAGAATAAGGAATAAGGGGAATAAAGAATAAAGGGAGTAATTAAGTAAAAAGTAAAAAGTAAAAAAAGGTATAGGGTAAGAGGAATAGAGAATGTGGAAGAGTAATAAGTAAGGAGTAAAAAGGGGTGCGGGAAGGTGAAATAGGGAGAAGAAAAGAAAAACCCCCGTGTTTCAGCTTCGCTGAAACACGGGGGTTAAGGACAACTGCTCATGCATTGAATTTCGGCACTGCAATTGTTAAAAAAAATTGAGCCGACAACTGAGCCAATCCCTCCTGTACTCAATGTAGGTCACGCTTCCAAATTGGAAGCGGCACATCACTTGGTCTGACCTTCGACCAGTTCTGAGGTTTAAGACTGAAATTGAAATGTCAGTCCAATCACCAAGCGGACCCATAAAGCCAAAATCAGCATTTCCAGTCATACGCAATTTTGCGTAAAACTGGTCGTCAACAAGTGCCCCTATTGTAACCACGTGATCGTCACCCCCGATGTTGAGGGTCACCCTGTCTGAGGTGGTGTTTGTAAACACCACCCTCACTTGCCTTTCGATGATGATTTCTCGACATCCGGTCGAGAAAACGAGCGAAAGCAAAAGCATCAGTACACAAAGAGAAAGAGCGCGCATATCAGCTCCAGTTAATGATGAGATGAGAAGAATACTTTGTTCTGTTTGTAGTATACCATAATTATAAAAAAAAGCAAATACTATTAATTTCTCACACCTTATGTGAAAAAGAGTAAAACTGAGGTATTTTTATATTTACAAATGGTATACTAATAGAAATATTGTATGGAATTCAATCTTGGTCATTCAGAAAAAAAGTTCCGCACTCCAGAAGAAGAAAAAAATTTTCTGCAGTCGGAAATACTCAAACACGAAGGAGCCCTTTCTCGTGAAGGTTTGCCAGCACATCGTGATTCTATCCTCGAAGCGGGGCTTTCAAGATACAGTAATCAAGCGCCCCAGCATGTTCTCGAGAGTAGCTATCAGTTGCCTCAAACTGAGATTCACTCTCTCGTCCAAAATCTCAAACCGGAAGAACATGACAAAAAAATTAGTGAGTTGCTTTCTATCCTTGCTGAAAAGGGAATCAAAAACACTCTTACTGTCATTGAAAAACTTGGAGACTCGCATATAGAAGATGATTTCCATAGATTTCTTGTTCAATACATCAAGAAAGGCTTTCCAGTGAAGGGTCTTGAACCGAAAACTTCTCTTTCAAAAGCTCTTCATATGACGCTGTATGAAGTCACTCTTCCTGATACTCCAGCTGATGCAAAAGAAAAAGCTCTCAAAGAGCTTCTTTCAGGCATGGAGCAGTTTTATGCTGGCATGCTCTCCATTTCAGCCGATGATGATCCAAGAAAAAACCATATGGTGCTCGAGATCGCTAATAGCAATGGAAGCGATGAGTTCGTGTTTTATGTTTCTGTGCCAGAAGAAAAAAGTAATCTTTTTGAAAAACAGATTCTTTCTGTTTTTACCACTGCAAAAGTAATCGAGCGTCCTGATGATCACAATATTTTTAATGTAGCAGGAGTATCTGTCGGATCTGTTGCCACTGCTTCTGGAAACTCTATCTATCCAATCAAAACTTATGAATCATTCGATCACGATCCGATGAATGTCATCTTGAACAGTTTTTCCAAAATTAATCGTGATGGTGAAGGTGCCTGCATGCAAGTGCTCGTTTCTCCGGCCGGTGACTTTTATCAGAAACGATACAGTCATGCGCTCGAGCAGATTGAAAAAGGAGTGTCAGTCAAAGAAGCGATCAATTTTCCGACTGGTATAGGTGAAGAATTGATGAAAACGTTTGGTGAAATTTTCAAATCATCAAAAAAGAAAGATCCTGAAAAAGAAGAGAAAAAAACTCCCACGGATCCAAAAGTGCTTGATCGTATCCACACAAAGATGGCAAAACCGATCGTGAACGTCTCTGTCCGTCTCGCTGCTTCTGCGGACAGTACAGCTCGTGCTGAAAGCATCCTCTCCGACATCGAGTCTGGCTTCAATCAGTTTGATGATACACAAGGAAACAGCCTTAGGTTTAAACGGGTAAAAAGTGGCGATCAGGCATCATTTTTCAGACACTTTGCATTTCGCTCATTAGAGCGCAGTGAATGTATTCCACTCAATCTTTCCGAGCTTACCTCACTTGTCCATTTTCATGTAGCAGGTCTTCATGGTGTCTCACAGCTAAAGACGATCAAAGCAGGGGATGCACCTGCGCCTCTCGACCTTCCCCAAGAAGGGACTCTTCTTGGTGTTAATTCGTATCGAAATATCAATACCAATATATTTTTAACTGATGAAGACAGACTCCGTCATATCTATACCATCGGTCAGACTGGAACTGGAAAAACCACCCTTCTGAAAAATATGATCATTCAGGATATCCAGAAAGGAAATGGTGTCTGTATGATCGACCCTCACGGCAGTGATATTTTGGATGTACTCGCAAATATTCCCAAGGAGCGTCTTCAAGATGTTATTTATTTTGATCCGTCATATGCAGCAAGGCCGATGGGACTCAATATGCTCGAGTATGATCACTCTCGTCCCGAACAAAAAACATTTGTGGTGAACGAACTCTTTAGTATTTTCCAAAAGCTCTACGGTGGAGTGCCAGAGTCTATGGGGCCAATGTTCGAGCAATACTTCCGTAATGCAACCATGCTCGTCATTGAAGATCCAGATACAGGATGCACGCTGCTTGATGTCTCACGCGTGATGTCTAATAAAGAGTTTCGAATGCTCAAACTTTCGAGGTGTAAAAACCCGATTGTTGTGCAGTTCTGGACAGAGATTGCAGAAAAAGCAGGAGGTGAAGGAGCTCTTGCAAACATCGTGCCCTACATTACTTCGAAGTTCGATGTTTTCTTAGCAAACGACATCATGCGCCCGATCATCGCTCAAGAACATTCTGCATTTGATTTCAGGGATATTATGGATAACAAAAAGATTCTTCTAGTTAATTTGGCGAAAGGAAGACTCGGTGACATCAATGCCAACCTTATTGGTCTTATCTTGGTAGGAAAGATTCTCATGGCTGCGCTGTCACGAGTGGACTCTATCGGCGGCGCTATCGCTCCGTTTTACCTCTATATCGATGAGTTCCAAAATATTACTACCCCGTCTATTGCAACTATCCTTTCGGAAGCTCGAAAATATAAATTGTCACTCTTTATCGCTCATCAATTTATCGCTCAGCTGTCAGATGATATAAAAAGTGCTGTCTTTGGAAACGTGGGAAATATGGCAGTGTACCGTGTAGGAGCCGATGACGCAGAATATTTAGCCAAACAGTTTGAGCCAGTCTTCACTGCTTCTCAGATTATGAATATCGATAACTTTAATTTTTATGTAAAGATGCTTGTCCGCGGTAAGCCATCAAAACCCTTCAATGTGGAAGCAAGTCGTCCTCCAGCGCCAACGGGAATTGATATCAGTACAATCCAAGAGCTCTCTTATCTCAAATATGGAAGAAACAGGGATGAAGTGCAAGAAGAAGTGATGAAGAAGTATCAGAAAAACACAGAATAAGAAGAATTGAAGAGAATAAAAGGAATAAGAGAAATGGAAAAAATAGAGAAAAGTAATAAGTGGATGCAGAACAGGAATTATAAGGCTTTTTAAGGGTCACGCTTGGAAAGAGGTGAATACTCGCGGGCTCAAAGAGTTTTTTCGAAATTTTGCATTTCGTATGGTTTCAAAAGGTGACTCGCTTCCACTTAACCTAACCGAGCTCACGTCCCTTATACACTTTCATACGGTGGCTCTTCATGGCACGAGCCAGCTTAAAACTGCCAAATCAAGCGCCGCTCCCGCTCCGGTGGGTCTTCCACAAGAAGGGACCCTTCTTGGTATCAATCGCTATAGAGCTGACGAAACAAAGGTCTACATAGGGGATGAAGACAGGCTTCGCCACTTCTATACCATAGGCCAAACTGGTACCGGAAAATCAACACTTCTCAAGAATATGATTATCCAAGATATCGCCCGGGGGAATGGTGTCTGTATGATAGACCCGCACGGTATTGATATTCTTGATGTTTTAGCTCGTATACCAAAAGAACGTGAACAAGATGTCATTTATTTTGACCCAGCTTTCACCGAGCGACCGATGGGACTCAATATGCTTGAATACGACAGACGATTTCCGGAGCAGAAAACATTTGTGGTAAACGAACTCTTTAATATTTTCCAAAAACTCTATGGTTCGGTACCGGAGTCTATGGGGCCGATGTTTGAACAGTATTTTAGAAATGCGACGATGCTTGTAATCGAAGACCCAGACTCTGGTTCAACGCTCCTCGATGTGTCCCGTGTACTTTCAAATAAAGAATTTCGTCAGATGAAACTTGCAAAATGCACAAACCCCGTGGTTGTACAGTTCTGGAGAGAGATTGCCGAAAAGGCTGGTGGCGAGGGCGCGCTGGCGAATATCGTGCCATATATCACGAGCAAGTTTGATGTTTTTCTGGCAAACGACATTATGCGTCCGATCATAGCTCAAGAAAAATCTTCATTTAATTTTCGCGAGATTATGGATGAAAAGAAAATTCTTCTCGTAAATCTTTCAAAAGGCAGGCTTGGTGACATAAATGCAAACTTAATTGGTCTCATCCTTGTGGGTAAAATTCTTATGGCAGCACTTTCCCGCGCGGATTCTGTAGGAACAAATCTTCCGGCGTTTTATCTTCACATAGACGAATTCCAAAATATTACCACACCATCTATCTCCACGATTCTTTCCGAAGCGCGAAAATATAAACTCTCACTTTCTATCGCACATCAGTTTATTGGCCAACTTGAAGAAAATATAAAAAATGCTGTCTTTGGAAATGTGGGTACGATCGTCGCGTTTCGAGTGGGAGCAGATGACGCAGAGTATCTTGCGAAACAATTTGAGCCGGTGTTTACCGCAAATGATTTGATGAATGTGGATAATCGCAATGCATATATAAAGATGCTTGTGCAAGGTAGACCCGCTAAACCATTTAATATTGAAACACTCGCAATACCACAAGCAGTTGGCGCTGATGTAGAGACACTTCGCCGAGAATCATATGGAAAATATGGACGGGACAGATATGAAGTAGAAGCAGAGATTTTAAGGAAATACGAGAAGAGTATTCCAAACGTGTAAAATTAAAAATAAAAACAGCCGGACGATGTTAATCGTCCGGCTGGAAGCCGTTCTCGGCTCTGTTCCTTCGAGAAGGCTCAAACCTTTTCTCACCCTCTTGTACTCTAGGGCGAGGGGACGGCTGAGGCTTCTTCGGTTCATTTTTTTTCGCAACGAGAGAGCAAACCATGCTCCAGTCGCTCGAGATGATCCTCTGTGCATTCAGAACTCTCTTTCGAGCAACTAGGAAGCTAACCTTCTCCTCTCTCATAATCTTGAAGATCTCACTCCTCATGCCCTTGATGAACTCGGGGCTGTACGCCATGGTGGCCTCCTGGGGGGGTCTGTCTTCTAAGGATATTTCTATATGGAAATATTAACACCTTTTTATATGAAAGTCAATCGTCCAGAAAACCCCTATATCGACAGTCTTTTTTAGGGTGGTACTGTCAAATAAGAAAGAAAGACCCACTCAATAGGAGGCACTGTGGTAAATAGACTTTGGATCGCCCCAGCTTCAGAGAATAAGCAGATCAAAGAGTTGAATGTGTTCTGTATGAAGTTCATCACCGAGCCTCTCCTCATGTTTATCGTAAGTGTAAGAGTTTGGTACGATTGAGAGAGCCAACAGAAAAAACAAAACACCCCACGTGACATGGGGTGTTTTGTTTTTTCAATTTTATTCGAAGAGAGATTCTATAATAGTCTTTACATCACCACCATCTGCTTTGTTTTTTAATTCTTTCATCACTGCTCCCATAAACATTCCTATCTTTGATTTGTCGGTTACCCCCATCTCTTCTTTTTTTGCCATAACCACCTTTCTAATTTCATCCTGTGACATTTGGAGAGGAAGGTATGTTTCAAGAATCTTTAACTCTGCTTCCTCGCGCTCTACCAAATCTTCTCGAGAGCCCTTGCGAAATTGCTCAATGGAATCTTTTCTCTGCCTGACTCCTTTTCGGATTACATCCAAAACTTCTTCATCTGTCAATTCTTCATTTGGTTTCCTTCGTTTGGCGACGAGTTCGTTTACAAACGCGGACACAAGGCCTCGAAGGGTGTTGAGCCTGATTTCTTCTTTTGCGAGCATGGCTTTCTGAATCTCTGTTTTGATTTGTTGGTGTAGTGACATATAGATACAGTATAAATGTTTTTGGTTAATCTAGAAACTATAAGCCTAGAACCTTCTCTGTTATAATGGTTTCACTCCAATAGGAATCTTCTATAAACCTTGATACGGAGCTTTGTTCTAGATATTTCAGTAATTTAGAAGAATCACAGTGAGAAACGATTAGATTTCTAACGGGGTAAACTATGGCGAGTAATCTAACTTTATACGTAATCGTCGGTGTTATTCTTTTGTTAAACGCTGTTATTTTGTGGCGACTTTTTAAGGGCGACGGAAAAGGGGAAAATGATAATGGTTTCCTTCTCTTACAGAACCAATTCAACGACCTCACTCGTGGCGTGGGTGATCTCACCAAAACACTCGATAATAAGCTCGTTGAATCATCTCGCCAATTAAATGACGCTCTTCGGCATCAATCAACTGAATCAGTAAATATCATTCGTGATATCACTGAGCGACTGACTCGTCTCGATGAGACCAACAAGCAAGTAATTTCGTTTGCCGATCAACTGCAATCACTCCAAGATATTTTAAAAAATCCAAAACAGAGAGGAGTTCTTGGTGAATATTTTCTTGAAACACTTTTAAAAAATGTCTTACCACCGGGAAGCTATGAAATGCAGTATCCATTTAAGGATGGAAATATTGTCGATGCTATTGTTCGAGTAAAGGATTACCTTATTCCCGTTGACTCAAAGTTTTCGCTTGAAAATTACAATAGAATTACTGATGAGAAAAATGAGGTTGAGCGAGCGCGACTCGAAAAAGTATTTGTAAATGATCTGAAACTTCGTATTCAAGAAACGGCAAAATATATTCGTCCAGAAGAGGGGACTACAGATTTTGCGTTCATGTTTATACCGCACGAAGCAATCTATTACGACCTTTTGGTCAATAAGATTGGCGAAGTACGGGGAGAAGATACCGAAAATCTTATTCAAAGAGCGGCAAATAAGTATAAGGTCATCATTGTTTCTCCAACATCATTCCTTGCATATCTTCAGACGGTGCTCCAGGGGCTCAAAGCGCTAAAAATCGAAGAGGAAGCAAAAAATATTATTAAACGAGTAGACGAACTTGGAAAACACGTCGTGGCCTACGAGTCATATCACGCCAAGCTTGGCGCTTCTCTTGCAACAACCGTCAGCCATTTTAACGCTTCTCGAAAAGAGCTTGGAAAGATTGATAAAGATGTAATGCGCATTACAGGTACGACACTTGAGATTGACCCGCTTTCTCTTGAGAAACCAAATACAGATGAGGAATAGGGGGAAAGCCCTTCCCTTTTTCATTTTTTAGAATATTATAGAGAAAGGACCCCTTTCACCCAAAGGAGTAGCTCTATGAAAAGATCGTGCCGCCACCCTCTCTCCGTCCACGAAGGAACGGAAGCCCTTTTGACTTCCAAAGTACCCTTGAATTGAGAAGGGGGGTGAGCTCTATCTCCTTATAAGTCTCATACCCTATACTCGGGTCAATGTTACTTATAAAGGCTTTTCAAGCCCGCGACTGCAAGCGCCCACAAGGCGTCCTGCGGGTCGCGGGCCTTGTTTTTTCTAGGCTTTTGTATAGAATGGTACCCGTTATGTCAGAAGCCAAAACCATCACTAAAAAAGTTGCTAAAAAAGCTCCTGTAGCCAAAAAAGACGCCACTCTCGGTTTCGCTGTTATTGCTACGGGAGGAAAACAGTACAAGGCTTCTGTTGGAGAATTAATTAAAATCGAGATTTTAAAGGGTGAATATGCGGAGGGAGATACTCTCACGTTTGATAAGGTTCTCCTCGTCGACGATGGTGTGGATACAACAACAGTCGGAACTCCTTATGTGGCTGGCGCAAAAGTAGAAGGGAAATTAGTCAAAATCGGCCGAGCTCCCAAAGTTATAGTTATTAAATATAAACAAAAGAGTCGCTATTATAAAAAGAATGGTCACCGACAGCCGTTCTTCCAAGTTGAGATCACAGGAATAAAATAAAGAAATGAAAATATCCCCAAGTGGGGATATTTTCATTTGTATTTTTTCTTGCTATATATAAGAGAGAATTTAACTTTCCTGTTCTTTGGGGGTTTCCATGTCAGCAATTCTTGTCTCAACACCTCTCAATGGTGTAACGGAGATTTTGCACAATGTGGATACTGTCCCTCCATTTATCTCCACCTGGTGCGGTCGATGGGTGTACGGAGAGAGGGTTCTCTTTCGGGGCTGTGAGGCTTTTGTTTACAGCGCATTCCCGGATGATATCCCTACTGACCATGTTCCGATCGTTCTCAAACCCGAAGACACAGTTCTCCTCGTTGTGAGCGCTCTCGAGCTTGAACCGAGAGAGCAGTGAACTCTCAAAAACAGCCGTACCCAGAGAAGGTCGGCTGTTTCATTTACTGTCGATTTTTTAAAGCATTTGTGAGGGTTTCACCGTCTGCATATTCAAGCTCTGCTCCTGTTGAGAGACCTCGACCAAGAAGACTTGTTTTAATATTGTATTTTTTGAGAAGTTCGCTTGTTTCTTCTTTTAAATAATCTCCTGTGTTTTCTCCTTCAGGATTTGCGCTCATCGCCAGAATAATTTCTTTCAGCGTCCCAGCTTTCCCTTTGGTTTCTATGGTTTTTTTAAGTTCTACTAGACGTATCTTTTTTTCTGGTTCCTTTTCAAGGATTGGTACAGACCCCCCGAGTATAAAATATCTTCCGTCATAGGCTCCTGTTTTTTCCATATTTTCAAAATCAACATCACGAGAAACAACCATAAGAAGTGTTTCATTTCTGTGTGGATTTGCACATACGGGACAAAGAAGAGAGGGTCCAACATTTTTTGGAAAATATCGAAAACAGAAAGAACACAGCGATGTTTCTTTTTTAAGATTTTTCAAAAGAGTAATAAGCTCGTCTACATACGTACCATTACGAGTCAGGAGAAAATACACAAAGCGTTTTGCTTGACGTGGGCCAATACCAGGTAAATCAGAAAAAAGGCGTGTGAGTTTTTGAATTGAATCCATAGAGCTTTAAAAACTTTCAAATTCTTTCTCAACTCCTGTGAGATGACTCTTGTCGATACTTTGAAACGTTGCCTTCTTTTCATTGAAATATAGGTCAACTTTACCTGTTTCACCATTTCTATGTTTTTCAATAAGAATTTCTGCGATATTTGTCTTGTCGGATTGCTCCTTGTATTTATCTTCTCGGTGAATAAACATAACTACGTCGGCATCTTGTTCGATAGAACCTGAATCACGCAGGTCAGAAAGGCGGGGCCTACCACCACGACTTTCAACCGCTCGATTAAGCTGTGAAAGAGCAAGTACGGGGATATCAAGGTCACGAGCGAGATTTTTAAGTGAACGAGAGATTTCAGTTACTTGTTGCACTAAGTTATCATTGATTCGGGATTGCGTTGGGAGCATAAGCTGAAGATAATCAACCACAAGCAAATCCAAACCTTTCTCGCTTTTGAGCCTTCGTGCGGTTGAGCGCATTTTGAGAATATTGTTTCCTGGTTGATCGTCTATAAAGATTGGCGCTTGAGAAAGTTTATCGAGTGATTGGCGGATAGAAGCAAATTCTTCTTCGCGAGAAAGTTTTCCGGTGCGGAGTTTCCACGCATCCACGTTTGATTGCGCGGCGAGCATTCTGTCCACCAGTTGTTCAGACGCCATTTCAAGAGAAAAGATACCAACGTGGGTGCCATGATTGACCGCAGTTTGTCGCGCAATATCAAGCGCAAGAGATGTTTTTCCCATTGATGGTCGCGCCGCAAGAATAATGAGGTCAGATTTTTGGAGACCAGAAAGTTTGTTATCGAGCTCTGGAAAACCCGTAGAGACTCCACGGAGACCCCCTTTACTGTTGTGGAGACTATCGAGTCGCTCCCAGGCCTTTCCCAGTTCGTCTTTCAAATGTATAAACTTATGAATACTTCCTGAGTTTGTGATGTCGTAGACTTGCTTCTCTGCCTTATCCATCAGTTCATCGATTTCAGTTGCTTCTTCAAAACCCAAATGAGCAATGTATTCGGATGCTTCGATGAGTCTCCGCATCATGTATTTTTTCTGAATAATATCAGCGTAGTGTTTGATATTTGCAGACGATGGGACAATATTCACAAGTTCAGTTAAGTAGGAAGACCCGCCAACTTGATCCAAAATATTTTTCTCTTTCAAACGCGTCGACATTGAAACCATATCGATCGGGTTTCGTTTTGCAAAAAGTTCAAGCATTGTATCAAAAATGATTGCATGGCGTTCGGCATAAAAAGATTTTGATGTCGTAACATCAAGCACGTCATAAATTGCTTCTGGTCGAAGCATAATGGAACCCAAAAAAGCCATTTCCGCATCCATGCTTTGAGGGGGGACTCGTACCTTTTCTCGAATAGGAGAATTTGCCATAGCGCAATAGTACCACGAGGGCGCGGTCACTCAAAAAGCTTTTATCTTCATAACCTGTTTGTAATCTGTGGAGGGCCACACGCCGTCCTTTCTTTAATAAATATTGCCTAAAATAATTCTTTATGTTATAGTTCACAGAGATAAAAAGTTCACCCTATTTTCTAGAAGGAGGTCTTCAGTGCGTATACTTAAGGGGTTGAAACCTCTTAATTCGGATGAGAAGTTTCTCATCTTGATCATTGGCGTTCACTCTCTTGTGTGGATTACCCTATCGTTTCTCACCTACAAGACCTCCTGGGCATTCTTCATGTCCCACTAAGCCGAAACACCCCACGAGTAGTGGGGTGTTCTCTATTTATACCAGAAAAACTTTTACCCCATCTTGGGTATCTTTCAACACGTATCCTTTTTCTAAGATAGTTTTTCGGATTTCATCTGATTTCTGCCAGTCTTTCGATATTCGTGCATTCTCCCGATCTTCGACAAGTGATTGAATCTCCTTTGGAAGAGATGCCTGTTCTTGTTCACGTATTGTAATATCTGGGTATCCCACATCAAGGCCCAAAATTTTATCAAAGGAAAGAATAGTGGTTCTCTTGTCTCCCGGACTTATCATGTCATCCTTGAGAAGTTCCCAAACGAGCGCGAGGGCCTTCGGCGTATCTAAATCATCGTTTATAAAGTTTTCAAATTCTTCTTTATATTTTTCATTTACACTACCAAAATCTTTTCCTAACATCTCAACTTGTTTTCGTAGTTTTGTGAGTGCTGTTTGAGACGCTTTAATTCCCTGCCACGTAAAATTTTCCGTGGTGCTGTATCGAGCTTGGAGTGTGAAGTAGCGATAGGCGAGAGGTTCAATGTTCTTTACTACGAGATCATCGAGACGATATGCATTGCCTTCGGACTTTGAAACTTTTTTACCATCAACTGTAATAAAAGCACAATGCACCCAAAAATGCACAAATGGTTTGCCCGTGGCTCCCTCTGATTGAGCGATTTCATTATTATGATGCACGGGGATATGATCGACTCCGCCGGTGTGTATATCAAATGTTTCCCCAAGATATTTCATAGACATAGCAGAACACTCTAAATGCCAACCAGGGAAACCTTTCCCCCAAGGACTCTCCCACTCCTGCTGTCGATGCTCACCTTCTTTTGAAAATTTCCAGAGCGCAAAGTCAGTGATGTTTTTCTTTTCTTGGTTCTCTTCTACTCGCGCGCCAGATTCCAATCCTTCAATATTGATACTACCGAGTTTACCATAATTGGAAAACTTACTTGTATCAAAATAGATACCATCAGATGTTTTATAGATGAAACCTTTTTGTTCAAGTGTTTGGATAAGTTCTATTTGCTCACCTATGTGCTCCGTAGCCTTCGGAAAGTGCATTGGAAATTCATCCGCAACCTTAATATGGAGTGATCGAATATCTTTCAAGAAGGACTGCGTATAGAAATGAATGATTTGTGTTGCATTTTTACCTTCACGAAGCGCACCCTTTTCTATTTTATCTTCTCCCTGATCAGCGTCACTCGTCAGGTGTCCAACATCAGTGATGTTTACAATCTGGTTTACTTTGTACCCATTCCACTCGAGAGTTCTCCGTAAAATATCAGCAAAAATATACGCTCGCATGTTTCCGATATGCGCATAATCGTAGACCGTGGGACCACAGTTATACATCCTGACAGTTTTGTCGTGGAGTGGTTTAAAATCCTCAACATTTCCTGTAAGTGTGTTTTTGAGTTTGAGAGGTTTCGTCATGTAAGCACTTAGTTTACAACCATTTTTTGAACCTAAATACAGCGTACATGATAAGACTTGCAAGTGCCATAAATCCTACAATAATCCAAAAATCATTTGGTTTCCCGACAATGGGGTTCGTTGTGGTATTGATTTGAAGGATGGCGGCGGCCAGGGCAAGTGGGGAGACGATGAATGTGACTATGGTGAGCACTTTCATAATCTCGTTTTGTTTCGTCGAAAGAAGAGCGTTGTTTGTTTCGCGAAGTTCTGAAACAGAATCAGAATTATTTCGCATTAGGTGAACTACTTTGGAGTATTCATTTTTTATTCTTTGAACGTGATAGGAGAAATGTTCATCAAAAAATATTTTCTTGCCAAACATATCGAGTGAATCAAGCGCTTCTCCATGAAAATCGGTGGCTTTTTTAAAGTTAAGCAGGTTTCGACTCACTTCTGACAGTGCCAGAACCATATCTTTCTCTTTTCCAGAAAATATTGCCTTCTCGATATTACCAAGGAGACTTTCTGTGTATTCAAGTTCATTGATGAGAGACTGGTATATCTCTTGAAGAATCCCAAAAAATATTAGAGCTGTACAGTTTTCTTCAATCCCTCGATCAAGAATCGAATTCACTTCGACCACTTTTGCAAATTTGTCTATTGCTTCTACGGTGTCGTACCGAGCGGTGATTAAAAAATTTCTGCCGATAATAAAATCTACTTCTTGTCTTGTGTCGACATCGCGACTGTTTTTATGAGCAGGGAAGTGAAGTATAAGATAAATATATGAACGGTGGAGTTCAACTCGAGATTTTATTGACGGGGTGAGAAATTCGTTGGCAATAGATGGTTGAATATGGAATTCATCAAAGACCTTTGCCACCTCTTCGTCCGTAGGTTGGGTAATATCAACCCAGACCGTATCTTTATAGCGGTATCGACTGATCATGCTTTTTATATTCTACCACAAGAAAGAAGTGATGTTTGTGAATATATGAGTAGAGGGTAAAAATATGCTTTTTTGTGTAAAAAGTATTTTTTGGTATACTTCTCCCTACGTATTTATAAATAACTAGGTATTCTCAAAAGAAGGAAGTATATGAAATCGTATCAAAAGAATGTCTCTACCGCGGTTATCGTTCTCCTTCTCCTGTTTGGTTCATTTTTCTTTGGGTATAGATCTGGCGCTCGAGCCACATCACCGCTTCCACAAGAGGTCAATCTCGATAATAAAGATCTCGGTAAGCCTGGTAGTGTTGATTTCTCAGCATTTTGGAGAGCTTGGAATATTCTCAATGAAAAATTTGTTTCAACCACGGCAAGTTCCTCGAAGCCTGTCAGTGACCAAGAAAAGGTTTACGGCGCAATCCAGGGCCTGGCAGCGTCTCTCAAAGACCCGTACACAGTATTTTTTCCTCCTGTAGAAAATGCTATTTTTGAAAGTGATGTACGAGGAAACTTTGAAGGAGTTGGTATGGAAATCGGTATTCAAGAGGGAGTACTCACCGTCATTGCGCCCCTCAAGGGAACTCCGGCATACAATGCGGGCATGAAGCCGGGTGACAAGATTATCAAGATTGATGATACGTCAACCTTCAACTGGACAACGGAGCAATCGGTCTCAAAAATCCGAGGAAAACGAGGAACTACCGTTGCGTTTACAATTTTACGCAATGGCACTAAAGATCCATTTGAAATTAAGGTGGTTCGTGACACAATCAATATTCCAACTATTGATACATCCCTTCGCTCTGATGGTGTGTTTGTAATCGAGCTCTACAGCTTTTCTGCAAATTCTCCTGATTTATTCCGAAAAGCACTCCGTGAGTTTGTAGGGTCGGGAAGCGACAAGCTGTTACTCGACTTGCGCGGAAATCCTGGAGGGTATCTTGAAGCCGCAATTGATATGGCAAGCTGGTTTCTCCCTCCAGGAAAAGTAGTTGTTCGTGAAGATTTCGGGAAAAAACAGGAAGAGACTGTGTACCGTAGTCGCGGATACGATATTTTCAACGATAAATTAAAACTTGTTATTCTTGTCGATAGTGGTTCTGCGTCTGCTTCAGAAATTTTGGCTGGAGCACTTCATGAACAAGGAGTAGCAAAACTTGTGGGAGACAAAACATATGGGAAAGGGTCCGTCCAAGAACTAGTAAGTATTACCCCTGACACATCACTTAAAGTGACCATTGCTCGGTGGCTCACTCCAAATGGTCTCTCAATCTCACTTAATGGTATCGAGCCTGACGTCAAGGTGAAGATGACAAAGGATGATGTCGCAAAAGGAAAAGACCCACAAAAAGATAAAGCGGTTGAGCTCTTGCTTTCCTCTGGCAAATAGGTAAAATGGTGGCCTCAACTAACGAAATTCTATGAAAGTAATACTACTGAAAGATGTTGTAAAAATCGGTCGCAAATACGATGTGAAGGATGTCTCTCCCGGCCATGCTTCAAATTTTTTGATCCCGCGTGGGCTTGCAGAAATTGCAACAGAATCAAATATGAAAAAGGTGGCAACAATCCGTGCCCAAGACGAAGTTGAACATAAAATTAAAGAAGATCTCCTCCTCAAAAATATCGCAGACATCGAGGGTGTGCATGTGGAAGTGACAGAGAAAGCAAACGACAAAGGGCATTTGTTCGCTGGACTCCATAAGGAAGAAATTGCCAAACTTATTCAAAAACAAACTAGACTTCAGATTCTTCCCACACATATAGTTCTCGACAAGCCGATCAAGACTGTGGGGGAACACCAAATAGAAGTAGAAGTACAAAATAAAAAAGTACACTTTACACTCACAATCAAAGCAGGAGAATAAGAAAACAAAAACCCCCACAATTTGTGGGGGTTTTTGTTAGGAAGTTTATTTACGCAACACTGATTACTTTCTTTATCATTTTTTTATTATCAAAATGAATCTTTCTCTTGTGTCCCATCACGACGATACCGTCTTTTAAGGAGAAGATGGTGTGGTCGCGACCCATACTCACGTTTTTACCAGGTAAAACATCGGTGCCTCGTTGACGCACCAAAACAGAGCCGACTTTCGCGTGGTCGCCCGGAGTTACCTTGATTCCAAGGTATTTTGGATTTGAATCTCTACCATTTTTTGATGAGCCACCGGCTTTTTTGGTTGCCATAGTATAAAGTCTTTATTTTGTTAGAATACACGATAAAATAGCGCAGACATGAGTATAGAAGAAGATTACAAAGAAATCAAGTCCTCCAAGACCAGTTTTGGTTCAGAAAAAGGCCTTGATATTGAAGAAAGTGAGTCTCTGCCAACAGAGGAGGAGTTTGAGATTGTCCGAAAAGGCCAGAAACGAGCCATTTTTTCTAGGGATATGACCCTCGTAGGTTTTATCATGATACTCATTGTTCTTTTGGCCTTCGGTATTGGGAGACTTTCGACCTTAAGGCGAGATGCCAGTTCGATTAAAATTGAATACCCAGATACCAACGCACTTCAGGGGACTAGTTTGGGAGAAACTTCTCCACAGGTGCGTGGAACAAGCACGATAAATACCAAGAATTCGACAGTTGTTGTGGCTTCAAAATCAGGAACAAAATACCACTTTCCATGGTGTTCTGGAGCAAAGCGCATAATTCCATCAAATAAAATAACATTCTCATCACCCAAAGAAGCTCGCGCCGCTGGATATGCTCCCGCAGCAAATTGTAAGGGTCTCGAATAATGTCCTAGGTACACACATATATGGAACGACAGAACAAATGGAAAAGTCTATATTAGTGTTGTTATGGGAAAAGATAAATTAGAAGAGAGGGAAGTGACCTTAGATCTCGTTGGCAATGATGGAAATGTGGAGATCGTAAGTGGCGTTACTGAAGGAGATACAGTGCGGGCCAATATAAAACCCTAGGATTTTTGTTAGGTAAGGGTACCAAAAATAGACTGGGATTTCTCTAAATCTGGTCTATTTTTGTGCAAAAAAGCTCTTTTGAGATGGTTTTTAGGATTTGATACAAAGTAAAAATAAAAACTTGTCAAAAGTGGACAAAAGGAGGTAAAAATCGTCTAATGAATTTTTCTAAAGTAGCCCTGTAAATAAGGGTATTTTGATGTAAAAAGATAATAAAAACCTTGACTTTTCTATTTTAACCTGCTATTATTAAGCAACTCAGTAAATCGCTGAGTTTTTTGTTTTCCAATCTCAATTGCTCTTTGAAGACATTTCCAGCATCTTGAAGAGATAAGAAGCTGGGTTTTTCTCCAAATCTAATCACTTGGCGGCTAAGCCGCCAAGTGAAATACTGTTGAAATAAAACCTAAAATAGGTTATAATATATACTGGTTTTTTTATCCCACATGAAACAATTTCGCCGAAGAACTAGGACCTTTATTACCTCACTTAAAGTGGGGTGGTTTTTAGCATACCGACAAGTAAAACGATCTAGTGTTGCAACTACAGTTCTTATCATTTTTGTCATGATGCTGACATTCCTAAACCTTGTTGTTGTAAGGGGGGTTCTTGTCGGCCTTATACAAGGATCGACAAACGTCTACGCATCCTCCTATTCTGGAGAAATTTTAATCTCAACACTTCCTAAAAAAGATTTCATTGAAAATAGCGCTTCTATTTTGCAGATTGTTAAGAATTTACCATGGACAGAATCTGCATCTGGAAGATATTTGCAAAACGGAACTATTGAAGCTGGATACAAAGAGCGAGTAAAGTTATCTGATAAAGCAAATATTGGAGGTGGAAGTGTCGCTGGTATTAATCCGCTTGACGAAGATGCGACAACTAAGCTTTCCTCAAAAATTATTGAGGGATCATTCCTTACACCTACCGACACAAACAGTATTGTGATTGGTTCTAACCTGCTCAAAAAATATGTTCCCGTTGAATCTCCAGGACTCGCACTTCTCGAAGATGTAAACATTGGTGACACGGTCCGTCTAACAGTAAACGGAAATGTACAAGAATTCACAGTAAAAGGCATCCTCGATAGTAAAGTGGGAGAGATAGATACAAGAATTTTTATGCTTGATTCTATCCTTCGCGGACTCATTGGCCGTAACGACTTTAATGTTGATGAAATTGCAATACGACTTAAGCCAGGTTCTGATCCTATGGTAGTTAAGAATGCAATTCTCCAAAGTGGAGTTGGTGCTACTGCGCGTGTACAAACCTCAGAAGAAGCACTTCCAAAGTTTCTCATCGATATCAAAAATACGTTTGGTATTCTCGGGAATGTTATTGGTTCTATCGGTCTTGTTGTTGCGTCTATCACGATCTTCATTGTGATTTTTGTAAACGCTATTACTCGGAGAAAGTACATTGGGATTCTAAAAGGTATTGGCATCGACTCCGTCGCAGTCGAATTTGCCTATGTGCTTCAGTCAGTTTTTTATGCAGGATTCGGTATTATGCTTGGTCTATTGGTACTATACGGATTCCTCGTGCCGTATGTTGCCGTGAATCCAATCAAGTTTCCCTTTAGTGATGGGATCCTTGTTGCAGAGCTACCCGGTACCATGCTCCGTGCACTTTCACTCATGATTGCAACACTTATCGCTGGGTATATTCCAGCTCGTATTGTGGTGAAGCAAAATACACTTGACGCAATTCTCGGTCGCAAATAATTTTACATATCATGATAGAAGCAAAAAACATAACCAAATCATTTCCTAGTGGAGACTCCGAGCTCGTAGTGCTGAAAGGCGTGTCATTCGTTGTGCCTACAGGTCAGTTTGTGGCGATTACGGGCCGTTCAGGTTCAGGAAAGTCTACTCTCATGTACCAGCTCGGACTCCTTGATCATCCAACGTCCGGAAGTATTTTACTTGATGGTGTGGATGTGACCGATCGACCAGTAGACGAACATACCCGGATCAGACTTGAGCAACTTGGATACGTATTCCAAGACTATGCGCTCATTCCAGAGCTTACTGCAGTTGAAAACGTGCTTGTGCCCCTCATGATGCAGGGACTCAGTCCCGATGAGGCTATGGGTAAAGCAAAAAAGTCTCTCGACCGCATTGGCCTTGCAGACAAAATGGACAACTTACCGAGTCAGCTTTCAGGGGGTCAACAACAAAGAGTTGCGATTGCGAGGGCAATTGCGCACGAACCAAAAATTATTTTTGCAGACGAACCAACAGCAAACCTGGATATCGAGACCTCTCGCGTGGTACTCGATACATTCCTCGAGCTTAACCGTGATGGACAGACTATTGTCATGGTGACTCATGAGCAAGAGTATGCAGATCTTACTCATCGCAACATTACGCTATCGGATGGGCAGATTGTCAGTGATATTATTAATAGAAAACACGAATAACTTTTACAATCATGAGCACCATCACCACATTCATCAAAGGAAATGCCAAAAAGCTTATTGCAGGAGTTATTGTTCTTCTTGCGTTGTTTTTCTTTTTCAAAGGGGGGTCCGATACTGGAATCAAAAATGTCACCGTAACTCGTGGTGACCTTGTCCAAGAAGTTGCGGTTACTGGAACCACAAAGGCAGTAAGCTCGGTGAGTCTCGGATTCCAGACGAGCGGTCAGGTAGCGCGGGCAAGTTATAAAATTGGGGACCGAGTTCAAGTTGGTAATGTACTCGCAGTGCTCGATCAAGGGAGACTTGCGGCTGATCTTGCAAAAGTGAAAGCCGATCTTGCAGGTCAAGAGGTTACCCTCGGTGAAGTCCAGAGCGAAACAGGGGGAAATTTCAACAATGCGAAAAGTACTCTAGTAGGAGCGCTCAAAGATTCCTATGCAAAAACAAATGACTCAGTAAGAAATAATGTAGATCAATTTTTCAATAAGTCAGGAGGAAGTATCGGACAAGTAGACTTCTCATTTACCAGTGGATCATATACATACACTGGTACTATTGACCCGAATCTCAAATATACAATCAATACAGACCGTGCAAAGATAAAGACACAGCTTGCGAACTGGCAGAAGTCGCTCGTTACTATTGATAGTGCATCAGACTTAACACCTTACACCAAAGAAGCAGAAACAGTTCTCAATGATGTAAAACAATTTGTCGATAACGTAGCGCAAGCCGTAAACAGTCTTCAAACCCCAGAGACTCAGTACGCTTCTATCGTAAGTGGATATAAGTCTACCGTTTCAGAAGCGAGAACCATTGTTGGATCAGCGCTTAGTAGTCTTCTTATTGCAGAATCAACTTATAACAGTGCTCCAAAACAAGTGGTCGGTGGATTTGACGCTATTCTTGCAGGACAAGCAAAAGTTGCAACCTTTGAAGCGCAGGTACAAAGTGCAGAAGCGGCGCTCAGCCAAACAGTTATGAAATCTCCGATTGCAGGAGTCATCACTCAGTACGATACAAAAGTGGGCCAAACAGTAACATCTGGCGCACCACTTGTATCCGTTATTTCAGATAACAACCTTGAGATCAACGCAAATGTATCTGAGATAAATATCGGAAAACTTGCTGTTGGTAATTCAGTTACCATTACATTCGATGCATTCCCAGGGCAAACCTTTGACGGTTTAGTTTCATATATTGATCCAGGTGAGACTATCGTTGGTGGGGTGGTTAACTATAAAGTCACTGTAGATTTCAGTGCGTCAACAACACCAATAAAGAGTGGTCTCACCGCAAACCTCAAGCTCAAAACGGCAACAAAGACTGGAGTTTTGAAAGTGCCTCAATATGCAGTCACAACCAAAGCCAGTAAGTCATATGTTCAAAAAGTGAATGGAAAAGAAATCAGCGAAACAGAAGTTACCGTTGGGTTTATCGGAAACGATGGCTCAGTTGAAATTACCTCAGGTCTCTCTGAGGGGGATACGGTGCAAGTTGGAGGAAAATAAGTTTTGAAATATCCTTACATATAGGCATCAACATGGAATACGAGATTATTTTGTATTATAAATACGTTCCCATCGAGGACCCAGAGGCACTCGTAAAGGCTCAAAAAGAGCTTTGCGAGAAGCTGGGATTGAAAGGGCGTTACTGAAGGAGATACAGTGCGGGCCAATATAAAACCCTAGGATTTTTGTTAGGTAAGGGTACCAAAAATAGACTGGGATTTCTCTAAATCTGGTCTATTTTTGTGCAAAAAAGCTCTTTTGAGATGGTTTTTAGGATTTGATACAAAGTAAAAATAAAAACTTGTCAAAAGTGGACAAAAGGAGGTAAAAATCGTCTAATGAATTTTTCTAAAGTAGCCCTGTAAATAAGGGTATTTTGATGTAAAAAGATAATAAAAACCTTGACTTTTCTATTTTAACCTGCTATTATTAAGCAACTCAGTAAATCGCTGAGTTTTTTGTTTTCCAATCTCAATTGCTCTTTGAAGACATTTCCAGACCACGACAGAATTACCAATAACCGCAAAGGTTTATCTTGAATATCACAATGATTGGTTTATTGGCTGTTATTTCTGGGTTCAATACTTTAGGAGCATCAAATCAGATGTTCTCTACAAATGAGGCGCTTACAGACCAAAAAACTGTAACAACGCAGGAGGCTGTTTCTGTTTACTTTGCAGATATCCCAATCATGGTAGACATCGCCAAGTGCGAAAGTCGATTCAGACATACGGATAAAGACGGGAATGTTTCCCGTGGTGAAGTCAACAAGTTTGACGTTGGCGTCATGCAGATTAACGAGAAATACCACCTTGAGGAGTCCAAAAAGCTCGGCTACGACATTCATACCCTCGAAGGTAACATGGCGTATGCTCGCTACCTCTACGAGAAACAGGGGGCTCGCCCTTGGCTCGCATCATCTAAGTGTTGGTCTCAATACCAGAATATCGCTAAAAAATAACCAAACAAAAACCACCCCCAGTTCGAGGGTGGTTTTTGTTTGGTATGTTCTTAAAAAATGAGTACCGATGGAGTATTTGCCATATGCTTCTTCCAGACATACAGTCCAAAAGCAAAAAGTGTGGTCGAGGTCAGTGCCGAGAAAAGACAGTACATACACCACTCACGAATGATAAACGCCTGAGCGTAGAGAAACCAAAGGGAGAAGAGAAAGCCGAGAACAGTTGTGCTAGTAATCCACGGAAGAATCCAAAGCTTGCGAGTGTCAGCGTAGAAAAGCATCAATCCAAAAACCACGAGATAGTAGGAAGTACCCAGAAGCGCAACGGGAACACCTAAAATAAATGAGTACGAGCTTGTCGTTACACTCTGGCATCCCTGCACGATGTAGCACGGAGGAATGATGTGCAGATAATGTACCATTGTCAGATATGAGGCGTCGAGAAACCCCAGAAAGGCAACGCACAGAAAAATAATCTTGAGTTTACGGGGAATGATTGGATCGATTGATCTCTCCATACTATTTTGAGTTCTTTATCTCTTGGTCAATTAAAGTTTTAAATTCTTGAAGACTTTGAGGATTATCTATTTTCTTCCCATTCACATAGAAGCTTGGGGTGGAGTTGATGCCCAAATCGATACCAAATTTTTCTGCCGCGCGAACCTTCTCCTTCACGGCACCTGACGCAAAATCTGTTTTAAATTTACTCACATCAAGACCAAGGTCGCTTGCATATTTTTCGAAAGTGGCCGAGCCAGACTCCTTTACCCAGGTGTCTTGATTGTCAAAAAGGAGAGTATACATTCCCCAAAATTTTCCTTGATTACTTGCCGCTTCCGATGCAAATGCACCATCTTCTGCGCGAAAGTGAATCGTACGAAGAGGAAAGTGTTTGTAGACAAGACGGACGTCGTTTGGATATGCCTTGAGTACCTCTTCAATAATAGGGAAATACGACTTACATGCTGGGCACTGAAAATCACTAAATTCAACAATGGTTACTTTCGCATTCTGCGCACCCTTTATGTGATCCTCTGGGGTAAAGACAAAGTCGTACGAGGATTGTGCTACTGCCGTAGGAGATGGTAGCCCCGTGTTCTTAGAAGCAAGGGCCATGGCAATAAGAGCCCCTACCAAGAGGACACCGAGCCCCAAACCCCAGATATTTCTTCGTATAAATGACATATTTGAAAAGATTAAAAAGCCTAGATAGGCACTGATTCTAGTACACTTAAGAGCTTTGCGCAAAAACAAAATAACACAAAAGGCGTATCGAGATTTTACTCTCAATACGCCCGCATTTCCAAAGTCTACCTACCGACTGTTCTCCGAAGAGAGCCAAACTGACCAGGAGGGTGGAGAGCCTGCCTCGCTCCCTTGACTGGTCCAGGATGTTTTTTTGACGATTCTTTAAGCACACGGGGAGGAGGAGAAACATCCATCAGCTCTGGACGGAATTCAGTTCCCCTTAAGGTCTCTACGAAAAGGGTGGAGAATCTTGGAAACCCCTCAATCCTCAAGAGGAATTGGTCCCGTCTCCGGAGAATTTTCGAAGTGGAGGTGACTGACTCGCACATCTTTGGCTTTAGTGATGAGATTTGAGAAACCCTCATGGATGAGGGATTCTCAACCACGAGGCCATACTCTTCCCCGCAATCATCTTCGAAGATGATTGCGGGGAGAAAACGAACTGTGGCGACCAAACGTGGTTCGAAACGAACCCCTTCTGCAAGCGCTTGAGCTAGTTCCAGATCATGAAAGTGCCAATAACACGATGGACCAAAAGATTCCACGGGACAAGCTTCAAGCTCAGCCCATCTCTCTGCTCCTCGGAATTTAAGATCGTATATATCCGAGAAAGTTGGAGTCATAATAACCTCCCGGTAATAATGTAGAGTAAAAAGGACTTCCTCTTCTCACCGTATTCTATATGCTTCACCTTGTCAAAATAGTTGTTAGTTTTTAAAAATTACAAAACAAAAGCGCGACAGTGTATTGTCGCGCTTGGGGGGGGTAAGAAACTATCTTTCGACAAGAGTACTCTTTTCAAAAGAACTATTAAGCCCAAATCACTTATAAATAGTTATCCACAGAGAAACTATTGCAGGTGAACCAGAGTTCACTTATGATAAACACATACAAAATTATTGGTCGGGATAATTATACAGAAATCATCGCGCTTTAGTGGACAGTTGCGCGACGCGATTCTGACAGAATCGAATGAGCAAAGAAAAACTTATCACAACTATAAACAGAGAAATCGAGGACTTGAATGAAAGAATTGACTGGAAAGTCATCAAGGGTATTCCATATAGAAGGGAGTCCAAGCGTCACAAACTTCTGGTTTCTATGTTAAACGACATTCGTCGCCACCAGAGACAAGTTGTACACGGAGGAAGCATCTTCTCGTTTCTCTTCTAACACCATGCAGAAAAACGAACAGAAAAATAAGATTATTTCTTTCTACAAAAAGAATAAGCGCATGCCTGGGTACAAAGAGATTATGGATCTTCTTGGTTTCAAATCAAAAAATTCTGTTCACAAGCTCATTAACTGGCTTGTAGACGAGGGTGTCATCTCAAAGGATGCGCAAGGTCGCATCGTACCTCTCAAGCTTGAAGCAAACTTACCCTTTGTGGGCCTTGTGGAGGCAGGGCTCCCTGATATGACCGCAGAAGAGCAAAATCTCGACACCATAAGTATCGAAGACTTTCTTGTAGAAGACAGAGAAAAAACCTATGTGCTCGAAGTAAAAGGGGATTCAATGATAGACGCGCACATAGAAGAAGGGGATTTGGTGCTCGTCGAGCGTAAAGGCGAGCCCCGTGATGGAGATATCGTCATTGCAGAGATTGATGGTGGTTGGACGATGAAATATTATCGCAAGAAGGGGACTAGCATTTACCTTGAACCTGCAAACAAAAAATACAAACCCATCTACCCCACGAGTAGCCTCAATGTTGCCGCTATCGTAAAAGCGGTTATACGGAAATACTAGAGGCAGTTTTTAGTTAATAGCTCTTAGTTTTTAGATGAAACAAAAACAAGAAATTAAATACTGGCTTCTCAAAAGCGAACCGAGTTCATATTCAATTGACGATTTCGCAAGGGACAAGAAAACTTCGTGGACAGGAGTGCGAAATTATCAGGCTCGCAATTTCATCAAGTCTATGAAAAAAGAGGATTTGTTTCTTTTCTACCACTCTGGCTCAAACCCCGCACCAGCTGTCGTTGGAATAGGGAAGGTACTACACGACGCCTCCCCTGACCCAACACAATTTGTTAAGTTGGATTCTCACTTTGATCCAAAAGCCACAAAACAAAAACCAATTTGGTACGCAATTAGTGTTGGGTTTGTAAAGAAATTTAAAAAACTCATCACTTTGACCGAAATCAAACACCATTCTAGCTTGAAAAATATGCCTGTTGTACAGAGGGGGAGTAGACTCTCAGTCCAACCTGTTTTAGAAAAACATATCCACTTTTTTACTAAGCAGAAATAATTATAATTGATATATATGAATCAAGAGCAAAACAATGTTTCTGAAGGTACCATTAATTCGTTTGCAGATTTTCCGGATATTGAGGACACAGCTTCCAAATATATCTGTGACGATTGTCAGTAATTAATATAGAAAGCAATAAATCGCCATCGGGCGATTTTTTTGTATTTTGTATCCATCTTTAGGAGCAAGCCCCTCGCCTTGCAAGCGAGGGTGGTTTGGTTTGTGAAGATTGAAGTGTATAAAGAATAGGATCAGTATTTGTTTGATCCGAATATAAAGGACTCACACATCGTGGGTCCCAAACGTAGCACATATTATACAGTGAAGAGTTTTGAGAATTGCTCAAACGGCATATCGTAGTTGAACCCGGGGGGAAATTCTTGAAGTCTTCCAGCAAGCAACTTGTTGTACGCTGGGGTTCTCTTTAGATGAATAAAACACACAACAGAGAATCGTCCGTGGATTGCAGTGCGCTCTGTCGCAATTACTCGATGGAACGTTGCTTTCAATCGATTACGAGAACGGTATTGTCCTCGCATTCCAGGGATTATGACAGTTTCTCCGGGGAATACGGGCATGTCATTCCAAATTTTTTTGAAACTGTAATATTGAAGACCTGGATCGCTTTCGTAAAGGTGGAGTGTAAGGCCACTTTTGTCTGCATGGGCACTCGCAATTTCATCTCCAATTTTACTGCCTCCAAAATAATGAAGAAAGCGAACAACCCAAAGGGAAGCACTTTCTTCAACTTCCTCCGCAAATCCTTCGAGGTCGAATTCTTGTTCCATTCCTTTAGCAAAGTTGATAACCAAAGGTTTCATCAAACTCACAAGACTCTCCGTGCTAGTAATAAATTGAGATAAGTACTCATTTTCAGTTTTTTCTACAGTTTCGTGAAGCCAATCACTTGCTCCGAGAGTTACATGGAAATCCTCTTTGAGGTCAAGAGTGGAGCCATGTGTTTTCTTTAGTTCATATCCAACTCCTGTTCCATCAATGTTTTGGTAAGGAAATTGAATCTTCACTCCTTCGCTCTGCGTACAAAACCTTTTCCACAAATCTACTGTCTTTTCAACAGCGCTTCGAAGATCCGTAGGGTAGGGAACATGCACCAGTCCATCTTTTTCAAGATTGGTAGCAGATAAGCGGTTTCTCATGGTATTTTCTCCAGTGTATAAGGATTATAAAGAACTTGCGACTACAAGTCCTTTAAAACAATATAAAAGCAGAAAAGAATAAAAAAGCGAGGGACTCCTCGGTAAAAATTTCTATTTTAAGGCCCAATCTGCGTATCCTCTTCGTAAAAGAAAGGCAAAGAATCAATTGTTTCGTCTTTGATGGCTTTCAACACATCCACAATCTTTTTTATTGAATCAAATTCAGTAGATTCATTTCGTATGGCCTTGTTGATAGAAATCCACTCGTTATGCCCATATTCTGAATTTGTTTGAAGTTCTCCACTAAATACGCTTGTGTAAGTAATGGGGAATACTACGTCAGAGAATAATTTTCCATCCACGTACATCATACGGCGTTCAATTCCTACGTGTCGAAGGGTTGCATCAAGCCCTGTTTCAATCTTTAATTTCCTCGTAGCAGCCATTTCAAGTGGTTCGCCCTTACGAACGATTCCTCCCATTACTCCAACTTTTCCATACGATGGATGGCTCATTCTTTTTTGGCTAAGTATTTCTATTTTTCCGTTATTAATTTTTGATACGATTGTGATTACATTGATTTTAAAAAGACTTGCAATTTTTATTTGTTCACCATGCACATCAGGATCAGCAACATGCTGTATACCCAAACCAGAAAGGGAATAGCCCCTCTTACTTCTCGTAACAAAACCCTTTTTTACAAGAAATTGAAGATGATAGTTAAAAAGGTCGTTCGGAGTGTTTGATGGCCATAAATCACTATATCGAAGCAGAATAGCGTTTTTAAGTTTTGAGATTATATGATTTTGTATGGGGGAGAAATTGTTAGACATAGGAATTTATTGTGCATCGCACTCTAGCAAAATTAATTTCAGTAAGCAAACCAAATTAACAGAGAGCGGGCACTTCTTATAGGGAACATGTCTTTCATAAGCTATATGAGTGTCGCACAATATATCTTTTGCGTCGTTAAGCCTATAGGAAGAAGGGGCTCTCTCTCAAGGGGACCTCCCCTGCTTGCAGAATAAATTTTAGGTATTGAAAATTAATTAAAATAAAATATATAATATTTCTAATCCAACAGACTCTCCCACCACTTTGATGTCAGGTACATAAATAAATATATCGGTCCGTATATTGGCAGTAATATACAAAAAAGTATGATTTTTAGTAGTTTTAACATGATTAGATGATTCTTAGCCTTCTTTTGGCAGAGGCTCAAAATTGCCCAAGAAGCAAATAGGACGGGTCAAAGCGATCTCAGAGAGACTTCGGGCACCTACTATATACCCAAGAAGAACGAAAATCCACAGGGTAAGTTTACTTCCAGAGTGTTTGCAGGAAGTCCTTGATAGAATCTAAAACGGCAATAGTTTTTGGAGATTTGATGTAATCAATGATATTGAATCCGAAAACATATTGTAAAAGGATGAGTGCGATTATAATAAGCACAATTGTACCGATAAAACCTTTTTGATTTTTGTTTGATAAAAATTTTGTGATCATTTTTATAATGTGGGTAAATACGCAAGTGGATCAAGATACGCGTTAGCGCCAGCTATCGGGATTTTAACCTGCTTACAAAACTTGCTCTGTGTGTATTGCTGTACAGAAACCCCTTGAGACGCCAGAAGTGTCAGGTGGAGGTGTGGTCCAGTTGAATATCCTGAACCATTTGAACCGGGTTGTCCACCACTATACCCAACCACGTCTCCAGTATTTACGCTTTGCCCAACCGAAACTTTGGAGAAAGAGAGGTGCGCATAAAGACTTGAAAGGCCGTTTGAATGTTTGATGAGAATCCAGCGACCATATGAATAGCATCCGCTTTGGAGATCTGTATTTCCAGAGCCTTCGACTACCCCATCTGAAATTGATTTTACTGGAGTTCCGACAGGAATACCGAAATCAACTCCATTGTGAGTTCCAGAGACATAGAGTCTCTTTGAATCAACTGTGGCTCCAAATCGCTGAGATATTTTTATGGAATCGAGTGGCCAAAAAAGTATACCCGAGCGCCGTGTTGGGATTCTTGATTGGTCAATCTGGATTTTAAGTTGGGATTCATAATCAAACAGTTCTTGTTCAAATTTTTTCCCTAATTCTGTGTTTCTTGCGAGAAGTTCTTTGTATAGTACTTCTTTGCTTTTTGTTTGCACAAGCAACGTCGACTTTGCTTGTTTGTTTTGCAGGACTATGACTTTCCTGTCAGCAAGTTCACCTTTAAAGTTCACCAAGTCACTCTTCTTTCCTTCAAAATCTATTTTTTTCTTTCCATAATCTTTCTCTAGGTTTGAGAGATCATTGACCCGAGTTCGCAGAGACTGCTGAAACCTCTGAACGGTCTCGAGGTCGTTCCAAATTTCACCTAGAGTTTTATACTCGAGCATGTTTTCAACCATACTTTTATCCTCAGCAAGCGCCATATTTCGAAATGCCTCACCAATCGCGCTCTTATCCCTTTCAATTTTTTGAATTGTTTTGTTTATCTCAATTGTTAATTGATCAATAGTAAGTGTTGTGCCGACAATTTTATTTTGAGTAACTTGAATGTCGTTCTGAAGTTTTTTTTGAGTAGTATCAAGGACTTTTACAGTATTCTGGAGCGTCTGCGCTTGTTTCCCGGTCTCTTGAATTTGTATTTGGAGTCTTATATTTTCAGCGTCGAGCTTTTCTTTTTCTTTTCGTTTTGCATCAATTTGCGTCTGTAGTTCTACTGTTGTAAGTGCCCGTACTGTGTACGGAAAAAACACGAGCATATTCCCGCAAATATAAACATATACAAGGAAAGTTATGAATACATTTTTTTTCATTCTTACAAAAGCTTTTTTCTAGCATCTTCAAGACGATCTAATGTTTCTTTCTTCCCCAAAATCTGCGCGAGCGTAAATGGGTCAGGGGACTTGTCTTTGCCAGAGAGAGCAAACCGTACTGGCCACAAGACACTCCCTCTCCCCTCTTTATCTGCATAATCCCAAAGCAATTCTTTTATTTTTTCCGTAATCCAGTCAGTGGTAGCGATAGTTTCCATAATTTCTACCACCTTCTCTATGTGACGGACCGTTGTGGTGCTTTCTTTCTCGTCTTTCCAGAAAAGTTTATCTTTCGAATATTGAGGTTTTTCAAAAAAATAATTCAAGTCGCCATTCTCCAAGAGGTCACTCAAATCTTTCCAATATGAAACCCGTTCAAACGCAGTGGAAACAAATTTTGACACGTCGCCATTTTCCGGAAGTTTCCAGTTTTTTGTTTTGAAAATTTCTGAATCAGTGACACGAGAAACAATTTCTTTTTCTAAATTTTCAGGTGAGAATTTTTTTAAGTGTTCTTTGTTTATCCATTTTAATTTTTCTTCATCAAAAATCGCCCCACCTTTTTGTACCTTTGAGATATCAAATGCCTCTATAAGCTCATCTAGGGTAAAGACTTCTTGGTCGGTCCCTGGGTTCCACCCCAAAAGCGCTAGGTAGTTAAGCACTGCCTCGGGCAAGTATCCTCGCTCCTTGTATTCGACAACCGAGGTGGCGCCGTGGCGCTTAGAAAGCTTTGACCGGTCAGGAGCCAGGATAAGGGGTATATGGCCATATATTGGCCGTCCTGCCCCGATAGCCTCCTGAATAAGGATTTGTCGAGGGGTATTTGAAATGTGGTCTTCTCCACGAATAACGTGGGTTACCCCCATTTCATGGTCATCCACCACTACCGCCAAGTGATAAAGAGGTTCTTCGAGACTTTTGGCAATAACAAAATCATGAAGTTCAGTTGTATCAAAGGTAACTTCACCTCGAATAATATCTTGGAAAGTTACTGTTTTGTTTGGATTTTTAAAACGGATAACTTCCGTTCTCCCTCCTTCTATCTTAGGTTCTTCTTTTGAAACGTAGGCAAACCCTCCGTCAATCATTTTCTTGAGATATGTCTTGTATATCTCTTCTCTCTCTGACTGTCGGTACAGTTCATCTCCTGTGAGAGAAAGCCATGAAAGACTTTCTAGGATATTTTCTTCGTATTCTTTTTTACTGCGCTCTTTATCAGTATCTTCTATACGGATGATAAATTTTCCTTTATGTTTGCGCGCAAAAAGAAAATTAAAAAGCGACGCTCGTGCAGTTCCGATGTGGAGATTACCAGTCGGAGATGGAGCAATTCTGGTGATAATTTTTTCTGACATATGTTATATTTCGTGACTCAAAGCAACTTTAAGGATTTCTTCTGCGAGTTTCCGTGCGGCGTCTGGCTTCACAAAAGTTTTTGTCGCCTCTCTCATTTTTGTCTGTAATTCTGGATTACCTAAAATTCTATCAGCTTCGGCAACAAACATATTACCAGTAAGATTATTTTCTTCAATCACAACCGCCGCCCCTGTGCGAGCATATGCGAAAGCATTTTTTGCTTGATGATTTCCATTTGAATCACTAATAGGAACGATGATGGAGGGCACTCCCCATGCGGCAATTTCAAAAATCGCTGATCCAGCTCGAGATATGACAAGATTTGCTGCCCCCGCCGCAGAACGAAGCGTTAAGGCATCCATATACCCATACGGTCGGTATCGCTCTTTTTTGAGGTTTTGTGAAAGCACTGCTTCTGCAATACTTTTTATTTCCTCGAGATTATTTTTCCCCGTTTGATGAAGAATTTGATATTTCCCTACAAGCCGAGGAAGCGCTTCGAGGAGCGTGTCATTAATTTTTTTTGAACCAAGTGAACCTCCGATGAAAAGAAGGGTTGGAATATGTGGATCAAGATTGAGAAATTCGTGAGCGTTTGTTTTCAAAGGGAGAAAGAAGTCTTTACGAATTGGATTTCCTGTGTACGCAACCTTATCTTCTGGGAAATAACTTGCTGCTTCCTGGTAGGATACCGCGATGCGCTGTGCAAACTTCCCTGCCCAGAGATTGGTCTTACCCGGCACAGAATCAGATTCATGAATGACCACCGGGATTCTTAAAATTTTCGCCGCGAAGAGTGCTGGAAAGCTTGCGTACCCCCCCTTCCCAAAAATAACATCCGGATACATTAAAAATATTTCCCACAGTGATTGTATGACTCCGAACCCTGTTTTAAAAAAATCTACAACATTCAAAAGAGAGAAGTAGCGCCTTACTTTTCCTGCATAATTTTTCTTATAGATTAAATTGTTATTGAAAAGCAGTCCCGCGTTGTATGGTGACGGAGACATATAATAAAGCTCCACATCTACAAGCTTGTTCTCTTGTATAATTTTGTTGAGTTCTTCGGTGATGGCTATAATTGGATAGAAATGGCCACCAGATCCACCCCCTGTAAAAAGAATTTTCATATGTATTGGTTTAAGACTTTTTCTGATTTTTTGAGACGTTCAAAATTATTCCGACTTCTGCAAGTGTAATTAAAAGGGCGGTCCCCCCGTGACTCACAAATGGCAGTGGTATTCCCGTTAAAGGAAGAACGCCAAGCATGGCGCCGATGTTCACAAACGCCTGTGACACTACAAGTATAACAATTCCGACAATCAGCAGTCTACCAAAGAGATCTTCAGTTTTTGAAGCTATTTTTAAACCTCGAAAAGCAAAAACGATGAAAAGAAAGAGGATGCCAGATGCTCCGACAAAACCAAATTCTTCAGCCGCAACCGCAAAAATCGAATCCCCTATCGGCTCTGGTAAAAAATTAAACTTTTGAATACTTTGGCCAAAACCGCGCCCCGTGAACCCTCCTGAACCAATCGCAATAAGGGACTGCTGAATCTGATACCCGCTCGTCAACCCGTTTTGAGTCGGATTTATAAAAGTAGTAATTCTTTGTTTAACATAGGGTCGAAAAGACGCAATGATAAAAATTACAACAACAGAACATAAGAGGAGGAGAAAAATGTGCTTCCACTTTCCACCCGCCGTGAGAAAAATACCGAGCCCCGCAAAAAAAGTAACCATAAAGGTGTCCGTATCCGGTTGCAGAAGAAGTACAATGCCCACAAGCCCGATAATAACTAAAAATGGCAAGAGGCCGTACCGAAAAGTTCCAATTTTTTCTTTCATACTCGATGCCCAAGCAGAAAAATAAATAATGAAAGCAATCTTCAAAAACTCAGACGGCTGAAACGATTGCCCCATGATGACAAGCCAACGCTTTGCGCCACCATGCTCGAAACCGAGGTGGGGCACAAATACCAGTGCGGTAAGAACCATTGCGCCGACAAAAACAGAAAATGCGTGCTTTTTCCAAAACTTATATGGCACTCGCATAAGAGCAACCATCGCAACAGTTCCTAAAAAAAGACCGAAAAATGTTTGAGAGAATGCCGCATTAGAATAGGCATTACCTCCACGAGTGAGGAGTCCGAGTGATGCTGAACTAAATATAAAAAACCCCGTAATAACGAGAATAATAGTTGCAACTAAAAATGGTTTATCAATAGTCTTCTTCATGTGTTATCCGACAACCGCAAGGATGACTCCCATAATGGCGAAGACAACTCCAATAATCCAATATCGCATTGTTACTTTATACGCGGGCCATCCGATGGCCTCAAAATGGTGATGAACTGGGGCGACAAGAAATACCTTTTTTCCATTTCTAAATTTTTTTGAAAGTAGTTGGATGATTACTGAAAGTGTTGTTATAACAAGTGGTAGTGCTATAACTGGAAGAATGATTACCCCATACCCATCTCCGAGCGAATCCGTCATAAACGCAACAACAGCAAGTGTTATGGTAAGCCCCATAGTGCCAGTTTCTGACATATAAAAACGCGCAGGTGGAATGTTAAACCACAAGAATGCAAGGATTGCTCCTACCACCACTAAACAAAAGGTGGCAAGATTGATCTGTTGCTGATAGAAAGCGATACCGGCATAGGCAGAGAACATTGTGGCAAATATTCCTCCCGCTAACCCATCAATACCATCAATAACCCCTCCGGAGTACACCGCCATGGTCACCAATGCAAAAAATGGAATGAAGAAAATACCGAGTGGCAAAAGGTGCCCTTGGGGAAGACCAAGTGTAGAAATACCAAGCTTAAAATAAAACCAAGAACCAGCGATAAGACCGATTGAAGCAACGATGAGAAGTCTTTTCCGTAAAGACATTCCTCCGGCAATATGATCTCCTCCGCCATGGATCTCGAGCACATCATCAATAAGCCCAAAAAGAGACCCAAAAATGAGAGCAAAAAACGGGAGCCACGTCTGATTTCGACTTAAAAAATCAAGTTTTGTGCTCACATCAGATGGTGCTAAATAGGAAACAAACCAAACACCCATTATCGTGATGGCAACAGAAAGCCAAATGATAATCCCCCCCATCCGTGGAGTGTTAACTTCTTTGTCCTTATGAAGTTCATTGAAAATTGGGGTCGCTCGACCGTCAGGAGCAATTTTGCCTGACTTTTTCTTCCACATTTTATTTCTGTACAAATAATCAGATATAAGTGGAGTAATAGCGACTCCTATGACAAAGGACATGATTGCAGGGAGAAAAACCTTGACTATATCGGCGATTATCATACCGCTCAATTATACACGAAAGAGTGGTGAACCAAGAAATTAACTTGGAGTTTCCTTACTTGTTTTGAGCGATAGCTTCAAGAGTTTTTTGTGCGAGCAATGTGACATCAGAAAATCGTCCTTCTGCTGTTGAACCAAGAGTCACAATAACCACTGGGCGCGCGAGTCCTGGATCAAAAATAATTGCCAGATTTCCCCCCGCCATAGTCGTATATCCTGTTTTTGACCCTATAACACCCGGCAAATCATCGATGGATTCGTTGGTATTTTTTGCTTTATGAGTAATTTTGTCTAATGAAGTAACGTTGGTATTTTTGTATCGAGTAGCTTCAAATATCTCTCCATGTTTTGAAAGCGCATAGGAAAAAAGTTTTACTACATCACGAGCGCTCGCATATCCCCCGCTTTGTCCGTCAGGTAAATCTAATCCCGTTTCATTGAGAAAGCGCGCGCTCAAAATACCTATCGCTTGCGCTTTCTCATTCATCTTGGAAATAAATTCACTTCGACTAATATCTAAATTAGTGGTTCCAGATTCTACTGCTCCAGCCGCACTTGCTATGGCTGCTGCTCCGTCGTTTGAGGATGTTACAAGAGAGAAATCAAGGAGGTCCCGAAGTTTCCATCTCTCGTCTCTCAAGAGCCCATTGTCCCCCTCCTCTTTGAGAAATTGTTTATCAATGGTAATTACGGTGTAGTTTGGCAAGAGGTCAAGGGCCGTCACCGCAGTCATGACTTTGGTGAGGGAGGCAAGCGGACGAACTTCGTCTGCATTTTTTTCATACAGAACCTTTCCCGTTTTTATATCAAAGACGATTGCTGATTTCGCTTCAATGATAATATTTGCAAATGGATCTACCTGCTGTACCAGCTCACCCTGTTTATAAATACGCACCCCACGAGAAGCATAGAGAGAGGAAATAAACATGAGAGAGAGAAGTGAAATCAAAAGAAGCGCGAGGTTTATCAGGCGCTTATTTTCTTGTCCAAAAAAATTTTGCTCTTGCTCTAAATCATTCATTGTGTTTGTTCTCCTCCCTCCTCCTTAAGTAATTCCTCTTTTCTACTAAAATCATCGATTTCTTTCAAAACTTGTTCGTATTCTGGTAAAAGTTCTATTTTTGAAAGACCCATGAATGCCAGGAGTTCGGCTGTAGGTTTATATGAATATCCCCGCTCACCCTCTTTTCCACTTCCGCGCTCTACAAGACCGCGTATCAAAAGATTTCTTAAAATAAAAGAAGAATTTACCCCACGTATATAATCGATTTCACGACGAGACACATGCCCTTTATAAAGGATTATTGAGAGGGTTTCAAGCCCCGCCTTCCCCAAATCTCGAGTAAGTTCTTCCTTGGTAATTTTTTCAATGAGCGGAGAGGCTTCCTTGTGGGTGCCAAGAAAAACTGTTTTGCTTTCAAACACGAGAGTGAGTCCTCGGCCTGTGAGTTTTTCTTCCAAACTTTTTAAAGCCACGGTAACTTCTTCTTCTGACACATCCAAAAGACTTGAGATTTTTTCTATCTCTACTGGTTCTCCTTTAAAAAAGAGAAGGGATTCAATTTGTGAATCGAGCGGTAAATTCATTTTTAATTATAGTTTGGGACACTAAGGTTTCTTGTCTCTATTTCAATGTCATCCTCGAAACTTCCTTGAGAAACATTGATGATTCCTTGTTTTACAAGCTCAAGCATAGCAAGAAAACTGACGATAATATTTACCTTATCTTCTCGTGTGGTTTTGTGGCGTGCGCCGGAGTGTGAGGTATTTCCTTGTGTCTTTGCAAAATCTCCAAAACTTGTTTTGAGACTACTCTCAACCCGCTCTGTGAGCCTCCCTATCATGTCTTCAAGACTAATAATTTTTTTGACAAGTGTCTTTGGCAACACTTCTTTCTTAGGAAGAGAGGCGATGACAGAACGTGCACTTAGAAGCATCGTCGAAACCGTGATGTCATCTTCCGGTGAAAAGACAACGGGGGTGTTTTTATTTGGAGGTCGAGAAAAAATAATTTTCTTTCCAAATATTTTTTCTATTTGAAGTGAGAGATCTTTAAACCGTTTATGAATCTTGAGTCGCGCTTCAAGGTCTTCGATACTCCCCTGTTCTTCTTCAGTCAAAGATAAGGTTGGAAGAAGAGACTTAGATTTTATGAGGAGGAGCGTTGAAGCGATGAGAATAAAATGCGCCGTCATCCCAATCGGAAATTCATGAAGCCCTTTTACATATTCAATATAATCATCAGCAACCTTAGCAAGAGAAATATCGTTGATAAAAAGTTTCCTTTTTTCAATGAGCGTCAAAAGAAGGTCGAGCGGACCTTCAAAAACATTGGTTCTAATATTAAATTCAGAAGTATTCATTTCTAGAATCCGTCACTATTTAACTTCTCATCAATTCTGTTCATATCACGAGGAAACATGGAGGCCTCACGAACATTTTTTAATTCTAAGAGTTGCATGGTGATACGCTCTGCACCGAGCGCAAACCCGCCTTCTGGTGGTACTCCATATTTAAAGGCTTCAAGAAATAACTTTATCTTGCTTGGGTCCATATTCCACGTCTTCACCTGTTCGAGAAGTTGCTTATAGTTGTTTACGCGCCTCCCACCAGAAAGCCACTCGACGCCACGACAGATAAGATCCATGCCTTCGTTAAATTCAGGCTCTTCTGGATTTGGATATACATAAAAAGGCTTTTTGCGAGATGGATAGCCATAAATAAATACGAAATCCGAGTCGGTCTCTTCTTTTATGATTTCGCAAATCTCTCTTTCGTCCTGTGGGTTGGTATCCTTTTCTCCGCGCACATCACGACCAAATTTTTCAAAAATCTTTTGTTGAACCTCTCGCAAAGAAAGAGTTGGGGTTTTCTCTATCATGACTGGGAGTTTGGCGCCCAAAAGTTTTAAATGTTTTTGATTTCTTACCTCTACTTCCTTCAAAATATATCTCACGGTCTCTTCAGCCATATCTCTCACATCTGTCCACGATTCGATGAAGCCCATTTCTGCATCGAGCGAAACAATCTCGGTTAAGTGTCGTGTGGTTGACGATGGTTCGGCGCGAAAAATCTTGTTTACAGAAAAACATCTTTCAAAGGCAGACATCACGATCTGTTTGTAGAGCTGTGGTGATTGTGTGAGAAAGGCTTTTTTTCCAAAATAATCAACCTGAAAAACCTCTGCCCCGCCCTCTGCTGTTGCAGGAGTTATCGTTGGCGCTTGAAATTCAAAAAACATATTTTGTTTCATGAATTCCCTAAAAGCGTCGATGACAGTTTCCTGTACTTTAAAAATCGCCTGCACTTTAGGCTGTCTCAAAACAAGGGCTCTATTATCGAGTTCTGTGGTTAAATCAAGATTGTATCCATTAAGAGAGATATCAAATGGGAGAGGTTCTGCTTCGGCCAAGATTTCAATATTTGTAATCTCGAGCTCAACATCACCATTTTCAATTTCTGGATTAATATTTTTTTCTGGCCTTTTGTTTACAATGCCATGTATTTTAAGAACCCACTCAGGCCGAATCTCTTTTGCTTTTTCGATAACATCAGAGCGTGAAGGTAAGGCCACGGTCTGTACTGCCCCAGTCATATCACGAATATCCATAAAAACCATTTTCCCTTGATCTCTTCGTACGTCTACCCAACCGGAGATTGTAATCTCTTCCCCAACATGTTCTTTTAAATCTTTTATATATGTTCGTTTCATATGTTTATAGACTTACTCCAATCTTTGAGCGGACATCTTCCATTTTTTCAATTGCCCGTGTGCGCGCCACTTCTCCTCCTTTTTTTAGAATATCAATTACTGCATCTGTGTTTTTTGCGAGTTCTTTCCGCTTATCTCGAAGAGGGCTCACAAAGGCAATGATGTTTTTTATAAGTATCTCTTTTGATTCTTTGTAGCCAATCCCACCGGACTCGTACCTCTCACGCACATCTTCATACTCTGGTCCCTGGCTAAAAAACTTATGAAGGGCAAACACCTTGTCGGCTTCTGGGTCTTTTGCTTCCTCAACTCCTTTTGAGTCAGTCGGGATTTTCATCACCGCATCCTTAATCTCTTCATCAGTGGCAAAAAGACCAATGGTATTTTTATTACTCTTGCTCATTTTTTGTCCATCGGTCCCGGGAATAGTTTGCACCGTCTCAAGAATAAGTGGTTTTGGAAGCTTAAAAGTTTCTCCGAATATTCGGTTGAATTTTTCTGCTGTATCACGGGCGATTTCTAAGTGTTGTTTCTGGTCAAAACCAACAGGAACAATATCTGCATCTTGGATGAGTATGTCGGAAGCCATGAGAAGTGGGTAATCAAAGACTCCGACATTTATTTCTTTATTTCTTGCTTCAGCGTCTTTAAATGCGTGCGCACGCATGAGATACGGCATGGTAGTAATACAGTTGAAAATCCACGCGAGCTCTGCAACCTGTGGAACGTCAGATTGTTTATAAAGGTGCACTTTTTCTGGATCAAGCCCAATAGCAAGATAGTCGAGCGCAACATCGAGAATGTTTTGACTTAACTCCTTTGGGTTTTGGAGAGTAGTGAGGGCGTGTAAATCAGCAATAAAGACGAAGCTTTCATAGTCTTTCTGAAGGTCGGCGAATTGCTTCATGGCCCCCAGATAGTTACCAATATGAGGCCTGCCAGTCGGTTTTACGCCCGAAAGTAGGATTTTTGAATCATTAGCCATATAGGAGAATGATACCAAATATAAGGCTATTTCAAAAGATGCAAAGGATCTCTGATTATTTTGAGGATAGCTCGATAAAGAATATCGAGCCCTTGCCTTTTCCGGGAGATTCTACCCAAACTCTACCCTTAAGCGCCTCAACCATCTGACGAGCCACATAGAGACCTAGTCCTGTTCCGGTCACATTTGTTTTGTTAGCGTCTTGAGCGCGAGTAAACATTGAGAATAGTTTTGGTATTTCACTCTGTTCAATGCCAATACCAGTGTCTGAAACAGAAATCAAAAACTTACCATCTTCCTTTTTCAAATGTACCTTGATAGAACCTTCTAGAGTGTATTTGATTGAGTTGTCAATAATATTTCCAATTACCTGTTTTATCTTTCCTTTGTCTCCATTTGAAAGATACGAGTCTGCAGGGTCAACAGAAATCTTAAATTCGAGTTTCTTTGCCTCTACATTTGGTCGAAGTTCTGTGGTAACTTCTTCAACAAGGCTTTTCACATTATAATCAGTCATCTCATACTTCATTCTCCCCTGCTCAATGCGTGATACATCAAGAAATTCATTCACAATTTTAACAAGGCTCTTTGACGAAGTGTCTATCACCTGTACAGAATCTTTCACTTCTTGAGACATTTCACCAAAATCTCCCTCTAAAAGCATAGAGGTGTATCCACCGATTGCGGTAAGGGGTGAACGGATTTGATGACTTGCAAACGATAAGAATTGTGACTTCATCTGATCAAGTTCTTTCAGTCGTGCGTTTGATTCTCCTAATCGTTTATTGGCTATTTGTAATTCTTGATACAAACGTGCCCTGTCTAATGCAACCGCAATAACATTTGTAAAACTGTCAATTGATTCTTTTTCATACTGTATTAAATCTTCGTATTTACGATTTAATCCAAAGAGAATTATTCCTGTTACCGTGTCATCAATCAAAAGTGGGTACGCAAGAATGTTTTTTATATGAACTTCCTCTTGAAATTTTTTCAACAAACCACCGTCAGCAACGGTTCCCCAAACACTGGAGATATCATCTGCAAAAGAGAGAGTTTTATGATTTATGATATGAGAAAAAAATGGATGCCCGCTCGCTGAGGCGATTTTTTTAGTATGTAAAGAAGGGCTCTGAAGAGTGCTTGCTTCTTTCAGCCTCGCAGATTCCGCAAAGGGCATTGGTGTCAACAAATCCTCTTGTTGATTAAATGCATAAAATCCCACCAACTCAAACTCAAATGCTTCCTGTATTGTTTTCCCAATTTTTTCAGCCAACACATCGGGTTCAAGAGCAAGTATGCTTATTTGATAAAGTTGACGAAGAAGTGATAAGGTCTTATTTTTTATCGCAAGCTCAAGATTTTGTTTATAGAGAGCCTCGTTAACAGCCATGGTTTCATCAATTCCAGGATCAGAAGCAGTCAACTGTTTTTTA
>Ga0163150_10000475_pt1 | contig 75612 bp, 60 predicted proteins | sample OliLakLV19P2IB_FD_148628 | JGI IMG/M metagenome (GOLD analysis project Ga0163150, IMG submission 148628) | Freshwater microbial mat bacterial communities from Lake Vanda, McMurdo Dry Valleys, Antarctica - Oligotrophic Lake LV.19.P2.IB | ecosystem: Environmental > Aquatic > Freshwater > Lake >... | reverse complement strand
TCGTTGAACCTGTCGTCGCTCCCACCCCGGAGCCCGAACCCGTAGCCGTCGTCCCCGAACCGGAACCCCCACCCCCACCGGTCGTCGAGGAGGTCGTCATTTCCGAGCCCGAACCCGTGGTCGCCGAAATCGAGCCCGAACTGGCCGTTGAGCTGGAGTTCGAGGAAGAGGACGTGGTCGGGGAAGAAGAGGAAGTCGTCGAGGAACTGCCGATCGTGATCGATCCGCTGGCTATCCTCGCGCCCGATATCGTGCTGGCCGACGAGGAAGAAGGGCTCGTCTCGGCCCGTCGCTACAAGCTCGAAGGCACCAAGGTGATCGGCAAGATCGACCTCGCCGATGTCGACAGCGCGGCGGAGCGGAAAAAGAAAAAAAGGAAGCGGAAGCGGAAAGCGGACACGCCCGATGCCGAACCCCAGGCGCCGGCCGTGGTCGAGCGAACCGTCAAGGAGAAGGAGAAAGACAAGGAAAAGGAGACCGCGGCCGCCAAAAACAAGAAGAAGCGGAAACGAGGTCCCCAGGTGGACGCGGCGGAAGTCGAGCAGTCCTACCAGGAAACGCTCCGCACCCTCGAACAAGGCGCCAGCCGCACCCGCCAGAAACGCCGCCGCCAGAAACGCGACGACGTGGCGGCCCAGCGGCAACGCGATATCGTCACGGCCGAAGAGGATTCGCTCATCCTGCGAGTTACCGAGTTCATCTCGACCGGCGAGCTCGCCGGCTTGATGGACGTCTCAGTCACCGAGGTGATCAGCACCCTGTTCGCCTCTGGCCTCATGGTGTCGATCAACCAGCGCCTGGATGCGGATACCATCTCCTTTGTAGCGGACGAGTTCGGATTCGAGGCCGAGTTTATCACGGACTTCGGCACCAACGACATCGACCTGGGCGAAGATGCGGCCGAAGATCTCCTGCCCCGCGCCCCGGTCGTGACCGTCATGGGCCACGTCGACCACGGCAAGACGTCGTTGCTCGACTATATCCGTAAGGCGAATGTCGTCTCCGGAGAAGCCGGCGGCATCACTCAGCACATCGGCGCCTACCATGTGGACGTGGGCGACGGCCGCAAAGTGACCTTCCTTGATACCCCGGGCCACGAGGCTTTCACCGCCATGCGCGCCCGCGGCGCTCAGGTGACGGACGTCGTCATACTCGTCGTCGCCGCCGACGATTCGGTCATGCCCCAGACGATCGAGGCCATCAACCACGCCAAGGCGGCCGAAGTCCCGATCGTTGTCGCGATCAATAAAATCGATCGGCCTGACGCTAATCCTCCCCGTGTGATGCAGGGCCTCGCGGATCAAGGGGTGCTCGTCGAACAATACGGCGGCAAAGCGCAGTGCGCCTTCGTATCAGCCAAAACGGGCGCTGGTGTGCAGGAGTTGCTTGAAAAAGTGCTCCTCGAGGCGGACTTGCAGGAGTTGCGCGCCAACCCGACCCGAAACGCCTACGGAGTCGTCATCGAAAGCCGCCTCGAAAAAGGCCGCGGTACGGTGGCTACCATCCTGGTGCAGAATGGGACGATGCGGGTGGGCGATGCGTTCGTGGCCGGCATCTATAGCGGCCGCATCCGCGCCATGTTCAACGAGTGGGACAAACGCGTCGAATCCATTGGTCCGGCGTTGCCCGCGCTCGTCGTCGGATTCACGGGCGCTCCGGAAGTGGGCGACCAGTTTGTCGTGCTGGATGAAGAACGGGAAGCGCGCGAAATCGCGCAACGCCGGCAGCAGATCCACCGCGAACAGTCGCTCCGCCAGCGCAAGCACATTACGCTGGACGAAATCGGCCGTCGCCTCGCGTTGGGCGATTTCCAGGAGCTCAACCTCATCGTCAAGGCGGACGTGGGCGGCTCGGTCGAAGCGTTGTCCGACTCGCTCCTCAAACTTTCCTCCGAAGAAGTGGCGGTCAATATCATCCACCGTGGCGTGGGTGCGATCACCGAGAGCGACGTCATGCTGGCATCGGCTTCGGATGCCGTCATCATCGGTTTCCAGGTTCGGCCCGACACCGGCGCACGCAACCTGGCCGAGCGCGAGGAGATCGATATTCGTATGTATTCGATCATCTACGACGCCATCAAGGACGTCCACGATGCCCTCGAAGGACTCCTTTCGCCGGAAGAGTCGGAGAAGATCACCGGCGTCGCCGAAGTTCGTGAGATCTTCAAGGTCCCGAAAATGGGCACCATCGCCGGCTGCTTCATATCGGAAGGCCGCATCCGCCGAAGCGACCGCATCCGCCTCATCCGCGATGGCATCGTCATCTACGACGGAGAGATCAGCTCCCTCCGCCGCTTCAAGGACGACGTCAAGGAAGTGCTCACCGGATACGAGTGCGGCATCGGGATGGAGCACTACAACGACATCAAGGTTGGCGACAGCTTCGAAGCCTACGAAATCGTCGAGACGAAGCGGAAGTTGTCGGTTTGATTTGCACCGCGTCGCGGGGCTTCGGCCTCGCGACGCCGTAGCCAGATTTTGAGGAAATCGCGATGAGCATCCGCATGGAACGAGTCGCGCGGTTGATCCAGCGGGAGATCGCGCAGATCCTGGGACAGGACTATGTCGAGCAACTCCAGCCGATGGTGACGGTGACCGGGGCGCGCGTGACGAAGGACCTGTCGATCGCCTACGTCTACGTCAGCGTCCTCGGCGCGACGGAGATGCAGCGCAAGACCGTCTTTAAACACCTCGAAGGCCTAGCCCCGCAGATTCGCGCGGAGCTCGCCGGCCGAATCCGACACCAGGTGCGCACGATCCCGGACATCCGGTTCTTCCTCGACGAGTCGGCGGTGGAGGCGGAGAAGATGGAGACCCTTTTCCAGCGCATCCGCGCGGAACGGGAGCGTCGCGAGTCGGACACTTGAACCCCGCCATCGCGTGAACACCTCCTCGCACGGTCCGGCCGAACCATCGGTGTACGGGTACCCGAATTTCCCCGATCTCTCGGATGCGGTTGTGCTGGTCGATAAGCCCGATGGGTTTTCCTCCTTCACCGTCATCCGCCGGCTCCGCGGTATCCTCGGCATCCGAAAAATTGGCCACGCCGGCACGTTGGACCCCATGGCCACCGGTCTTCTAATCTGCCTCGTCGGGAAAGCCACGAAGCGCATGGAGACATTTATGGGGATGGACAAAGTCTATACCGGCACGATCCGGCTTGGCGCGACGACCGCTTCCTACGACGCCGAGACGCCGGCCGAGGCCCACACGGACGCCAGCGGCGTCAGCAAGGCCGACCTCGATGCCGTGCGCCAATCGTTTCTGGGCCGGCAAGAGCAGATCCCCCCGATGTATTCCGCCGTCAAGATCGGCGGCGAACGCCTCTACAAAAAGGCGCGCCGTGGCGAGGCCATCGAACGACCCGCTCGCACGATCGAGATCGCCCGTTTCACCCTCGGCCCTCGCGTTGGCGACGACGTCCCCTTCGAGGTTGCGTGCACCAAAGGCACCTATATTCGAACCCTCGCGCACGACTTCGGGGCGCGTCTCGGGGTTGGCGGATACCTTACGGCGCTGCGCCGCGTGGCTATCGGGCCGTACAGGGTAGAGGGCGCCTGGGCCCTCGATGCGCTGGCCGCTGCGGCGCCGGCGAGAGATCGCCCGCTCTAATGGAATACATCGTAGGGTTAGATTCGCTCGCGCACGATGCACGCTCCATCGTCACCGTCGGGACGTTTGATGGCGTGCACCTGGGGCACCGGTCCATCATTGCCTATCTCGTCGAGCGCGCCCACTTACGGCGGGGGATCAGCGTGGCGGTATCCTTTCATCCGCATCCCCGCGATGTCGTTCGCGGCACGCCCACGCCGTTGTTGACTACCATCGAGGAACGCGCCGAAGCCCTCGATGCGCTGGGACTGGATCGGTTCATCGTGATTCCATTTACGCCGGAGCTCGCCGGCATGGACGCCGCCGCGTTTGTGACGGATGTGCTGCTGGCGCGCATCGGTCTGCAGGAAATCGTCATCGGGTACGACCATGGGTTCGGCCGGGGTCGTGAGGGGGATAGCGCGCTGCTTCGTGAACTCGGCGAGCAGTACGGGTTCGGGGTGGATGTGATTCCCGCGCAAGTGCTTGAGGCGGATGTCGTCTCGTCGACCCGCATCCGCCAGGTGTTGGTCGATGAAGGCGATGTTCGGCAGGCGGCCGGCATGCTCGGTAGGCCGTATCGTCTGACGGGGTCCGTGATCCGCGGTGACGGCCGCGGCCGGCTCATCGGCTACCCTACGGCCAACCTCGCCGTGGACAACCCCCGCAAGGTAGTGCCCATGCCCGGCGTCTACGCCGTGCGCGTCTGGCGGCCAGGGGTCGCGACGCCTGCTGCCGGCATGCTCAACATCGGCGTTCGGCCTACATTTAATGGCGCCGATCTGCGGATCGAGGTCCATTTATTGGACGTGGAGGCAGATCTGTACGGCCATTCGTTGCGGGTCGATTTCGTCGAACGTATCCGCGACGAGAAAAAATTCACCACCGTCGACGCGCTCGTCGAGCAACTTTCAAAAGACAAGGCGCGTTGTATGGCCGAATTAGAGCGCTGAATTACAGCGCAGGGTGTACGTTGAACACCGGGCTCTGATACGAAGGACCCGCACGGCGTGCATCTTCTTTAGCATGGTATAATCTAAAGAGGAGCCCTACATGCTCACGAAGGAACTGAAGTCCGGACTCATCCAACAGTTCGGTAAAGCGGCGAACGACACCGGCACTCCGGAAGTTCAGATCGCGATCTTCTCAAAGCGTATCACCGAATTGACGGAGCACCTGAAGCTCCACCCGAAGGACCACGCTACCCGCCGTTCGTTGATCAAACTGGTAGGCAAGCGCCGCCGGCTGTTGAACTACCTCGTCGCCAAGGACATCGAACGGTATCGTAAGATCATCGAGGACCTCGGTATTCGTAAGTAACCGCTCCGGTGTGTAGTCCGGTGTGATCGCTGCGTCGCGACGTGAGGCGCGCGTGTCCGAGGGGACCGCGGCGCCTCCTGCTGCGGGTTGAGACGCCCGATGTTATGTGCCATTCCGGCGGAGCGTCCGCCGGCTGTCGTCCGTTGATTCGATGTGTAGCTGGTAGATGAACGTGCCTGAGCGCATGCAGCAGTAGCGTCATGTTGATTGATGGAGAAAGGAAAAAGATACTCTCACTTACACGAAGACAATGTCGAAAGCAACAATTCAAGAGATAGAATTCGCCCCCGGGCGGTTCATCTCTCTGGAAACCGGTCGCCTCGCAAAACAGGCCAACGGTTCCGTCGTCGCCCGCCTGGGTGATACCATGGTTTTGGCTACGGCCGTATTAGCCCCGAAACCCCGTGAGAATGCGGATTTTTTCCCGCTCACGGTAGAGTACAAAGAGAAATTCTCGGCCGGCGGCAAGATCCCGGGCGGGTTCATCAAGCGCGAAGGCCGCTTGAACGATAAAGAGACGCTGACCAGCCGCCTCGTCGACCGGACGATCCGTCCGCTCTTCGCCGAAGGCTACCGCCATGAAGTGCAGATCATCATCTACGTCATTTCGGCGGACGATGAGAACGATGCGGACGTCCTCACGGGCGTGGCGGCATCGGCTACGCTGGCGCTGGCCGGCGCCCCGTGCGACGGGCCGACGGCCGGCGTGCGTGTCGGGCTCGTGAACGGCGAGTTTATCGTCAACCCCACGCTCCAGCAGATGGCGGAGAGCGAAATCAACCTGATCATCGCCGGCAAGGCCGATGCCATCATGATGGTTGAAGGGGAGATGAAGGAGGTTTCTGAAGAGACCATGCTTGAGGCCTTTGAAGTGGGCCACGAAGCGATCAAGAAGCTCTGCCAGGGGCAGAAGGCGCTGGTCGATGCCTTCGGGAAACCGGAGCCGATGACCTACACTCCAATCGTCACGCCCAAGCCGCTCATCGACACCGTCTCCGCTCTGATCAGCGAGAAGGTGCGTGCGGTGCTCTTGCAGCCCTATCTGAAGGAAGCTTTCTACAGCAGCATCGACGAACTCAAGGAATTCGTTCTGAGCCAGCTCCTCGGCGATAACAACCCGGAAACGGGTAAACCGCGTGCCGAGGCTACGGTCGAAGGGTATACAGCAAGCCAGATCAAGACTGCCGTCGGTGATGTCGAGAGCAGCGTGATGCGGGAAATGATTCTCGCCGAAGGTCGCCGGCTCGACGGTCGGGGGCTCATGGAGATCCGCAACATCTGGGCGGAAGTGGGCTACCTGCCCCGCGTCCACGGTTCGTCGATCTTCACCCGCGGCGAAACACAGGTGCTCGCCTCCGTTACCCTCGGCACCCGGAAAGACGCCCAGGCGGTCGACCAGGTGTTCGACACCACGGATCGCCGGTTCTACCTCCACTACAACTTCCCGCCCTTCTGTACGGGTGAGGCCAAGATGCTTCGCGGCACCAGCCGCCGGGAGATCGGCCACGGCTACCTCGCCGAACGCGCCCTGTCGGCCATCATGCCCGCGGATGCGGACTTCCCCTATACTGTCCGCATCAATGCGGACGTGCTGGAGTCCAACGGTTCGTCGTCCATGGCGTCGGTGTGCTCCGGTGCACTAGCCATGATGGACGCCGGCGTCCCGATCAAAGCGCCCGTTGCCGGCGTGGCAATGGGGCTCATCACGGACGGGGTGCGGGTTGCCGTGCTCAGCGATATCCTGGGCACCGAGGACCACCTCGGCGATATGGACTTCAAGGTGACGGGGAGCCGCGCCGGGATCACGGCCTGCCAGATGGACATCAAGGTGTCGGGTCTGACCAAGCAGGTCCTCGCAAGCGCCCTCGAACAGGCCCGCGAAGGCCGGCTATATATCCTCGACAAGATGGCCGAGGTGCTCGACAAGCCGCGCGGCGAAATGTCGCCCTACGCGCCTCGCCTCACGCAGATCACGATCGACTCCGAGTTTATCGGCGCGGTTATCGGGCCCGGTGGCAAGATCATCCAGGGCATCCAGCGCGAGACGAGCACTCAGATCGAGATCGAAGAACGCGATGGCGTTGGTTACGTAACCGTGTCCGCTACCAACCAGGAGAATGCCGAAGCGGCGCTGCGCATCATCAAGGGCATCGTAACCGTCCCTGAAGAGGGTGAGGAATACGAAGGCACCGTGCGCGACATCCTGAGCTTCGGTGCGATCATCGAGATCATGCCGGGGAAAGAAGGCATGTTGCACGTGTCGGAGATGGACCATGTGTACGTGGAACGTCCCGAAGACTATGTGCAGGTAGGCGACAAGATCCGCGTCAAGCTGATCGAAGTCCGCGACGACGGCAAACTCCGTCTGAGCCGTAAACCGTTCCTCCCGAAACCGGAGAATGGCGTCGAACGGCCCGAGCGGGAGCGCAGTAGTAGCGACCGCGGAGATCGTGGTGGCGATCGGCGCGGCGGAGGAGGCGGTGGTGATCGTCGTGGTGGCGGTGGCGGTGGCGATCGTCGCGGCGGCGGCGGTGGTGGCGATCGTCGCGGCGGTGGTGGCGGTGGACGTCGCTAGACCAGTCGATGTGTGAACGTTGGACACCGGGAGGGAGCCTTGCTCCCTCCCGGTGTTTCAAATCAGGGGATCCCCGTTTTTTTAACTCATTACGCCCATCTCGGGACCGAGCCATGAACACGCCGGCCGCTTCCGGATTTGATAAAACCACGCTCCCGAACGGACTCCGTATCGTTACGGAAGCCATTCCCTCTGTCCGTTCCATCTCGGTAGGCGTATGGGTCTATACCGGCAGTCGCGATGAAAGCGAGGCGGAAGCCGGCATCTCCCATTTTATCGAACACATGGTGTTCAAAGGGACCCAACGCCGGAGGATGGATCAGATCGCGCGCCGGCTGGAGTCTGTCGGAGGCTATCTGAATGCCTTCACGACCAAGGAATACACCTGTTATTACGCCCGCGCGCTCGACGAACATCTGGACCGTGCGATCGATGTCACCTGCGATCTCATCCTCCGGCCGACCTTCCCCGAAAAGGAGCTCGACAAGGAAAAGGATGTGGTGATCGAGGAGATCAAGATGTATGAGGATGTGCCGGAAGACCTCATCTTTGATCGATACGAGGCCGTCGTTTACAAGAACACCCCTCTCGCGCGCCCGATCATCGGCTACCCGGACAGCGTCCGGTCTTTCACGCGCGACCAGCTTCAACACTACGTCGATACCCGGTACACGCCGGCGCGGACGATCATCTCCGTCGCCGGTAATATCGACCACAACCGCGTCGTCCAGTACGTTCGCAAGGCTTTTGAAGGGGTGGATCGCACGAACCGCGAGTACGCCACGCCGTCGGTCAACGGTTACGCCCCGGGCGATCTCATCGAGCCGCGGCCAATCCAGCAGGCGCATCTCGTCCTGGGCCGGCGCGCGTTTGGTATCATGGACGAACGTCGGAGCGTCATGAATGTGCTCAATACGATCCTGGGCAGTGGGATGTCCAGCCGGCTCAACCAGAATATCCGCGAGAAGTACGGATTCTGTTACTCGATCTACTCGTTCGCCAACATGCAGTCGGACACGGGCGATTTTGGCGTCTATATGGGCACGGATAGCAAGAAAATCCCCCGCGCGACAAAGCTGATCCTTCGGGAGATCGACCGCCTCGCGCAGGTCCCCATTAGCCCGCGCCTGCTCCACCAGGCGGTCAGCCAGGTCAAGGGTTCGCTCATGTTGGGGCTCGAAAGCATGAGCAACCGGATGATGCGATTGGGGAAACAAGAGCTTTATTTTGGCCGCAATTTCTCGCTGGACGAAATCATCGCCTCGGTCGAGGCCGTGACGGCCGCGCAGGTGCAGGACCTCGCCCAGACGCTGTTTGCCCCGGATACGTTCTCCACCATCGCGCTCACGCCGGCATGAAGGTGCTCGTGACCGGAGGCGCCGGCTTTATCGGCTCCCATGTCGCGGATGCGTTGCTGGATGAAGGGCACGAGGTACATGTGCTCGACAACCTGATCAATGGCTACCGAGAGCAGGTTCCCCCCGGTGTGTCACTGCACGTCCTGGACATCGGCGACCCTGCCGTGTGCGACCTCTTTGCCGAGCATCGCTTCGACGCTCTGGTACACCTTGCCGCCCAGATCGACGTCCGACGCTCTGTCGCCGAGCCGGCGTTTGATGCCCGCGTAAATGTGTTGGGGCTGCTGAATCTGCTGGAAGCCGGTCGTGCCGCCGGACTCCGGCGCGTCGTCTTTTCCTCTTCCGGAGGGGCGTTATATGGCGAGCCCGTGCGTGTTCCTCAGGACGAAACCCATCCGGAGCGCCCCCAATCGCCTTACGGCGTATCCAAGCTTGTGTCCGAGCGGTATCTTGCCTATTACGCGGATGTCCACGGCTTGACTACTGTCTCCCTCCGTTACGCCAACGTGTATGGCCCTCGCCAGACACCCGAAGGCGACGCGGGTGTGATCTCGGTGTTTATCGAGCGGCTGCTCGCCGTTCGTCCCGTCACGATTTTTGGGGATGGCCTCCAGACGCGCGATTATGTGTATGTGGGCGATGTCGTTCGCGCCAATCGGTTGGCCCTGCGGCAGCCTGCGAGCGGCACGTTTAACATTGGGACCGGTATCGAGACCAGCGTCCTGGAATTGTACCACGTCCTCTCCGATGCACTTGGCGTCGACCCCGGCTTTGCCCTGGCGCCGGCGCGCACGGGAGAGGTCGCCCGCAGCGTGCTCGATGCCGGCCTGGCCGGCCACACGTTGGGTTGGCGGCCGGAAATAAGCCTGACGGATGGATTGACACACACCATCGCCTGGTTTAAATCTCGCGCCGGCGGTTCGCCGTGACGATACTCCTAATAGGATGCGCCAGCGACGGGCGCGGCTTCCGCACGATTCTTGCGTCCATGGTTATGGCCGCTGCCGGCTTGCCGATCACTAGCCGATTCACCTCGCTTCGATGTATCGCGTTCAACTGCAGGAATTCGAAGGACCCCTGGACCTTCTGCTGTTTTTTATTCAGCGGGATGAACTCGATATCCACGATATCCCCATTTCGCGGATAACGGACGAGTTTCTCTCGTACGTGCGTGTGCTCGAGCAGATCGACCTCGATAGCGTGGGCGACTTCATCTATATGTCCGCCCAGTTGATCAACATCAAGGCGCGCATGCTGCTGCCGTCGGCCGAAGTGGATGAAGAGGGCGAACCGGTCGATCCACGCAGCGAACTGGTGAAGCGACTCCTTACGTACATGCAGTACAAGGAGGCGGCACAGTCTTTGAACGACAATTATGAGATACGCGGCGAGCACTTCACGCGTTCGTTCTCCGAGCAGGAGAAGGAGCAGATTATTGGAGTGCAGGGTGTCGAGCTCGAGGTGTCGGTCTTTAGTCTGATCAGCGCCTTACAGCGAGTGCTCAGCGAGGTGCCGGATACGCCCGTTCACGCGGTACATCGTAACCAGTACTCGCTGGATTCTCAGCGCGAGTTTGTGCTGGAGCGGTTGGCCTTTGAGGACAGGCTCTCGTTTGTTCACCTCATCGCCAGTCGGCCGAAGCATTTTATCATCGTCACCTTCCTCGTGATCCTTGAGATGGCGCAGCAGGGACAGGTTTCGCTTCTCATCACCCCCGACGGGAACGATTTCTACCTGGAACGCACCCTCTCCTACGGGGGCGCGACACCCCCGCCAGCGGATCCGACTGTACAGCCGGCAAACGAGTGAGCCCAACGGCGCATGGCCTTTCTCTGAAAAACGCAGCCAGGCGTCGTCAAAAAGCGTTCGTACACGGGAGCCCCACACGTTAAACTTACACGGATGCTCCGCGCGTTTTTTGTCTCATCCCCCCGAGCCCCTCGACGCACGTGACGCCTCGCCCCGCGACGGCTCGCGTACGTTTCCATTCACCGGCGAAACCGATACGCCGCTATGGCTCGTTACTTTGGCGGATTTAGGGATCGACTTTTAAAGAAGGGACGGTCGTCGCCGTTCTCTGATCGGGATGTGGATTGGGTCAAAGTCTCAGGGACGGCGATCTGGTCGCCCGAAAAGCGAGACTACACGTGGCTGGATCCCGGAAATTACCTTACCTCTTTTCTGAAAGAGGGTGAAGGCCTCTTTCAGGATCCTGCCCCTGCCGACGAAGTCCTCCCCGTCAAAAAGAAAGACAAACCCATATGGGACCTCGGCGCCCTGGCCAACGAGCCCGACGGCGAGGATAGCTATACCCCACCAAGTGGCCTCTTCTCATCGGGAGGTATAGCCACTCCACAGCCGGATAATGATGCTGAGCTGCCGAGTATCGACGAATACAAAAACGAATTACTCTCCGCCCTCCGCCGGCGGGGTCTGCGTGTAGACGTGCGCAAAATATCGCTGCCGGAAGATGTCGAGCAGGATCTCATCCGGTTTCACGGCGGCGACAAAAGTATAGACTCCCACGCACTGCGCGCCCGGCTCCAGGTCTTCAAACGACAGGTTATCGAGTCCTTCGACAAGTTCAGCCGGGTCGGTGAAACGTATATCATTCCGCACGCACCGCGGTATCCCGGTTTCAAGCCGGAAGAGACGCTCGAGTCTGCCAAGGAGTTGCCCGAGACGATTGAACGGGAGGACTCCCTTCCCTGGCATGAAGACGGACCGATCGATTTTGCGTCCGCGGCGGATACGTCCGCGCCGGCGCTGGATTCGAATGTCCTGTTGTCGAATCCCACGGAGCTCGACGGGATGGATAGTGACTACGAGTCGTTCGTCCTAAAGTCCCTGGATAAGCTGGAAGCGTCAATGGGGGAGGGCAGTGATCGGACACTCGCTGAAAGCCGACCGGAACGCCCAGACGCCACGCTGAGCGCGGACGATGCCGGCGAAGCAGAACGCCCAGCGGGCGCACGCCGCATCTACGACCCGTTAAACGGCACGCTCGATATTCCGCGGAAATCCAGCGAGACAGGCCCTCGGCTGCGCCCTGCGCCGAGTGTCGATGCCCCCATGGATGCCCCAGGCCCTCCCCGATTTTCGGCCACCTCGTACGACGCCGCGATGCCGCGTGAGAGCTGGATTGTGTCTCCGGTACAAAGCCGCAAGGCGAATGAACTGGATCGTTCGGCTGCTTCGCCCTCGGAGGACCCCTCCCGCGCGCCGGCTGGACAGGACAAGCCCCATGAACTTGCTCGGCCCAAAAAGCCGGATGTGTTGAAGGCGTTTCATACGCTGCGGACGCCGCCTGCCGAGCCGCCGACTTCCCGGCAAGCCACGCCTCTATCTTCGCAGGAGGGAGGCCAGATCGCTGATGCACGTCAGCAGGCCCTTTCCATCCTCGCGCGCCTCGATCCGCCGACGGGGGACGGCCACGCAATCCCGACGAACCTCGCGACGACCGATCAGGCCCCCAATCCCCGTCCAAATTTCCCGGCGCTGGAGTCGATCGCGGCGGCCATCGAGGGAGAACGCCGCCCGCCCGATACAGCCGGCCCCCCTTCGAGCCGGGCGCAATCACTGTCCGATTTCCTGCTGAGCCTCAAAAATGAGCATGAGGAGCATCATGTCGCTAGCGCCAAGGCGTCGCAAGGAGCGACTCCGGAGCCTCCTCAACCGAACCAGGAAGATGAGCGCCCACCTGTCGTGGCGAAATCGACGACTCACACCGAGGAAACACAATTTCCACGGCCCACCGAAGAAAAAAAGCGCAGCGTGGCGCTCTTTTCAAAACCCGAACGACGTGTCGTTCCGCGGGTAGAAACGGTACGCATCGTTGAGCCTGAACCGCGCTTGAACGCTGAGGCGTCGCACGTTGAAGAGCAGAAGGCCGATTTGCCGCCGGCTCAGGCCAACCCAGGGAAGCCTGTGTCGACATCCGTTGGACCGATGCAGGAGCCGGGAACTGAATTTCCGGCAATTGAAGCGCCGGTTGTCGAGGAAACGATGGCTGAAACGTCCGTGATTGAGGCCCCTGTTGTCGAGGAGACGATTGCTGAAGCATCCGTGATTGAGGCCCCGGTTGTCGTGGAAACGATTGCTGAAGCATCCGTGATTGAGGCCCCTGTTGTGGAGGAGACGATTGCTGAAGCATCCGTGATTGAGGCCCCTGTTGTTGAAGAGGCGGTTGTTGAGGCGCCTGTTGTTGAAGAAGCGGTTGTTGAGGCGGCGGTCATCGAAGAGCCCGTACTTGAAAAGTCGGTTATGATGTCGTCGAGCAGTGAAGAACCAGGTGTCGAAGCCGTCGTGGTTCACCAGCCCGATGTCGAGTCGCCGATAGCTCCCGAACCGGTGATCGATTCACCCCTAGTAGGGTCGAACGCGGTTCAGAAAGCAGTGGGCGATCATCCAGGAGAGGAAGATCCCGCATCCGATGCCCTGCTTGATACCTCGCCCTTGCGTAGCGTTTCGGCTGCCTTCCTTGCGGCAGAGGATGAAGAGGTTCGGCACGCGGAGGCGAATCCTGGTCAGCCGGCGCCATTCGAAATGCGGGTATCCGAGGTATCCTTGTCAAATCGAGAGGCGTCGACGTCAGAAGGGGCTGCGACGGTTCCGACTCCTGACGTGCAAACGCCTCAGAGGCAGCAACGCCGGGGGATGGAGGATGGGAGCAAAGCCACAGATGAAGGGGGCGATGCGGAAACCCCGGCTCCGGCCCATGTGTTTAGCGAGCAGCCCGCGCCAGTATCCACCTTAGAAGCCAGGCTCCTAGAAGCCAGGCCGGCCGAACGTGATCGTTCTGAAACGCCGGGCCCGACAACGCATCATTTCATGGCAGAACACATGGCCATCCCCGAGGATACCGATCAGCGACACGCTGAGAAGCTTACACGCAGCGCCCGCGAAGCGCTCGAAGCGCTTGAGTACCGGGAATCCGAGGATGAGCGCCAGCCGCCCGTCAGCCAGCCGAAGGCGTATCCCGTTCCTCCATCGGAATCACCTGTCCACGGTGGAATCGTCTCGGAGGCACCTGTAATCTCCGAGTATGAGGCGAAGCTGGATGGCGTGGTCGAAGCGCTGGCGTTTGCGGCAGACGACCCGATTCCTCTGGCGCGGGTCTCCCGCGTCTTCAGCGAGATCTCCGGCGAACGCCGGCCCACGGATGCCCAGGTGGCGGAGTCGGTGGAACGGCTCAATACACTCTACAGCCGGCTGAACAGGGCTTTCCGGGTGAAGATCTGGGCCGGCGGGATCCGCATGGCGACGGATCCCGGGTATGCCGAGTATATCCGCGCGATCTACAAACAGGACCGCCCAAAGAAACTGTCGAGGACGTTGATGGAAACGCTGGCGATCGTGGCCTACAGCCAGCCCACGACAAGACCGGAGGTGGACTTCATCCGCGGTGTTGATAGCGACTACGCCGTACGCAAGCTGCTCGAGATGGGACTCGTCGACATCGTCGGCCGGAGCGAGGCTATCGGGAAGCCGTTATTGTATGGAACGTCCGAGCGTTTCCTCGAGCAATTCGGCCTGAGCGAGCTGGCCGCGCTGCCGAAATTAAAAGAGATCGAAGAGTTACTGGACGACCCGTCCCTGCAACGGGAGCGCATGCATTTGATGGCACTCGAGAATGGCCTCGACGGCGTGCGGGGGGAAGCGGCAACGTCGGAAGGAGAGGAGGAATGAGGCGGAATGCCGGTCACCCGTCGAGCAACGGAGCAAATACGTCGGCCGTGTAGGCGAGGCTGCGTGTGAGGGCTGCGACAGTGCTCATGGTGCGAGGGGTGCCCGTTTCGGCCGCCTGTTCGAGGATGAGGAGGGGTTTGATGCTCCGATCCTGCAGGACGGACACCAGCCGGCGATAATCGATATCTCCATCGCCAAAGGTCTCGCTCCAGACGGTGTTGTGGGATTGCCGTAGGTGCAGCTCAACGATGCGATCCCCATAGAGCCGAACGATGTCAAACAGGGCCACCTGTGAATTGCCGGCGCCGCGGTAGACCCAGTGGGCATCCAGGCACAGCTTCACATGTTCGGGGTCGGTCCCGAGCATCATATGGTGGAACTCGCGTGCGCCGGCGCGTAGTTCGGGGTCGTGCGTGTGATAGGCAAGGGTAAGGCCTTCCGCGCGGAGAGCAGCCCCGAGCCGGTCGAGCGCGTTCGCCTGGAGGGTCAATTGAGCGTCATTCTTGTTCTCCTGGCTGCCCCAGGCGATGGGGGATGGGTTACTAACCACGATCCGCGCGCCCAGAGATTTCGCCGCGACGGCGATTTCAAGCGCCTGCGCGATGTTGGCTTCAACGACATCGGGAAGATGCAATGTCGAGCCGACGTACAGTGAGGACATCCAGATGCGGTGGGATGCCAGGAACGGCGCCAGCCGTTCGACCTCGGCCAGGGAGCCGAACGCCGGCTCGAATCCGGCCAGGCCGGAGGAGCGAAACGCCGTAAAGGACGCATCGTAATCCGCGAACCAGTCTTTGTCGTCTCGCTGATAAAAATTGAACCAGGTATATTGCTGGCATCCGATGCGAGACGCATCGCTCGGTGGCGTCGCATGAAGCCAGGAAGGGGCCACGGCGCTGGCGCCAAGCGCGGCGGCCGACTGTACGAAACGGCGGCGAGACATCATGAGGATCGTCGGTAACCGGGTCATTAGATCGGCCGGCGAGGCGATCAATAGATGATGATCTCCAAGCCGTATTGCCGATCCGTGATCAGCAGGGGCGAATTCGTGTAGGGGATGTAGAAGTGCGTATCCGAGTTACGTTTCTTGGGCAGGTCTTCTACATTGAGCGTAAGATAGTATCCATCGTTTGTATGGCCAAACTGATAGGCCATCGTGTTGGAGCCCGAGGTGCTGGTCTGCTCGATCTCGAACAGCCGTTTGCGTTCTTTCCCCTTACGAAGCAGGATTTCGCTGAATCCAAAACGGCGATCGACACGCAACGCACGTGGGGTATCGCCTTTGTCTACCCCATCCAGGAAGATGCGCACGACTTCGGCTTCGGCCAACGTGGCGTCCCGGAGTTCGGTCTTGGGCTCATCCGGGGCTCTGTCGGCGCCGGGGGTATTGGCGGAATGTGCGCAACCGGAGAGGAGCAAAAAGGCTCCAGCGAGTGCGAAAACTAGACAACGGTGCATGGTGATTCTCCATCAAACAGGTCTGAAGGCAGCGATTTCGCCGGCTCTAAGCGGATGTCGATTGCGAATTCGCCGGAAGCAGTGACGATCGGGTACGAGGCGAGCCCTATCCGTATATGCACGCGACGCACCTACAATGATGAATGGCGTGCGGTATTTTTCTGCCAGCCGCGGAATGAGAACTCGTTTTACAGGTGTAATGGGTCTCATTTCGTGAAGTTTCCTGCGAGAAGACAAATGCTGGGCTTGACTCGCGCCGAGTCGTCTATCGCGAGCCCACGGCTGTCTTCTCCTGGATATGTTGCGCGAGCAACAGGTTGATGTGGCGCAGCGGGTCCCCCTCGGGCGACACAGGTTCCGCGTGCGCCGGCCAGGGAGCCGCCCATCGCCCAAGGGCTTCGGGGGGGCGGCGGCTATCAGGGCCACGCGTTGCTCGATCGGGAGGATGAGACGAGCGCAGCGATTCTGGGTCAGGTAGGTGCAAATCCAGCTGATGATGACGTGCATCCGTTTGTGGTATCCTACCAGGAGGACGAGGTGCAGCAGTAGCCCGGACAGCCAGGCAAAAAATCCCTGGAGCCTGTCCCCGGGGAATTCAGCGACCGCGGCATGCCGGCTGACCGTGGCCATGAGGGCTGGATCGCGGTACGTGAACGCCGGCGCTTCTTCCTGGCGAAGCCGGCGCTGAATTACGGTCGCGACGTGCCGGCCGGCCTGCCGAGCAACCGACGCCAGCTGCGGGCGGACGGTGCCGTCGAGTTGGGTGCTTGCCGCCATATCGCCCATGACGAACACATCAGGTCGGTTCGGTACGCTGAGGTCGGGTTGTACCACGATTCGGCCCCCCCGCGTCTGCTCGAGGCCGAGGAGGTCCGCAAGCGGATTCGCTCGGACGCCTACGGCCCAGAGAGGGGTATGCGTTCGGATGAACTTGCCACTAGCCAGGTGTACGGCCTGCGGCGTGACACGCACGACGCGTTCATTCAATCGATAAAAAGCCCAGCGTAAATTCGACAAAGGCGGCTACGCTCAGGAAAAAGTCAGGCGCAAATCCCAGGGTGAGGAACAAGTCGCTCCGATGTTCGAATTGGATTAGCCAGGCGGAGATGGTCGCGTACTGGGGCAATCGGGTAAGTCGCTCATCGAGCACAACCACGCCGGCTACGCTGATCGTTGACACGGCCAGGAGAATTGCGAAGAGGGGCGTCAGGATTTCATCGAGGGGGAGGGGGCGCTCGGCGTAGCTGTAGGCGCTGAACCATTGGACATGAGCGAGGGCATAAAGGGGGAACGCAAGCAGAAATGCAGTGCGCGCCAGGTGCAGCCGGTAGGAACGAAACATTCGCATGGCCAGGGAACTGCGTTACGGCCGCTGTGTGTGAGGGGCGAGGCGGTGCACATGTGGATGGATGGGGCACGGAGGAGGGGCTTCGAGGGGGGCGGATGAGGGCAGGTCTCACTCGGAAAACGCGTTGCCGCCGGCCGCTTCGATGTCAAGGAGCGTGCCTCTAGTCACACAAGTACATCATCACCAGACCATGCGTAAGCCCGAGACACCGGACTGGGTGAAGAACGCGGTGTTTTACCAGATCTTCCCCGACCGATTTGCGCGCAGTAAACGCCTAAAACATCCTGCTAGCCTTCGTTTCAAGCCCTGGGGGAGTCCTCCGGCCGAACAGGGATACCAGGGGGGAGACCTCCTCGGTGTCGTCGATCGGCTCGATCACCTGCAACAAGTCGGCGTGACGGCGCTGTATCTGAATCCCATATTCTCGTCCGCTTCGAACCACCGATACCACACGTTTGATTATTACCAGGTCGATCCTCTCCTCGGGGGGAACGATGCTCTCCGTGAGTTGATCGATGTAGCGCATGCAAAAGGCATGCGGGTGATACTGGATGGGGTATTCAACCATGCCAGCCGGGGATTCTGGCCTTTCCATCATATCCTGGAAAATGGGCCGTCATCACCGTATATCGATTGGTTCGTCGTCAAGAACTGGCCGCTGAATCCGTACCCCCGCGCGGTCGGCGAGCCGCTGAACTATGAGGCCTGGTGGAATCTGCCGGCGTTGCCGTGTCTGAACACCCGTAACCTCGACGTCCAGGAGTACATCTTCTCCGTGGCCACCCACTGGCTGGAATTTGGCATCGACGGCTGGCGGCTCGATGTGCCGGCCGAAATCGACGACGATGTCTTCTGGCAGACGTTCCGCAAGCGCGTCCGCGCGGTCAATCCCGAAGCCTATATCTGCGGTGAGATCTGGGAGGATGCCCGGCGCTGGCTGAAGGGCGACCAGTTTGACGCCGTGATGAATTACATCTTCACGTGGGCCGTGCTGAGTTTCTGTGGAGCGGAGACGCTGCGGCCTGATTACAATCGCAATCACCTCTCGCTGGAGCCTCGCGATGCGCCGGCGTTTGCCGAGGCCATCGAGGCGATGCATGGGTTGTATGACTGGGAAATCAACCAGGCCCAGCTGAACCTCATCGGTAGCCACGACATGGCGCGGCCGCTGTGGATCGTGGGGGACGACCCCTCCGCGATCCGCTTGAGCGCGTTCCTCCAGATGACGATGCCCGGCGCGCCCTGTATCTACTACGGAGACGAAATTGGCCTCTCCGCAGGCGACGACCCGGACTGCCGCGGGGCATTCCCCTGGGACGAGCGTAAGCGCTGGAATCGCGACATCCTGGAGGCGTACACCCGGCTCTGCGCTCTCAGACATCAGTGGCCTGTGCTCCGCACCGGCACGTTTGAGCAGGTGCTGGCCAGCGGGCGCGTCTACGGCTTCCGGCGCAGGCTCGATGGCGTGGAAGCACTCGTTTTCATCAACACGGGGCGCGAACGTGTGGTCGCCGAGTTACCACTCGATAATCGGGCGCCCGTTCAGTATAGATGCGTCTGGCCGGCCGACGTCGCGGATATCGACGTGACCCAGCCGCGAGGTGAGCTTTCGGTGGTGCTGCCCGAGAGGGAGGGCGTCGTACTCATCACCTCCACTGATCGGAGTCGGGCCTGAAGCCGCCACGACGGGTATGAGTTTCAGAAAACAAGAAAGCCCGAGAGCGATACGCTCCCGGGCTTTCTTACTGCTTATCATGCCGAGTTACATCGCAGGAACGGGCTGCAGCTTCATGATGTCCCGACATAGCCGGCGCCACATCTTCAAGTCGCGGCTGATCTCCATCCGTAACTCACGGAAGTGTCGTTTGACCTCGTCAAACTCGGTCCGGTGCTCTTTTTTGTTCAGCGAGCGGAAGCGATCGGTCACCGCTTTTGCCGAAGCGATCGAGGCGAGAAGCTGTTCGTGGAGCTTGAGCACTTTCTCCTTCATGTCCGTCACGTCGATGTGCGCGATACGGTTCAGATGATCGATCAGCAACTCCCGATCCGCCTGGACCAGTCGTTTTTCGATCATCAAGGGGTCGGTGCGCTTGAGGTCCCAGGCCAGTCCGACTTTGCTGAGGGCCCAGATGAGGTACTTGGGCGGATCGAACTGGTACCACTTGACACCGTTGCGGTAGTCGCCGGCGAACGTGTGGTGGTAGTTGTGGTAGCCCTCGCCGTACGTGAGCACGGCCAGGATAAAGTTGTTTACCGCGGAGTGTTCGGTGGAATAGGGCTTCGAGCCCCACATGTGGCAGAGCGAATTAATGAACCACGTGGAGTGATGGACAAAAAAGACACGCGCCAGGAAGCCGATGACAAAAGCGCCAAACCAGTCGCCCGTCACAAACCCGATGATGCCGACGGCGATCACATTGGCGAGCGTCAACCACAAGCCGTAATACCGCTCCTGAATCTGGAGTACCTTATTATCCTTGAGGTCGCTGATGTAGCGCTCTTCGATCGGGTCTCCTTCCTTCAACATCCACAGCAGGTGCGAGTGCCAGAAGCCCTTGCTCGCGTTGTAAGGATCCCCATCTTTGTCCACGTGGCGATGGTGGAGCCGGTGATCGAAGGACCAACGAAAGACACTGCTCTGCGCGGCGAGGGTGCCAAAAAACAAGAGCACCATTTCCACCGCGCGCTTGGTGCGATAAGTACGGTGGGCGTACAGGCGGTGGTAGCCAGCTGTGATGCTGATCAGCGAGGCGGCGGAGAAGAAAAATGTCCACCCGAAGAGCGACCAGGACGGCGTCGTGGTCATCAGGTAGATCGGCAACAGGATAACGAGTAATACGTGGTAACTGATGATAAAAATACTCGCCACCCAATCGATCTGATGGGCGGAACGGTGTGTTTGGGGTTGATTAGACTGCATTCGCTCTTCTACAGGGATCGTGAAAAGGGATGTTGATCAGCAGGGAGAGGGTGCAGATTACCCGAACTCCGGCCGTGGGGTGGCGCAGCGGCACACGCGTAATATGCTACCCGTGGAGGGGGAGGGGTATGAGGACCCGGCTCGACGGAAGAGAGCAACACCGTAGTGATCGCGCGCGAAACGTGGGCAAGTATACTTCCATTGCCAAACATTGACAACGGCTTCTGCATCATTTCTTCCGCAACGTGGCCCTTATACCTGAGGTTTCTCTTTTTGATCTGACGCGCCGGCGCCGTGTGTGTAGGTCTTTTTGCGCACAGACGAAACAGCCGGCCGTCTGAAACGTTGGCGAGCATCGCGCGAATAGGCACTTTTTTGTAGACAATCGCTTCTTTAGATGAAAAATCTCACGTTTACGTTATCGCTCCTGCTCATCATATTGGTTGGCGCCTGCCAGCCAGGTCAACCGCAACCAGGCGACGGCGACGTCGGGGAAGAGCAATTCTTCACAGTCGATGGCGATTTTGCGGGCGCGCATATTCTCGTCTCGTACGCAGGGGCCATGCGTGCAGATTCTACCGTAATGCGCTCCAAGGAGCAGGCTCGCCAGAAAGCCGACAGCCTGATTGCTCTGATCAAGGCGGATTCCACCCGATTCGATGACCTCGCGCGTGCGGAATCCGATGGCCCCTCCGGTCCAACCGCCGGCGATCTGGGCGTGTGGCAACGCGGGCAGATGGTAGAGGAGTTCGATGCCGCGATTGAAACGCTTACGATCGGCGCGGTTACGGTAGCGCCGGTAGAGACAGCCTTTGGCTATCACGTGATTCGCCGCAACTCACTCGAGAAGCCATTCTACGGCGCCGACGCCTTCTTCATCGGCTTCGCCGGCCCGCAGTCTCCGCCCACTGTCACGCGGAACACCGAACAGGCACGCGTCCTGGTCGATTCCCTCAAGCCGCTAGTCACCCCCGAGACGTTCGAGGCCATGGGCCTTGAATACAACGACTTCGGCGACGAGCCGTATTTCTTCATTGGCGGCTTCAAGGAGGACGACAACGTCCCTCCCCAGTTACTCGAGGCGTTGAAAGGGGTCGCCATTGAAGGCGTCGCCGGCCCGGTGGAGTTCCCGTCCGGCTTTGCCTTCGTCCGCCGCACCCGCCTCGAGCGACGTTCTGGCGCCCACATTCTGGTGCCCTACGCGGGCGCCGAACAGGCCGGCCCGGAGGTAACCCGCACGAAAGAGGAGGCGTTAGCCCATGCGCAGGCCCTCATCGCTGAATTAAAGCAGGACCCTACCCAGTTTGCCACCTTCGCCGCCGAGAACCCGGATATGACGTCCGGCCAGGGCGGCGATCTCGGCCTCTGGTTCAAGGGTAGTATGGTGCCGGCGTTCGAAGAAGCCATCAGCACCCTGGAAATCGACGGAGTCTCTGAAACGCCCGTGGAAACGGACTTCGGTTTCCACATCATTCAGCGCAAGGCCGCGATCCGGTAATCCCAGCGGTGCCACACGGTTAAACTATGGGGGAATTCCGGAATTCCCACCAGCAGCAGCCAAGTCTCGTATGGCAAAGATTCAGATTCTCCTCATCGAGGACAACCGCCTCTTGCGCGAGGGAATCACTGCCATTCTTAACGATCAAGGCGAGTTCGAGGTCACGGCGCGCTCGGGGGATATAGATGCTGAGCGCCAACTCGTTGGCATCGACTCCCCTCCTCATGTCGTTCTCCTGGATCTGGGCCTTGAGAAGATTCATAGCCTATCGCTGATGGCGTTCCTCCGGCAAGAATACCCGACGGCCAGGATCATCGCGATGGATATCCTGCCCGATCATGTCGACATCGTCGAATTTGTAAAGGCTGGGGGCAGTGGTTTTATCCTGAAGGATGCCCCATTGAGCGACTATATCGCGACGATAAAAGCCGTCGCCGGGGGCGAGCAAATATTACCACCAGTACTGACCAATTCTCTTTTTACTCAGATTATTGAGTATGCCTTTAATAAAGGAGAGGCGATCCCCGCCAACGTCACTCAGTTGACGTCCCGTGAGCGAGAGGTGGTTGAGCTTATCTCGGAAGGATTCAATAACAAGGATATCGCCGAAAGGCTGTACATCTCAACGTTCACAGTCAAAAGCCATGTCCACAATATCCTCGAAAAACTGACACTCAATTCCCGACTTGAGATCGCCGCGTTCGTCCGAAGGGAAGACCCATCACCATGAGCGCCTCCGCGCTCGGCCCGCAACTTCCCCGGCATCTGCTCCCGCCCTTCTCGTCCTGAAGTACTAGTTCTCATTCCATCCTTTCTGATGGTTGGTTTCTACCGGCTATCGCTTAGGTTGATTAAGTCGTACGTGGCCGGGATATCGAGTGGCGCTGTGTGTGGTCGCCACATCCGGCGTGTTGCGCACCCGAGGATTGGGTTGGCCAGGCAGGAATGCGAGTCAGGAGCAGCCGTCTGACGTGAGGCTGGCTCGGTCTGCATTTCCCACGTGCTTGGTAGTGTACCACCTTGGGTAACCTGGCGGCGTCTATTAACCCTTGTGAGGACTCGGATCATGAAGTTGAGCACTCACTACTATGTCCTCTCGTTGAGCGAACATACAAGCCGGCTTTTCGAAGGCTTTCGCGACACACTGATCGACATTCGCGCCAACGGCTTCCCATTCACGATTCCAACGTTCAAAAAGCCGTCTGCCCCAACTTCGTCCGCTTCTGATCTCCTCAGGGATTTTTTCCGCAGGTCAGACGAGCGCTTCTCGGGGTTTTTCTATCAGGACCCTTTATGGGTGGTCCTGGTGGGAGAGGAGCACTTCTTGAAAACATTCCAGAAGTTGACGACTCATGCGGACGCGTTGATTGGTACTCTGTCCGGCGATTACTCGACCGTCACCACACGCGATTTGGGCCTCATTGTCTGGCCGATCATCAAGAAAGCCCTGGCCGGCACCACCGACCGCGCCATGTTCGATCTTGAAATAGCAACGGCGTCGAAGCGCATCGCGATCGGGATTGCGGCCGTCGGTCAGACCCTTGAAATAGAGGGTGTTTATTTACTTTTTGTTGAAGAGGATTATCAGGCCAAGAGTGCGACGAGCCTGGGATCCAAGGTTGGACACTCCTGGAAAAATTCGAACAATGAATCGATCGATGATTCCGTAGGTATCTTGGTCGAGCGTGTGCTTTCAGGAGGAGGAAATGTGGTATTTCTCGATAGCGACTCGATGATCAAGTATCAACGAATCGCATTGATTTCTCCGGAGTTTGCGGCCGTCGGGCCACCGGTTGTTGATTGATGCTCCTGGCCCGATTATTTGCTTTCCGTAACGTTTCAATTAACCATCACAAATAGAGGTCAATTATGCCCCTTTTAAACGTTGTTATCGCACTTATTGTGGTCGGCGTACTGTTGTGGTTGGTGAATCAGTATATCCCCATGGATCGAAAAATAAAGTCGATTCTGAATGCGGTTGTGGTGATTGCCGTCGTGATATGGTTGCTCAGTGTATTCGGTTTATTTGATTCCATGTCAACCGTCCAAATCGGCAATTGACCCTCGCTAAGGACGGATAGTCTTTAAAAGTGAGTTTCACCAGGTAAATTCTGTTTAAAAAGGAAAAACCATGCTTAAATATTGCATACTAGCTGTTGTGCTGTCGCTATTCGCCCTTGGCCAGACAAGCCACGCTCAGGACATGGACGGCATTCAAAAGTATCTCAATGATATGGCGGTCAGTGTGAAGGCCGCTGACGATCCGGCAGAAAAGCGAGCCATCCTGGATCGCTCGTTTGATGCCATGGCTCGAGCGCTCGATAAGGTCGAGCAGTCGCCCATGATATCGAGCGACGATCGGGCTGGTATCAACCTTTACCGCGCCAGCCTCCAGGAGAATCGCGACGAACTCGCCGGAGTAAACGGCTTTGATCGCGTGCCGGATGTGAGGCTCGATGCCTTCGCCGACTATTCGGTGCAAAGCCTTGAACAGGCCGCGGAAAAGACGATAACGATCAGCCTGGTCGCAGCACTGCTGATCGTAATCATATTGATCTTGATCGTGTAGCCTCGATTTTTGATGGCCATTCAAGTTCAAAACAGCCAGAGCGCCACGCAGGCATACTCGATGCCCTCCAGATGCATCTACTGCGTGGCGCCTTTGCTGTTTTTATTACTTTCCTGTAGTACGGTTCGGCTGCCGTCAGACGTCACGACGTCAGGTGACACCATCACCACACCTGTAAGGTATTCGATCGTCTTCGTCATCCACGGGGATGGGAAATATCGCTATCACGATACCGTGGGTGGATCACATCAGGCAGACGAGATGGCGCTCGATTCGGCACACGAAATCGCGGCGCAGAACCCACAGGCGGAGGCGTTCATCTTTCATGAGCGACGCCGGCCGGGATTTCTTCGACGCCTGATCACGCGGCGTGATGGCGCGTTTTATTACTACCGTCAAGGTAAACTCCTCGCTGCCGAATCGTACCGGCGCTACCGCAAATCCGAACGATTTGACGCAGCCGTAAACCTCTACAATCAGTTCCGGGCGCCATCAGAGTTGGATCAAACACGACTTTTTTTCTACTTCGGTCACGAAATACCTGAGTTCGGTGGCGCAGGCTACGATGCGTCGCATCCACGGGAGACGTTTACGGTCGATGACCTCGCCGGCGGAGTCGAACAGTGGTCCCGCGGGGCCGGCCGATTTGATATTCTCGTTCTCGCTACCTGTTATGGAGGCACACCCCATACCATCGCGGGCCTCTCGCCTTATGCCCGGTATATTGTCGCGTCACCTGAAAACCTTCACCTCTCCTACTTCGACCTCCAACCGTTCAAGCAACTCCACCTCCACCTGACGCGTGACAGCGCCCATGCCTTTGCCGAGCAATTTGCGCGACACGCCTTCCTCCGCCTGACAACAGAAGTACAGACGGCGGTGACCGTAGCCCTCTATGACGTGGATCGGGTGGCATCCTATGTGACTGCGGTCGACAGCATGTACCAGCGCGTAATTTCGCATAGAGAAGAGCCGGCTCCCTTGCTTCGTCTGCCCATCGATTGCGCCGAGGAGCCTTTGTTCACACGGCCCGACATGCACGAGGGAGTCACTCTCTTTTACCGCCCCCCACAATTCGGTCGCGCGCGAAGCAAGAGGGACCATTCAGGTTGGGAATGCCCTGCGCTCTAATGCTCCTGGGAATTGGTTATGGCATAGCATTGTATTCCAGGATAGAAGGCCTTAATTTGGCCAAAGACAGGGTAGGTTTGACGAACAATGCCGGTGTTTTGGGGAATGGGGAGGCCCATGCTGCACTAACCCTATTGTTCCGAAAGGTGAATCTGGGCCCCATGGGTATCCCCCCTGGAAGCACGTAAAGCGTACATCGTCCACTGACCTCGTTGATTTCTTGCTCAAGCGAATTCGTGCAGGAGTAGGTTGCGTGGTTTTCTTCGCTAGCGGCGAAATTAGTTTCAACGCGTCGCATTGATTTCTCGGCCGTGTATTCCCACCGCGTAACCGAGTGTCGATTCACACGGCTCGCTGGAAGGAATTGATTTATTTTACGATGTAAAAAACCAACATAGAGAGGTCAATTATGCCCCTTTTAAACGTTGTTATCGTACTCATCGTGGTCGGCGTACTGTTGTGGTTGGTGAATCAGTATATCCCTATGGATCGAAAAATAAAGTCGATCCTGAATGCGGTGGTGGTGATTGCCGTCGTGATCTGGTTGCTGAGTGTGTTCGGTTTGATCGATTCCTTATCAAGCATCCGACTCGGAAATTAACCTCTCACGAAGAGGTTCAGGCTTACGTGTTGAACGTGCAGGGATTTTGTACTTGGGCGCCGGGTTATCCCGACGTATGTTGCGGTGTCCAGGATTCGGCGCTTTTATCACGTTGGTAAGGGCGCCATTCCACCCTATGGCCCGAACACCGCGCAGGCTGTGGCCCTGTATTGCCTGTGGCTGACGTCCTCCCGAGGAGCGCCGCCGGGTGGTAAGCGGGCATCAAAAACATCGGAATGAAACACGTAGGATTCGGGTTGAGCAGGAAGTCCAGACCCATACGTAACGTGGTGTTGTGTGCGGGTGTGGTGGTCTTTTTAACCCTCTCGCCGGCTAAGGCACAGGACGACCCTGACCCGGGCCGGTTTACCGAGGAGATCCTGGGCTTCGAGGCCTGGGATCTGAAAAATGCGATACCTGCACAACCTATTCTCTTTGCCGGCAGCTCCAGCATCCGAATGTGGCAGACAGGGGTCTATTTCCCAGACCTGCCGGTTGTCAACCGGGGTTTCGGCGGCTCGCACATCTCAGACGTCAACTTCTACCTGGAGCGCACGGTGTTGAAATATGCGCCACGCGCCATCGTCTTTTATGCCGGCGATAATGACATCTCCGGCGGCAAAACCCCCGAGCGAGTACTTGAAGACTACAAGGCGTTTGTCGCCAGGGTGCACGCTCGTTTGCCGGCGGTCGACATCTTTTTTATTCCCATCAAACCGAGTCTGGCGCGTTGGACCCTCTGGCCGCAGATGCTCCGGGCCAATGCGATGATCGCCGAGTACTCTGGCGGCGAGCCTCGCCTCCACTACATCGATGTCGCCACCCCTATGCTGGGGGTGGACGGGATGCCTCGGCCGGAGTTTTTCCTGGAAGATGGGCTCCACCTGAACCGGGACGGCTACGACCTGTGGACGCAGATCGCTCGGCCGCACATGCTCCACATATTGAAGCAACGGTCGGTCGGGCGTGGGCCAGGCCGCTGATGCCGGCTTACTTGCTGGCTTTCCGGAACGCCTTCAGCCAGGCTTCGGCCATGAGGGCATTGCCGGCGGGCGCCGGGTGAACGCCGTCGGGGCACCAGTAGGAAGCGGGGGCTTGCTTGAGCGCCGCGTCGAAGAGGGTTTGATAGGGTACCCACTGGGCCTTGTAGTCGACGGCTACCCGCTTCGCTGCAGCGCGGTACGTATCAAATTCTGGCTGCCAGCTTTCGTTGATGGCGGTTCCGCCGGCGACGGCGAAGGGTTCACACAGGATGAGCCGCACATCCGGAAGCGCCGCACGCGTTCGATCCAGAAGCGCGCGGTAATCGCGCTCGTACACTTCCACCGTCCCGTCGTAGTTGCCGTTCAGCTTGTGCCAGAAGTCGTTCACGCCGATCAACATGCTCAGGACGTGCGGGGCCAGCGTGATACAGTCCGCATCCCATCGTTCGGCGAGCTGATACACCTTGTTGCCGCTGATGCCGCGATTAAAACACTGCCAGTCCATCTTCGGTTGCCGGGCGCGCAGTTGCGCCGCCGCAAGCATCGCGTAGCCGCTTCCCAGACTGCGGCCGGAGTTGGCCTCCTGGTTCTCCTTGTTGCGGCCGGCGTCCGTGATGCTATCTCCCTGAAAAACAACCACGCTGCCGGCGGGCAAACCGGTCGTTGACAGATCGGCTTCGTCGTTGAGTTCGGACGAGATGAGATCGGGCATATACAGGCCAGCGCCGACCGTAAACGCGCTTGCTTTGAGAAACTGGCGGCGATTCGATCCGAAAGAGGGCATAACGGCAGCAGGTGAAGGAGATGGAGGTCCAATGAGGATCGGACCAAGATAGCCGGCTCATGCCCGGCGATCAAGGGGAAGCGTCACTCGCCGGTATCCGCCAGGGCGCGTTCAATGAGATCGATAAACTGGGCGCTTTCGCGGGCTCCATTGATCGGATAGCCGTTCACGAAGAATCCCGGGGTGGATTCAATGCCGAACTGGCCCCCAACGTTCATGGAGCGTTCGATAACCACGCTGGCGCGCTGGTAGCCTTCCGACTGCGCATCGTCGGCGCAGGAATCCCACGCCGCCAGATCGATCCCGCTTTCGCCCAGCCTGCCGCGGCTTTGGGCCAGGATGTTCTCTTTCGTGATGGCGCGCTGGTTGCTGAAATAGCTGTCGTGGAGGGACCAGAACGCATCGATCGATTGATCCGCCGCGCAGATCGAGGCGATGGACGCGGCCCTCGCCCAGGGATGGATGCTATCCAGCGGGAACTGGACGTACACGAGACGCACCTGATCGGGGTATTTCGTCAGCACCTGGCGTAGTGTGTCGGCCGCGGCGGCGCAGTAGGGGCACTGGAAATCGGAAAACTCCACGATGGTCACCGGGGCATCCGCCGGCCCTTTCGACGGCATGCCTGCCGTCGCTTCCAGCAAGGCTTCGTGCGTTTTTTGTGCCTCGGCGGCGGCTTCGAGCTCCCGGGCCTTCCCCATGTCGTCCAACTCGGTCTGCGAAAGGCCGGCGTTAAAAGGACCACCCGCCAGCAAATACAGCGTTGCGTCCTGGGGATCCGTCAGGAAGCGCTGAACCTGTTGCCCGTTGATCACAAATGCGCCTTCTTCCATTCCGACCACGGCGGAGGGCTCGATCGGCCCGATCGTCACCTGGTACTCGGACAGTTGGGGGAAGAGGAAGTGCAGATTCGCGTGCAAACGCGCCTTGCGCGTCTCCGAATTGTCGGCCGATTGCGCCCGCGCAGGCAGGACAAACAGGGCGGAGAGAAGAAGAACGAATAGGAATTTCATGGGACGTTCAGATGTCGGTGACGCCGGCCCGAATGCATGGCCGGAAACGCCTGTTCCAACACTTGAACGCCCTGAAGGATCGCGACGGATGAAAAAAAGCGAGGGTTACGGCCTCCTGCTACTCGATCTTGACCCCGTAGTGCCGCGAGAACGGCTGCCTTACACCGTCTTCCATGTTGGCTTCGCCGTACGCATTCGCCTTGTCTCCCGTGACCAGCCGCAGCCAGAATTCCCCCCGCGCCGCATCGTAGTACCAGCGGTGGGCCGTATCGGACTGATCGATGGTCACCACCTGATCCACCGACGTGGCTTCAACGATCGTATCACGCTTCGAATTCGGGTACAGCCGGGGCGCGGCCGGCACATCGGTGAACTTCAGCACGATGTATTCGCCCCGAAATCCCTCGCGGGTGGCGTATTTGCCCTGCAGGGCCCCCTTGACTTCATAGACGCGGCCGGCCGGTAGGAACAGCGCTTCGGTGTCGCTTGACGCGTAGGCGGTTCCGTTCACCACGACCTCGTTGCCCTCGAAGGCCGAGAAGCGGAGGGAGCGCGTCTCGCAGGAGACGACCGGGGTGTTGAACTTCGTGTCGATCTGTCGGCAGCCGGCCGTTGCGTCGGTCAGAATTTGAGGGCCAACGCGCACCTCACGGTAGGCGCCATCGCCGGTGAGCGTGCCGTCCGAATCAATGATGACGACGCCTCGAGTGGTTTCGGTGCGCGCCGCGGCCGCGCCGGCGTTCCGGCGGCGACGTTCGGCCTTGACGGGCGTGGGGACGAACGGGTCGGAATCGATCATCGTCGAACCCTCGAAAAAGATGGGTGCGTCGAAGCTGAGACCGCCCACGCTGGCGACGCCGCGTTCGAACATCGTGTCTGACTTAAAGCCGACGAACGTGTTGTTGATCGAAAAACTCTTGCTGTAAAAGCCCATAATGGCCGAAATCTGCCGGTCTTTCCCGGTCATGTACGGCGGGATCGTCCGGCCGGCGAGAAGTTCGTCGTGCGTTTTCGGCGTGCCGATATTGTCGGTGTGCGCGACAAAGAGCGAGTTCAGGCTTCCGTCCCTGCGCTGCCAGATATGGAAGTGGGCGTCGGAGAAGGTCGAGTTGACCAGTTCAAAATCCGAGCTTTCGTCCGCCCAGAAGTTTACCATGTTCTTATAGGCATTGAGGTTCTCGATCGGCCCGGTGCCGCCCTCGTACATAAATCCGGCGCCGCCGTGCCGTTCGGGGTCGCCGTTGGCGTACAGTCCGCGCCGGCTGCCGAGCACGGTCGAGTGCACTACGTTGTCGCGCATTTCGCCCATAGGCGCATGCGCATTCTCATTGTGGGCGCTGCCTCCGGTGTCGCGCAGGTCGATCCAGATCCCATAGCCCTCGGCCCCGGCCGCCACGTTGCCGATGAGGGTGTTCGTGGGGAAGGAGATCCAGAAAACAGACGGGTTTTCGTCGCTTTCGATCAACTCCTGGCTCGGGTCCGGGAACGTGCGGACGACGGCGCCGATATTGCGGATGAGCCTGTTGTCGCGTTCGACGAAGTTCTCCAGGAAGTAGCAGTGTCCGATGGCGTTGTAGCCGACGTTGCCCTCGAGGAGGACATTAAACGTCCCGTGGATGGTGTAGCACCGCTGGAAGCTGTCGTACACGGCGCTGTTCTTGACGTACGCACCGTCGGCATGACCCATAAGGTGGAAATGGACGGGATACCGCGCCATGCGGCCCGTCTGCCCCATGCGATAAAAGGCGACGCCCGATATCTGGCTCATTGAAGCCGAGTCGTTCGCGTATTTCGGGTCTTCCCACATGCTGAGCCACATATCTTCGTGGTCGTGGCCGGCGTGGGCCATCATCTCCTCGTGGTGTTTCGCGACGATCATCACATGACCGCCGAAGCCGTTGGCGTCGGAGGCGGCGTCCCCCTGGATGAGAATATTTCGGGTGAGATGCATCACCTCGGCGCGCTGGTCCACCGGCCGGCCGGCGTATTCCATGATCTCGCCCCAGTGCAAATAGGTGAGCGGCGCATCGAGCGATACGGTGCGGCCATCCGGGGAGATGGTGGTGATGGTGCGGCGTTCGGCCTGGTTGGGGTCGAAGTCGGTACTGACGATGACGATTTCATCCCCGGGCGCCCAGGTGACGGGAGCTTCGAGGGTGATGGCGGTCGCGCCGGCTTGAGCGGTCGAACCGTCGGCCAGGCGCGTCCAGGTGGACGAAGTCGCGGTGCCGTGCCAGTCGAGTTTGCCGCCCAGGGCGCAAATGACCTTGGTGCCGCAGGATGCGATGCTGGTGTCTTGGTCGGTGTAGTTGGCCGTAAGTGTGATCATGGCCTGGTGCGTGTACGGCCGCTCCTCGGTCCCGATCTGGAATAGACCACGCACGATGACATAGTCGGCGCTGAAGGTAAGGTCCCGGTCGTCGAAGTATAGACCGCCCTCGACAAAGAGCCCCTCGAGGCCTGTGACGTCTTGGTCGACCACGACGTGGGCGCCTTCCGGTATCGTCACGACGGCGCCTGGTCCGGGAACGGGTACGCCGAGACGCTGCCAGGTGGCGGGGTTACTCCAGCGGAGGTAATCATCCGGGTATCGGGAGGTGCGATTCGGATCGTCGGCCAGGCCAGTGAGCATCAGGAGTAGCAGGGCCCCCAGGGCGAAGCGCAAGGCGATGGCCGTGGGCCGCACCGGACGTGCGGATCGAGTCGTCTGCTCGTACATAGTCGTAGATCAAAAAAGAGGATACACAGCGCGCGGCGCTTGGCCGGAGGCGCGGGCATAGATACTGCCCAGAGGAAAGACGGCCGGGGGGTGAGGTGCCTTTAGCAAAAAGCGACCCACGAACCCTTCGGTGATAGTACCTGGGCCGATCGCTCGCACGAACAGGCATTTCCAGGCCATCGTAGGGGGAGGGGGGCGCAAAACGGGGCGTGCGTAAACGACGAGGTGTGTGTCGGATCGTGTACGTACGCGGTTTCTCTTTGAGGACACCCCGCCGCGAGCCCCGGTTCCGTCCGGGTGGTATTTCACAGATATCGGTCGTGCCAGTCAGCTCGCAAGCCAGAGAGTCGGGATCTATATTCACGCCGTGATCGAAAACACATACCACTCGGTGACGACGATGCATCTGACAGATTTTGAAGGAAAAGTAGCTCTGGTAACCGGGGCGGCGAGTGGTGTCGGCGAAGCGGTCGCCCGTGTATTTGCGGCGCGTGGCGCGTCGGGGCTGCTTGTGACGGATCGGCAGGCGGAGCGTGGTGCGCTGGTGGCCCGGACGCTGAACGCCGGCGGATGCCCTACCCTTTTTGTCGATGGCGACCTCGAAAGCGTCGAGGCGTGTCGACGCATCGTCGAGGTCGCGTACGACCGGTTCGGCGCCGTGCACGTCCTCGTGAATGCCGCGGGGCTGTCGACGCGCGGCAGCATCTACGATACGTCAGTGGCGTTGTGGGATCGGCTGATGGCCGTCAATGTGCGCGCACCGTTTATCCTTACGCAGGCCTGCGTGAACCGGATGGTCGAACAGCGGATCGAAGGGGCCATCGTCAACGTCTCGAGCGTGGTGTCCACGGGCGGATTGCCCACGTTATGCCCGTACGCGGCTTCGAAGGGAGCGCTGTCGGTGTTTACGAAAAATGTGGCGTACGCGGTGATGCGCCATCGCATCCGCGTGAATGCGCTGTTGCTGGGGTGGACGGATACGCCGGTCGAGGACGTGATCCAGCGTGAGGTGGATCAACGAGGGGACGACTGGCGCGAGCAAGCCTCTGAGCGGTTGCCTTTTGGCCGGCTCATCCAGCCCGAGGAGGCGGCGCGCGCCATCGCGTGGATGGCGTCGGCCGAATCGGGACTGATGACCGGGTCGCTGGTGCACTTTGACCAGTCGGTGCCGGGTGGGGGGGGCGTGAACTGGCCGGCGCCGGGTGAGGCCGGTACCTACCCACTTGATGAGGAAGCGGCATATTGATATTCGCCGCAAAAAGGGCTAAGCTAGACGGAAGAGGATTCCGGCTGGTGTCTATACCGGCTATCACGTTTATGCACAACCGAACGGTCATGAAGCACACTGGTATCAATCGACGCACCTTTATGGGGCAAAGCGCCGCAGCGGCGTTTGGCGCCCTGATTGTCCCCCGGCATGTTCTCGGCGGCCCCGGTTTCCTGGCCCCATCCGATATGCTCAACGTGGCGTCTATCGGCGCCGGCGGGATGGGGGCGTCCAACATGAACAACCTGGTCAGCCAGAATATCGTCGCCATCTGCGATGTGGATGACAGGAGCGTCGAGGCCTCGTTCGTCGACCGGGAAGGCAAGCCGCGCGAGGATCGCGTCGCGCTCAAGGCCGCCTACGACAAAGCAAAGCGGTACAAGGACTTCCGCGAGATGCTCGATAAGCAGAAGGACATCGAGGGCGTCGTCATCGCCACGCCGGACCACACCCATGCGCCGGCGGCCGTCATGGCCATGAAAATGGGCAAACACGTGTACGTCCAGAAACCCCTCACGTACACCGTCCATGAAGCACGGGTGCTCCGCCAGGTAGCGGCCGAGACCGGCGTCGTAACCCAGATGGGCAACCAGGGGCACTCGCACGACGACGGTCGGAAAATGCTGGAATGGATCTGGGCCGGCGCCATCGGCACCGTAAGCGAAGTCCATGTCTGGACGAATCGACCGATCTGGCCGCAGGGCATGGCTCGCCCGGAGAAGGGCGAATCGGCGCCTAAGACGCTCGCCTGGGACCTGTTTCTCGGGCCGGCGCCCGCGGTACCATACCATCCGGCCTACACGCCCTTCTCATGGCGCGGCTGGGCCGACTGGGGCACGGGCGCCCTGGGCGACATGGGCGCCCACCTGATTGACCACGCGTACTGGGCGCTCGACCTCGATGCGCCGACATCGGTGGAGGCCGCCGGCTCGCCCTGGGGCGGGGAGGATAAGGCGTCGTATCCGCTTTCGACCCTTGTCCATTACGAATTCGCTCGTGGCGGGCGCACGCCGGTCAAGATGACCTGGTATGACGGCGGACTGCTGCCGCGCCGGCCACCGGAGATGCCGGCCGACGCGGAAGTCAACCCGGGCGGCGGCGCCATGCTGATCGGCGACAAAGGCGTCATCGTGTACGACACGTACGGTCATAATCCGCGCATCTTCACAAAGGGTCCGGCGATGGATGTCATGAGCATCCCGCAGACGTTGCCGCGCATCGCGGTCAGCCACGAGATGAACTGGGCCAATGCGTGTATGGGCATCGGCGAGGCGAATTGTCCGTTCTCGTACAGCGGTCCGCTCACCGAGACCATGCTGTTGGGCGTGGTGGCGCTGCGCGCCGGCTACGGTCGCAAGCTCTTCTGGGACGCGGCGAATGGCAAGTTCACGAACGCGCCCGACGCCGACCAGTACCTGCACCGGGAATACCGGAAGGGCTGGGAGTTGTAGGGGTTCCAGGTTACAGGTTCAGGGATGTCGCCATCACGAACCGTAGGGACACGATGTATCGTGTCCGTCCTCGGACGATGCACAACGTCAGTCACGAAGAGGCGCGTCGGGTTGGGCGCGCCTCTTTCGTTTATCGTTTGGTGATCCGGTGGGCATAGGCTTGCCGGGAGTCCCACCCTATTCATCCATCCATTGTCTCATGAAAGCGCTTGTTATTTCACTCGCCCTCGGGATCGCCCTGTCGTTGCCGGCCGCCGGCCAGCACGGGCGCGCTCTCGTATTTCCGAACGTGCCGGGGTACCAGACCCTTAAGACCGACTTCCACCAGCATACGGTATTCTCCGACGGCAGGGTCTGGCCGGACATCCGGGTTGAGGAGGCCCTCCGAGACGAACTCGACGCCATCTCGCTGACCGAGCATCTGGAATACCAGCCCCACCAGGAGGACATCCCTCATCCCGATCGGAATCGATCGCTCGTAATTGCGCAAGAGGCGGCCGAGAACAGCAACCTCATACTCATTCACGGCTCGGAAATCACGCGTGAGATGCCGCCTGGACACACGAATGCCATCTTTATTACCGACGCTAATAAGCTGTTGACGGACGATCCGCTCACCGTTTTTCGGGAGGCGAACCGGCAGGGCGCCTTTGTCTTCTGGAATCATCCCAACTGGGTTGCACAACGCGCCGACGGCGTGGCGCGCCTGGATGGCCTCCACCGCCAGTTTCTGAGTGAAGGGTTGCTGCATGGCATCGAAGTCGTAAACGAACACACGTTTTCCGACGAAGCCCTGCAAATCGCCCTGGACAACAACCTCACCATCATGGGAACGTCGGATATCCACGGGCTCATCGACTGGGACTACAACGTTCCCCACAGCCACCGCCCGATCACGCTGGTTATGGCCCGCGAGCGCAGTCCGGAAGCGATCAAGGAGGCCCTGATGGATCGTCGAACGGTAGTGTTTCACCGTGACATACTCGTCGGTCGCGAGCAGCACCTGACGCCGTTGGTGGCGGCCTCTCTCCAGATGCGGAGTCTCGGCTATGGCGATGACGAGGAGTCCGTTCTGGAAGTAGAGGTGGAAAACGTCAGCAGCAGCCCTTTTGTACTGCTGAATGCTTCGTCCTATTCGTTGCACGAACACGCCGACCTCGTGCTCGTCGAGCCGCAGAGCACCACGAAAGTGTTCGTGAAGACGCTGGGCCGGCTCGATAGGGTCGAACTCGTGTTCGATGTCATGAACGCTGTGACGGCGCCGCGGACGCACCCGCGGGTTACCTGGGCGTTTGCCACACGGTAAGAAATCTACTCGGCCAGTAGCCCTCGATGTCGGTTCCTGACCGGAGTCAAGGGCTTTTTTTTCCAGGCGTGGCGGTTTTCCTGATCTCCCCCTAGATTCCCATGACAACTGTTTAACCAGGAGGAATTCCCATGAAATTGTCCTCGATTGTAGTAAGTGTGCTGTTGGGTTGCCTGTTCGTTCCTCTTGCCGCCGCGCAAGACGAAAACGGCGTACTGCGCATCATCGCCTTCGGCGCCCACCCGGACGACTGCGAGATCAAGGCTTCCGGCGTCGCCCGTATGTGGGTGGAGCAGGGGCACAAGGTGAAGTTCGTCTCCGTGACCAATGGCGATATTGGTCACCACGAGATTTCGGGTGGGCCGCTCGCGCGCCGGCGGGAGGCCGAGGCGCAAGAATGCGGGCGCCTGCTGGGCATTGAAACCGAAGTGCTGGACAACCACGACGGAGAGCTGATGCCGACGCTGGAAAACCGTAAAACCATCGCCCGCCTTATCCGTGAATGGCAGGCGGATATCGTACTCGCCCCGCGTTCGAACGATTATCACCCGGACCACCGCTACACGGCGATCCTCGTGCAGGACGCCTCATTCATGGTCACCGTCCCCAACTTCACCCCCACGACACCACGGGTCACGAAGAATCCGGTCTTCCTGTATTACGCGGACCGGTTTCAGAAGCCGAATCCCTTTGAGCCAACCATCATCGTTGGAATCGATGCCCAAAGCGGACCGAAGTACGCGTGTATGGCGGCGCTGCGGTCGCAGTTTTCAGAGTGGAACGCCTGGCTCGACGGGTACGATGTAGAAGTGCCGGTGGATGAAGCCGGCCGTGTCGCCTACATCGCGGAGAAATTCCAGGAGCGTGATGCTTCGGTAGCCGATCAATATCGGGCTCTGTTGATCGACTATTACGGTGCGGAGCGTGGCCAGTCGTTTAAGTACGCGGAAGCCTTCGAAATGTCCGAATACGGCAGTCAGCCTTCCCGCGAAGAGCTGAAACGGCTGTTTCCGTTTTTTGAGTAGAGGCCCACTAACAGAATCCCACCGCGCCCCCAAAAGTCCATAAAAAAAGGTAGACTTCTTCAGCGGCCCGATTGCGGCGGGCTGATCACAGCGCCTTACGGGGCGCCGGGCCAGATCGCGCTGCCTTACGGGGCCTTGCGATCATGGCGCTTTACGGAGCGCCGGGCCTTAAGCGACGCCTTACGGGGCGCCGGCCTTGATCACGGCGCTTTACGGAGCGCCGGTGCTGAAGAAGTCTACCGGGTAGTAAAAAGTTACGTTACTCAGGGCGCAGATAACGCCGGCAGACGACATCGCTCGCCATGAAGATGAGGTACATCGTCACGATGCTGGCCGCGGCAATCATGTAGTTGCCGATTTTGAAAGCATAGATCACGCCAAAAACCAGCGCGAGCAACGAAGCCATCAGGGTGAGCACAACAAACGCGTTTGAGGCGCCAAGCACCTTGCGTTTCATGTCAGCGTGCATAAGCAATCTATGTATGTCGGGCACCCGCGCCGCCGTATCCAACTCCTCGTTTACCCACTGCGGGGCCGCGGATTTTTCCGGGTTAATGTGTCGATGAATCCTGATACTACCAGCATCGGCCGGCGATCAAGGGTATTAATCACACCGTGGATAGAAAGGGGGGCGAGGGTACGCCGTTATTCCCGTGCGCCATCCACCATGTCGTTTTGCAAAGAACCGTGCTATTGAAGCACGCAACGTTCTACGCAAGAGTTGCGCCCTGGCCCATTCCGAAATGAGAAAATGTCTTTAAGAAATCGGGACGACATCGGCCAGTGAACCCGTTGGCAATCCTAAGCTTGTATGCTGAAATACGTTCCTGACTTCTTACCGTTGATGCGGACAATTCGCTCAAAATCGTTGAATTAGCACAGATTTGTGACAGGTATGCCGCAGATCGTTTAAGAAAAAGCTTACGATCGTGCGAAGCATGTGCGAAGGAAGCGCTTTTTGTTCCAGTGAAGTAAAGGCGAACATGAAGTGGTGAAGTATTGAATACATTTGATCGATCAGAAAATAACAAAAATCGGGTCGCCTGTCAGCTCGCAAAATCCCGTAATCTGTTATTGCAACCAGGCAAGATTCCGCCGGGATAAGAGGAGGGGCATCTGAAGCCGTGTAACCGGCACCACGGCGCCGACAACCTATAGCGAATCCTTTCCAGTAGACTGCCGTTCGAGATACCGTGTCCCGATCGACTGAGCGCCCACGCCGTATGTCAGAACATCCCGGGGTTTTTCCCTTCCAGACCGTTCTCAGTTTCGAACCCTTGCTGGCGTTCTGGCGCCATCAGGCCGAGGAGCAATCGGGCATCGCGGCTCAAATCGCCCGCATGGTGTCGGACGCGGCCACTGAGATACCCGCGCTGCTCGGGCCCATCGACGATATCGACCGCCTGCTTGATCACCAGGAGACCGTCGACGTCCTGATGTCGGCTGTTTTCCCGCCCGGCCTCAACGGCCGCTGGCATGCGGCGGCCATTGTGCCGTTTGGTCTGCAGAGCTTCTACATGACGCCGGCCTTTGCATCGTTGGACCTCTTTCGGCACCTGAAACGGGTGTTTCAGGAGGATTTCGAGCGCATGATGACGGCCAAGATCATGATGGCGTACGCGTATATCATGCGCACCATCTATGGCATCACGACCGAAATCGACTTCCCGCTCATGGCGCCTGTCATCGACGACGCGACAGGTCTGGTCCGTTATTTTAAGCTCGACTTCGACACCCAATTTTGCTCTGTTAAGGTGGTCGGAGAGGCCCCGGCATTGTCTCGGGAGACGATCGACGGACTGATGGCCCATCGGTTTGATCTAGGCCGGTGGTTCGAGGCGCTGCCGCCGGCGCACTTCGCTTTCCACGGATTCGCCATCTTTTCCGCCGTCGAAGTGACGGAGGGGCAGTTGCTGTCTGAATTAAAACACGACCTCCTACAGAAGGACGCACTCGCCACCCCGGAGAAAATCGATCGCGTGCAGCAGCGTATTCGTTCGCTCCTCCGCTGCCCAGGGATCGAAATCGGTCTCATCCTGATCGAACAGGGAGACTTCGACCGGATCACCAGCATCCATCCATTGGGCCGGAGCCTGCTGCTTAAACGCGGCGTCCCGCCATCCTGTGACACCTGGCAACAGTCCTTCTACGCCAGAGCGTCCGATGGCCGAACGGAGCCGATCGTAATCGATCGCCTCGAGGAGTTGGCGCATCTCACGGGGTTTGAGGAGTACCTGCGCGATCAGGGGTATCACACATTGGTCCTGGCGCCACTTTTTTCGCAGGATCGTCTGGTGGGCATCCTCGAACTCGGTACCCGGAGCCATACGCACCTCGACCCGATGGGCGCCAGCACCCAGTTGCGCGAGATCACAGCGTTATTCGGCGTCGCCATCCATCGTGGCCTGGAAGAACGGGAAGATCGAATCCAGGCGGTCATCAAAGAGCAATACACGTCGATCCACCCGACGGTGGAGTGGCGCTTTCGGGAGGCCGCCAAGAACTACATCGACAGCGGTCGGGAGGGGGCGACCGCGCGGGCCGAAGAGATCGTTTTTCATGGCGTCCACCCGCTGTATGGGCTCTCGGATATACGAGGCTCGTCTACCGAGCGTAACCGGGCTATCCAGTCGGACCTTGCCGAACAGTTGACGCTTGCGGATGAGGTGCTTCTGGAGGTCCAGCAGCATCGCCCGATGCCCGTCCTGGAAGAGATCCGCTTCCGGCTCGGACAGTACCTGGCGGAAGTCGAACACGAGTTGCGCTCGGGGGAAGAGGTTACGATCCTCCATTTCCTCCGGAGCGAGATAGAGCCTTTGTTTGCGGAGTTTGAGCGAATCGTACCTTCTTCACGCGTTCAGATCGAGGGTTATCGCGAGGCGCTCGATGCGGAATTGGGCATTTTGTACCGGCGCCGGCGCGACTACGAGGATAGCGTCAGCCGCATCAACCACACCATCGGAGCCTATATCGAACGCCAGGAAGAGGCCGCCCAGGCGATGTATCCACATTACTTCGAGATGTACAAGACGGATGGAGTCGACTACAACCTCTACGTCGGGGGCAGTCTGCACCAAAACGGTCGATATGACCCGCTGTACCTTCGCAATCTGCGCTTGTGGCAGTTGATGCTGATGTGCGGTGTGGAATGGGAGATGGCGTCGTTGAAGCCAACACTCAAGGCGCCGCTCGATATCGCCCATCTTGTGCTCGTTCAGGACTTCCCACTCTCGATCCGCTTCCGGATCGACGAGAAGCAGTTCGATGTCGACGGCGCGTACAACATCCGCTACGAGATCGTCAAGAAGCGGATTGACAAGGCGCGCATCTTTGGGACCAGTGAGCGCCTCACTCAGCCCGGGTATATGGCGATCGTGTATTCGCAGGATGGCGAGGCCGTCGATTATGCGCGTTATGTGCGTTACCTCCTCGCCACGGGGTACCTGGTCGGCGAGGTGGAATATGTTCAGCTTGAGGACCTTCAAGGTGTCCACGGCCTCAAGGCGTTGCGGGTGCGGATCGCGCCGAATCCCGTCTCGGAATCAAGCCCCGGCCCCCGGTCCTCCCTGCAGCATCGATCGGCCGGCGACGGTCATGGCGCGCACGGGGCGTTGATCGACCTCGCCGCTATCGCGCTGGAAGCTGGCTAACCGACCCATGCTGCATCCCGAGCCGTTGCTAACCACGGCTGCCCTCACCTCATGGCGTCCTCCCGATACCTGGTGGCGCATCGAGACGATCGACGCCCACACGGCGGGTGAGCCTTTTCGGGTTGTCCTCAGCGGTTATCCCGAGCCGCGGGGCGCCACGATGCTCGAACGCCGGCGTTACCTCGCCGAGCACTACGACCATCTCCGCCGGGCCCTTATGCTCGAGCCGCGGGGGCACGCGGATATGTACGGATGCGTCGTCACCTGCCCGGCCACGCCAGACGGTCATCTCGGCGTGCTTTTCATGCACAACGAGGGCTACAGCACCATGTGCGGCCACGGCATCATCGGCCTGGCCACGGTGCTGGCGGAGACGGGATACTTCGGCGGGGGTCCGATTCCGGAACCGTTGCGTATCGATACTCCGGCCGGCCGCATCGAGGCCCGGATCGAGTTCGACGGCGAGCGAATACAGCAGGTCTCGTTCCGCAATGTCGCGTCGTTTCTCGTCGAGCGCGATGCCAGGGTCGATGTACGGGGCATCGGGACCGTGACGTATGATCTGGCATTTGGCGGTGCATTTTACGCGTATGTCGATGCCGCGTCGGTAGGCCTAACCTGCCGGCCGGCCGACGTCCAGCGCCTCATCGATGCCGGCAGACGGATCAAGCAGGCGATCATGGCCGAGCGACCGATCCACCATCCAATAGCCGAGGATCTGGGTTTTTTATACGGCGTCATCTTCACAGCGCCCGCCGAGGAGGCCCGCCACCACAGCCGGCACGTCTGCATTTTCGCGGACGGGGAGGTGGATCGGAGTCCGACCGGGACCGGCGTCAGCGGGCGCGTCGCTATCTTGCACGCACGGGGGGAACTGGCGTTGCAAGCGCCGATCGAAATCGAGAGTATACTGGGCAGTAAGTTTACCGGGGCGGCGATCGAAGCGTGTCGCTTCGGCCCGTACGATGCCGTCGTGCCCGAGGTGTCGGGTCGCGCTTTCATCACGGGTCGGCATCAGTTTCTCATCGACCCCACCGATCCCTACCGGGCGGGTTTCATGGTGCGGTAAGCAGGTTTCTAGAGATCGGAAGGGGGAGTCCGCTCGATGATCACCGTCTCGGATGGCCCGTTTCGCGATTCCCGACGTACTTCAAACTCGAAGCGCAAGGGCTCGCCGGGGCGAGCGGCGCCTGCTGGAGGTATTTCGAACGAGAACCCTCGTTCGCCCGGCTCGGGTCGAATAAACAGACGATGCTGGCGGTGGTGGTCGCCGCGTCCGCCATGCCACAGATGGATGTGTAGGTGGCGGGCATCAGAGAACGTGCGATGGGCCTGGTGCTCTTGCCAGAGATAGTCGAGGTAACGATGGAAGTTGAGCGCGAACAGCGCGAGGGCGGCTACGCCCAGGATGGGGGTGATCGTCCGTGGAGAAAGGGTCATGAGTGCGCCTCGGAAAAGGGGATACGCTGAGGGCAGCCGAGTGCGAGAGGGCTGCCTTTCTATACGAACGAGGTGGGTACGGGGCCTATTGCCCGTTGTTAGCCTTTTTTCAGGCGAGGCGGATGGGGATGTGGGCGTCGTGCAGAAAAGCCTTTGCCTCGCGGATAGAAAATTCGCGGAAGTGGAATATAGAAGCGGCCAGTACGGCGTCGGCGCCGCCGATGAGCAGGCCGTCGCGCAGGTGTTCGAGCGTGCCGGCGCCGCCCGAGGCAATGACCGGGATGTTCACAAGGCGTTGGAGTGCCTGGAGCAACGCCAGATCGTAGCCATCGCGTGTGCCGTCTTTGTCCATCGACGTGACGAGTAATTCCCCGGCTCCGCGTTCCTCGGCTTCCTTCGCCCAGGCGAGCGCGTCGATGCCCGTCGGTTTCCGGCCGCCGTGGGTGAAGATTTCCCAGCGGAGCGGGTCGTCGGATACACGTTTCGCGTCGATGGCGACGACGATGCACTGGGAGCCGAACGCCGTGGCGCCTTCAGTGATGATCGCCGGGTTATTCAGTGCGGCGGAGTTAAGGGAGACCTTGTCCGCGCCGGCGTTGAGCATGGCCCGGATATCGTCCATCGTGCGGAGCCCGCCGCCGACGGTGAGGGGGATAAACACCTCGTCGGCCGTGCGGCGGACCACATCGTGCATAATGCCGCGGCCCTCGTGGGTGGCCGTGATGTCGAGGAAGACGAGCTCGTCGGCGCCGGAATCGTTATAAAAGCGCGCCTGTTCCACGGGGTCGCCGGCGTCGATCAATTCGAGAAACTGAACGCCCTTAACCACGCGCCCTTCGTTGACGTCGAGGCAGGGGATGATGCGTCTGGCGACCATGACGTTAAAGAGGGTGTCGTTGAACGTGCGGACGGTGTTAGCAGGCCCGTAGCGTAGCGGTACTGTATCGGTCCAGGTTCACTTCATCCTTCTTGTGCCAGCACCAGATGTTCTGGCAGGGAAATTTGTTTTCGTATAACGCGCGTCCGACGATCACAGAGTCGATACGGTATTCGGCCATCCCGGCGAGGGCGACAAGGTCTTTGTAGTCGCTAACTCCGCCCGACGCGGTGATTTTACACCGGGTGAGCCGGCTGCCAAGTTCGCGGTACGCGTCCAGGTTCGGGCCGGCGAGGGTGCCGTCGCGGCTGATATCGGTATAAACGATCCGGCAACACCCGCGCTTTTCCATCTCCAACGCCAGATCGATCGCCTTGATGCCACTGCCCTTTGTCCATCCATCCACCCGAACCTCGCCGTCGCGGGCATCGATCCCCACGACGACGCGATGCGCTTTGAAGTGCGTGATGGCCTCGGAGACGAGTTCGGGTCGTTTGACGGCGGCCGTTCCGATAATGACCCGCGACACGCCCATCGATAGCGCCGCCTCGACATCCTCCAGCGAGCGAATGCCGCCACCGAGCTGGACGGGGATATCCAGATTCTCGCAGATGGCGTGGATGACGCTTCGGTTGTCCGGCCCGCTCTCCTCGCCTTTGGCCGCGTCGAGATCGACGACGTGAAGCACCTTGGCGTTCTGGACGCGCCACAACTTGGCCATCTTGACCGGGTCCTCGAAGTAGATCGTCTCCCGCTCGTATTCGCCCTGGTACAGGCGCACGCAGCGCCCGGCGCGTAAATCGATGGCTGGAATGACGAGCATGGGTGGCAGGGTCATGAGCGCATCGAAGCGAAATTTTTCAGGATACGAAGCCCATTATCGTGGCTTTTCTCGGGGTGAAACTGGACCCCATAGACGTTGTTCCTACCCACGACCGCGGGGAAAAGGCGTCCGTAACGTGTAGAAGCCACCACGTCGGTAGCCAGATCGGCCTCCGCGTGGAACGAGTGGACGAAATAGAAATAGGGGGATTCAGGCAGGCCGGCGAGGAGGGGGGTATCCCGGTGAATAACCAGGCTATTCCAGCCCATGTGGGGGATTTTTAGCGAAGTCGGCTCTTCCGCGAGCCCGATTTCGGGGGCGGGATCGTCCAAGGCGAGGGCCATGCCGGCATATGTGGGCAGGAATCGGATGACCGAGCCAGGCAGCATCCCCAGACCGCGGTGCCGGCCCATCTCCTCGCTTTCCCCGAACAGCAACTGCATGCCAACACAGACGCCCAGGAATGGCTTCCCGGAAGCTATGGCGCGGTGAATCGGCTCCTCGAGACCGCGCCGGCGAATCTCATCCGCGCACGCCCCGAACGCCCCGACGCCCGGAAGGATCACATGCGAAGCCGCCTCGATCACAGCCGGATCGTCCGAACGAACCACCTCGGCCCCGACCGCTTCGCAGGCCTTCTCCATAGAGCGCAGGTTGCCGATCCCGTAGTCGATGATGCAGAGCATGGATGGTTGGCAGGTTTGCAGGTTGCAGGTTGGCAAGTTGTGGGGTGGCTGGATGGAAAGTCCTAACGGGTTTTTGCATGCTTCGCGTATAAGAAACCTGTCACCTGCCAACCTGCAACCTAAAAGTCATTTATCTGGCTCAACTCCTTCGACCGCGCGGTGGCGGTGGCTACGGCATTGATCAGCATGGTCCGGAGTCCGTGGCTTTCGAGTTCAGCGATGGCCGAAATCGTCGTCCCGCCCGGAGTGGTTACTTCATCGCGGAGGATGGCGGGGTGTTTTCCGGTTTCGATGACCAGCTTGGCGGCGCCGAACACCGTTTGAGCCGACAGGCGGGCCGCGATCGGGCGGGGGAGGCCCTGTTTCACGCCGGCGTCCGTCAGCGCCTCGATCACCATATAGATATACGCCGGCCCGCTGCCCGAGAGGCCGGTTACGGCGTCCATCAGGTACTCCGGCACGACTTCCACACGGCCCACGGCTTCGAAAATGGCCCGTGCCTTCAGGGTATCCTCGGGCGTGGCGAAGGCGCCGGCGCAGATGGCCGTCGCGCCTTCGTCGACCAGCGCCGGCGTGTTGGGCATGGTGCGGACGACAGGCAGGTTGCGGCCGAAGCGCTCCTGCAGCGTGGCCGTGGTCACGCCGGCCAGTACCGATACGATCAGCGTATGGTTCTGAAGGCTTCCTTTGATTTCGTTGATGACGCCGGAGGCCATCTGCGGCTTGATCGCCAGGATGACGATGTCCGCGCCAGCGACGGCGTCCGTGTTGGCGATACTTGTCCGGATGCCCGGAAACTGATGCGCCAGTTCATCGAGCGACTCCTGCGTCCGCCGTGAGGCGCGAATCTGGTCGGCCTTCAGGTCGTGCCCTTTCAGCAACCCGCCGATCAGCGCGCGGCCGATGTTGCCGGCGCCAACCACGGCGATCGCAGCGTTTTCCAATACCTTCATGAGATTACCTGATGACCTCATTAAACATTAAACCGCGAACATTAAACCCACCTTACAAGACCCCTTTCGTAGAAGGCATTCGTGTATTACCCTCCTCCCTGCGGACGGCGATGCGGAGCGCGCGGGCCACGGCTTTAAAAATAGCCTCGATCCGGTGGTGGTCGTTTTCGCCATGGAGGAGGTCGATATGCAGGTTCATCCGCGCCTGTTCGGCGAAGCTGTACCAGAAATGGCGGACGAGATCGGTAGAGAGGTCGCCGACCCGTTCGCGGGAAAACACGGCGTCGAAATGGAGATAAAACCGGCCGGAGAGGTCCACCGCCGCGCGGGCGAGGGCCTCGTCCATCGGGACGTACGCGTGGCCGTAGCGGTTGATAAACGCCTTGTCGCCGACGGCCTGGAAAAACGCCATCCCCAGCGCGATGCCCACATCCTCGACCGAGTGGTGGTCGTCGACATGCAGGTCGCCACCGCAGGAAACGTCCAGGTCGAACTGCCCGTGGCGGGCGAAAAGATCGAGCATGTGGTCCAGAAACCCGACGCCGGTGGCACGTTTACCGCCGCCTTCTCCATCCAGGGAGAGCGCGAGGGTAATCCGGGTTTCGGCGGTATTTCGCTCGACCGTGGCGCGGCGGGTGTCTTTAGCGGGTGAGTCCATGCCTGGTATTGGGTGAGAGGAAGTCAAGGTACTCGTTAATCCCGTCGGGGTTTGTGACGGTTGTCTGAAAATTCGAACAGAAGCGGTTTTAGTCCCTCTGTATTTGTCCAGCCGCGTCCGGGAGGATCCTTCCCCGCCTGCCGGGTTAAAAGCGGCCTGATCAGATAGAACTTCGTGGGGGAGTATTACACATGCCCGACTTTAAACGCATCCTCGTCACCGCGGCCCTGCCGTACGCCAACGGGCCGATCCACATCGGCCACCTCGCCGGCGCCTACTTGCCGGCCGACCTGTACGTCCGCTACCAGCGCCTCATGGGGCGAGACATCGTGTTTGTCGGGGGGTCGGACGAACTCGGCGTGGCGATCATGATCCGCGCGCAGTCCCAGGGCATCTCCCCGCAGGACATCGTCGATCTGTATCATCCCATGATCCGCGACGGCTTCCAGGCCTTCGGGATGAGCTTCGACCACTACAGCCGCACCACGGCGGACATCCACCGGGAAACGAGCCAGGACTTCTTCCGCCGGCTCGCCGAAAAGGGCATCTTTAAACTCCGCACCGAAAAGCAGCTGTTCGACCCGAAGGCCGGCATGTTCCTCGCCGACCGGTTCGTCCGCGGCACCTGCCCGAGCTGCGGGTACGACGACGCCTACGGCGACCAGTGTGAGAAATGCGGCACGGCCCTCAGCCCGCTCGAACTCCTCAACCCCCGCAGCACCCTCTCCGACGCCACGCCCGAACTCCGCGAAACGACGCACTGGTATCTGCCGCTTGGCGATATGCAGCCGATGCTCGAAAAATGGATCGCCACGCATCCGGAGTGGAAGCCGAACGTCCTCGGGCAGGTCAAGAGCTGGTTCAACGACGGACTGAAAGACCGCGCCATCACGCGCGACGTGCCCTGGGGCGTGCCGGTGCCAGAGGACTCCGCCCGCGCCGCCGGCGTCGACGCCACTGGCAAGGTGATCTACGTCTGGTTCGATGCCCCGATCGGCTATATCTCGTCCACCCGCGAATGGGCCGCGCAGCAGGGCGATCCCGAGCGGTGGAAGGCCTACTGGCAGGACGCAGCATCCAAACTCGTCCACTTCATCGGCAAGGACAACATCGTTTTCCATTGCCTGATGTTTCCGGCAATGCTGATGGCGCATGGCGACTTTGTCCTGCCCGAAAATGTGCCGGCGAACGAGTTTCTCAACCTGGAGGGGAAAAAGCTTTCCACCAGCCGCAATTGGGCCGTCTGGCTTCATGAATACCTTGAGGTATTCGAGCCGGACTTGCTGCGGTACGCCCTCGCCACGACGCTCCCCGAAACGAAGGATGCTGACTTTAGTTGGGGGGATTTTCAGGCCCGGGCTAACTCGGAGCTGGCGGACATCCTCGGCAACTTCGTCAACCGCACGATGACCTTCGCCGAACGGTATTTCGGCGGACGCGTGCCGCCGCTCGAAAACCCGAGCGCGACGGACCACGAGGTCCTGACGGCACTCGCCGGCTTCCCTGCCCGCATCGGCGCCTCGTACGAGGCCTATCGCAACCGCGAAGCGGTGTTCGAGACGATGAACCTCGCGCGCCTGGGCAACAAGTATTTTAATGATACCGAGCCCTGGCACACCCGGAAAACCAACATGCAGGCCTGCGGTAACACGATCCATGTGTCGCTCCAGATCTGCGCGGCGTTGTCGGTATTGATGGAGCCCGTGCTTCCGTTCAGCGCGGCGAAGATCCGCGAGATGCTGCATCTGAGTGGCATCCGATCGAGCCTGCCCGAGGGCAACCGTCGCGGCCTCGGCTGGAACGACGCCGGCCAGCCGCTGCTAGAGCCCGGGCACGCGCTTGGCACGCCGGTCATTTTGTTTACCAAGATCGAGGACAGCGCCATCGAGACCCAGCTCGCAAAACTCCATGCCGGCGACCCCGCGCCGGCGGAAACACCCGAGGCGCCGGCCCTCCCGTACGCCCCGTTGAAATCGGAAATTGTGTACGACGACTTCGCGAAGCTCGACCTCCGCATGGGTACCGTCCGGGTTGCCGAGCGCATCCCGAAGGCCGATAAACTCCTCCGCCTCGAAATCGACCTCGGCTTCGAGACCCGCCAGATCCTCTCCGGCATCGCCGAGCAGATGAAGCCGGATGAGATGATCGGGAAACGGGTCGTCATCGTCGCTAACCTCGCCCCACGCAAGCTGCGCGGCTTCGAAAGCCAGGGCATGGTCCTCATGGCCGAAAACCGCGACGGGAAGTTCTCGCTGATCCAGAGCGACGGTGAAGATGGGGCACCGGTGCTCTGACTTCAGTCCCGTCATCCCCAACTTGATTGGGGATGACGTGGGAAGGAATAGCGACTCTTGTGAGTTCTCTCGGCTCAAGAGCTTTTTTCCTTTAACTTTATACATATAGACAGGTAGATCCTTTGGTCATGCTGGCTATCGCCCGCTTTCCTCAGGACAAGCCTGAAACCATTTTGAGCATCCTAACGCTAGAAGGCGTCATCAAACGCTACGACACCAAGCCCCTCCTCGAAGGCGTCACCTTTAGTATCGAGCCCGGAGAGAAGATGGGCATCATCGGGCCGAATGGTTCGGGGAAGACGACGCTGCTGCGCATCGTCGCCGGCATCGAGCCGGCGGACGACGGCCGCGTATGGCGATCGAACGACGCTCGAGTCGCCTATCTGCCCCAACAGCCCGTGTTCGACGACGCGATGACGGTGGTTGACGCCGTGTTCGACAAGGGCGACCCGACCATGCGCCGGCTGCACGACTACGAGGAGGCCGTCGCCCTCCTCAACAAAAGCGACGGCAGCGACGCGGCGCTCATCGAGCGGGTTACGGACCTCGCGCACGAGTTGGAGGTAGCCGGCGGGTGGGAGCTGGAAGCCCATGCGGAAGCCATCCTGGGCCGGCTGGGAATCACGGACACCACGGCCCTTGTCGGCAACCTCTCCGGCGGTCAGCGCAAACGCGTGGCCATGGCGCGCGCGCTCATCCTCCGCCCCGATCTCCTCATCCTCGACGAGCCGACGAACCACCTGGACGCCGAAACGATCGCCTGGCTGGAATCCTATCTGGCCCGGATGAACGCGGCGCTCCTACTCGTCACCCACGACCGGTATTTCCTCGACCGGGTCACCAATAATATGCTCGAGCTGGAACGCGGACGGACGCATCGCTTCCAGGGCAATTACTCGTATTTCCTCGAGAAAAAGGCCGAGCGGGAAATGCAACGCGCCACCGAGGATCAGAAACGCAGCCAGCTCATGAAGCAGGAGTTGGCGTGGCTGCGACGAGGCGCCAAGGCCCGGACCACCAAGCAGAAGGCCCGCGTGGACCGCGCCACGGCGCTGCTTGAGGCGCCTCGCGAGGCCGGCGAGAAGGAGTTGAAGCTCTCCGCCGCGTCCTCGCGCCTGGGTAATAAGGTGTTCGACCTCGTCGGCGTCTCGAAATCGTATGAGGGGCTGGTGCTGCTAGACAACTTTAGCCACACCTTCGAGCGAGGTGATCGGATCGGCATCATCGGACCCAACGGCACGGGGAAGACGACACTCCTGGATATGATCGCCGGTCTCGTTACCCCCGATAGCGGGGTGGTAGATCGGGGGCAAACGGTTGTACTTGGCTACTACGACCAGGAAAGCCGCGCGTTAAAGGATGACCTCCGCGCCATCGAGTACATCAAAGAAGTGGCGGAAGTGGTCAAGACCGCCGAAGGGGATGTAATCACCGCCGGCCAGATGATGGAGCGGTTCTTATTCGCGCCGGCCACGCAGTACGCCATGGTTGGCAGCCTTAGCGGCGGCGAGCGCCGGCGGTTGTACCTGCTCCGGCTCCTGATGAGCGCCCCGAACGTGCTCTTGCTTGACGAGCCCACGAACGACTTCGACATTCCCACCCTCGTCGCCCTCGAAGACTACCTCGACGTGTTCGACGGCTGCCTCATCGTCGTATCACACGACCGCTATTTCCTCGACCGGACGATCGACCACATCTTCAGCTTCGAGGGCGATGGGAAGGTAAAGGCCTACCCGGGTAACTACTCGGCCTTCCTCGAACGACAAACGCAGGAGACCAGAGCGGCCGAAGCCGAAGCGCGGAGGCCGGCGCCCCCCGTGGCGCCTTCTTCCGTCGCCGAGCCCAAAGCGCGCAAGCTTTCCTACAAGGAACGGCAGGAGTTCGAGCAGATCGAGGCCCGCATCGCCGCGGCGGAGAAGAGAAAAGAGGCAATTGCCAGGGACCTGGATCGATCTAGCAGCGACTTCGGTAAAGTACAGGCCCTTTACGAAGAGACCGGGAAACTGGATTTGCAGTTGGAAAAAGACCTGGAGCGTTGGACCGAACTGGGGGAGATGGCATGAGGGCTGGCCGTCCCGTCGTACCGAACCCGACCCAAAGAATGAGGGTCTAGCAGGCGCTTTCTATACGGCTCCCGTGGGGAAGTACGTAATAGACCATGCACAGCGATCTGCCAGACCCTCGTTTCGTCACAGAAAACTAGACTTCAGCGGCAGCGAGTTCGTCCGTCGGCTTGAACTCCGGATAGGCCGAGCTATTGTGCTCGTGATAGTCGAGCCCCTCCGACTCCATGTCACCGTCGACACGCAGTCCGACCGTCTTGTCGAGTGCGAAGAACATGGCGTAGCTCACGCCGAAGGTCCACACGAAGGCCGATCCGATGCCGATCAACTGGACCCCCACGATGCCCAGGTTGAACATGTCGCCGGTGTTGAACAGGCCGGCCGCAAGCGTGCCCCATGCGCCGCAAACGCCGTGTACCGCCACCGCGCCTACCGGGTCGTCGACGAACCGATCAAGTGCTTTGGTGGCATAAACGACCAGGATGCCGGCCATGGCGCCAGTGATGATGGCGAATCCAGGGGTGAGATTCGCGCACCCGGCCGTAATCCCCACAAGCCCCGCGAGTACGCCGTTAAGCGTCATCGGGACATCCGGTTTGGCGTTGGTTGCCCAGGTAAGCAGCATGGCCGCCGTCGCGCCAGAGGCCGCCGCGAGGAACGTGTTCAGGGCGATCAGCGCGATGTCCGAGTTGCCGGTGGTGGTGGAGCCGGCGTTAAACCCGAACCAGCCAAACCACAGGATAAAGACGCCCAGCGCCGCCCACGGCAGGCTATGTCCCGGTATGTGACGCGGCTTGCCGTCGGGCCCATATTTGCCCACGCGGGGGCCCACGACCAGGGCGCCGGCGAGCGCCGCCCAGCCGCCGACGGAGTGCACGACCGTCGAGCCGGCGAAGTCGATGAACCCGAGGCCCTCGAGCCAACCTTCACCCCGGAACAGGCTGCCCCAGGCCCACGAGCCAAACACGGGATAAATGATGGCCGTGATGATGATCGAGAAGAGCAGGTAGCCGGTAAACTTCGTCCGTTCCGCGACAGCGCCGGATACAATGGTCGCCGCCGTGGCGGCGAAAACGACCTGGAACAGGAAGAAGGCGTAATTCCATGGGTCATCGCCCAGTCCGCTCAGGAAGAACCCGTCGCTGCCAAACCAGCCGCCGACCGACGTCCCGAACATGATGCCGAACCCGACCGCGAAAAACACAAGACTACCCGCGGCGCAGTCCATGAAGTTCTTCATGATGATGTTCACGGCGTTCTTCGAACGGGTGAATCCGGTTTCGAGCAGGGCGAAGCCGGCCTGCATGAAGAATACCAGCACCGCCGCGAGAATCGTCCATACAAAGTTGAGATTCGTCTGCACGGACTCGGCGGCGGCAAGCGCCGCGGCGGCGCTATCGTCGGACGTCACGGCGGTGGGGACATCGACCGCCACCGTTTCGGCGGCCAGTGTATCAGCCACGGGAACGGCATCCTGCGCTTGCACGGGTAACGCGCTAACGCCTAGCACTACAAGAACTACAAGCAGGAACGAACGCATGGTAGGTAACCTCCAATAGCTAATTAATAGAATTAGGCATAACGGCAAAAAGACTAACAAATAGTAAGATATAATGGAATAATGCGTCACATTAAAATGATAAAAGAAGCGCTTCCTGAAAAAAGGGAGCGCTTCCTGCGATGGAAATTCTCATAAAAAACAACAAAAAAAGGCTCGCAGGGGACCTGCGAGCCTGGGAAAGAAGAAGAGAAGGGACGAACTCAGATATTGATCGAGTGCCCGTAAGCGGCCCGGGTGGCTTCCATGATAGCCTCCGAGAGGGTGGGATGGGGATGGATAGCCTCCATGATCTCATGAGAGGTAGTCTCGAGCGTGCGCGCGGTTACGACCTCGGCGATGAGCTCCGTGGCGCCATAACCGATAATGTGGCATCCGAGCAATTCACCGTATTTAGCATCATAGATCACCTTGACGAAGCCTTCAGTGTGCCCGATGGCCGAGGCCTTGCCGGATGCCGCAAATGGGAATTTTCCCACCTTGACCTCGTGGCCGGCCTCTTTTGCCTGGGCTTCTGTGTACCCTACGGACGCGATCTGGGGCTGGCAGTAGGTGCACCCCGGGATGTTTTTCTTATCCATCGGCCGCACATCCAGCCCGGCGATCTTCTCGATACACAGGATGCCTTCGTGACTGGCCTTGTGGGCGAGCCAGGGCGGGCCGGCCACGTCGCCGATGGCGTAGATGCCGTCGACGTTGGTCTTCCCATACGCATCGATCACGATCGCGCCCCGCTCTGTTTTGACGCCGGCCGCCTCCAGGCCCAGGTTTTCAATGTTTCCCACGACGCCAACCGCCGAAAGTACCTGATCCGTCGTGAGGGTCTCGGTCCCTTTCGCCGTTTTCACCGTCACCGTCAGCTCCTTGCCTTTGGTGTCGACGGACTGCACCTGCGTGGAGGTCATGATAGTGATCCCCATCTTCTTGAAAGCGCGTGCTAGCTCCCTGGATACCTCTTCGTCCTCAACCGGCACGACACGATCGAGCACCTCGACGAGCGTTACCGCCGTGCCCATCTGGTGGTAGAAGTAGGCGAACTCAACGCCGATGGCGCCGGCGCCAGCGATCAGGAGCCGCTTCGGCTGGGTCGTTTGCAGCAGGGCTTCTTTCGAGCCGATAATTTTTTTGCCGTCCATCGGCAGCGGGGGGATCTCCCGGGAGCGCGCGCCTGTCGCCACGATGATGTGCTTTGCCTGAACCGTCATCGGCTCGCCCACCTTGGTGCCGTCCATGTCGACCGACGGGGTGACCTCGATCGCGCCTTTGCCGGCCAGCTTCGCCTGGCCCATGATGACGTCGATCTTATTCTTCTTCATGAGGAACGCGACGCCCTTGTTCATTTTGTCCGCCGCGCCCCGGCTGCGGCCGATCACCTTCGCGAAATCCACCTTCACGGTGCCCTCTAATGTCAATCCAAAATCCTCCAGATGCCGGGCATCGGCCATGACCTCGGCGCTTTTGAGCAGCGCTTTTGTCGGAATACAGCCTATGTTGAGGCATACGCCGCCGAGTTTGTTTTTCTCGATGACGGCCGTTTTGAACCCGAGCTGGGTAGCGCGAATCGCAGTTTCGTAGCCGCCGGGGCCGGTGCCGATAACGACTACGTCGTAGCTAGAAGATGCCATGATTGATCAGGTGTTGCTGTCGGAACGTGGGTAATTCGCAACCGTGAACCCCGTTTGCGGAGCGAGGATCTCGATTCCGACGAAAAGTTGTGTGAAGAACGCGACGAGGCCGGACAGGACGGTGCTACCGCCTTCTGAGCCAGGTCTGCGGGTCGATCTCCGCGCCGTTTCTGAAGATGGCGAAAAAGACGGCGTTGCCCTTGGGTTCGGATTCCGTGCCGGCGCGCCCGATCAGTTGCCCGGCCTTCACGACGGTGCCGGCTTCGACATACAGCAGCGAGAGGTTGCCGTACAGACTGGTGTATTCGCCGTGGCTGATGGTGATAATGCGACCGTATTCGGGCATCGGGTAGATTTCGGAGACTTCACCGTCGAATACAGCCGTGACCTGAGCCGACGCTGTCGTGGAGACGAGGATGCCGGGATTGTTGGTGACGGTGCCATAAAGCGGGTTGACGATCTGGCCGAAGGGCTCGGTGACCACCCCCTCGGCCGGCCAGGGAATTTTCCCCTTGTTAGCCGAAAACGCGCCCGACAACTCGGCATTGGCGGCGGCCGTCGCCTCATCGACCGGAGGAGCGGCGGCCCGGCGGTTGCTCTCGGTCGTGATGATGTTGCGGACGAGCGATTGCAGCTGCTGCTCCTCCCGCTGCTTCTGTTCGAGGTCCTTCTGGATGCTCGAGCGCTGGCTGCGTAGTTCCGAGATTACTTCGTTTCGCTTGGCGCGGAGGGATTTCATATTCTCCGCCTCGGTGCGGTACTGCACGATCAGCTCCTGCGCCTTTTTTTCGTTCTCGGCGATCTCATTCCGACGCGCTTCGATGGCATCGCTGGCTTTTTTTATTTCAGAGAACCGGCTCTTACGGTCGTCCGCGAAGCGCGAAAGGTAACGCACGCGGATCAACATCTGGTTGATGGATCGGGCGGCGAGGATGAGGGCGACATCGTGTAGCCGGCCGTACTTGTAAGCGTGCACCGCGCGCTCCTGGTAAATCTTTCGATGATAATCCAGCTCCTTCTCGAGTACGCGCATCGAGGCCGCGATGGAATCGCGCGATTGTTCGATCTGGCTCAGTAGTAACTCGTTCGTGGCGATCAGCTCGGTGCGCACCGCGATCTGGCGCTCGATGTCGTTGAGCGTCTGCAGCGAGGCTTTTTCAAGCTCTTCGGTTTCGGAGAGACGGATGACGTCCAGCGTCATCTGATCCTGCAGGGCGCGGAGACGTTTTTCGGTGTCCTGCCGAGACTGCGCCGAAGCGGCGCCGGCGCCGATCACCACAAAAAGGGCGAAAATCACGATCGATAACGGTACGGTCGTTCGCACGGAGACGAGGAGTTAGTGCATGGGTATGCGGCGTACGCTGCCGGTGACGCTGAAATCGAAGCGCAAGTCCGGTGGATTCAGTGTCAATTTGCGGTAATATAGAGAGGCAGCCGTATCGTCCTCGGGCCGGCGGAAGGTGAGCCGGCGGGGAAGATACCCGTCTGTGTAGCGCTCGAACTCTGAAAATGTTCTCTCCTCGAGCAGGCCTCCTTCTCCGTTGCGTTCTTCATAACGGACAACGCGCCATGCGGCGGGGTCGATCGTATACGAGCGCCGTCCGTCGGGCGTCTTCAGGATGTATAGGCCTCCGGCGTTGGATAGCACCCACGCGATGGTCAACTCGGGTGCGAGGAGCCCGAGCATGGCCTGGTAGAGGCCGGCCGGATCCGTGGGAAGGGGCAGAAACTGGCCCACTTCGAGGATCGATCCATAGGTCAGCTCGCGATTGATACGGTCGTGCACAAACACACTGTCCGGCGTGATCAGCGCGCGCACCGCCACGATGCCGAAGCCGGGGCTCACGGAGATGAGCAGGCTATCGTTTTCTCGGTGGACGATGTTGGCCGAAAACGAGCCGCTCTGAGCCGGGGAACGGACGGAGAGGGCGGTTTCGGCGCGGTAGGAGTGGATGGTGGCCGGCAGGGCGTCGGCGAGGGCGGTCTGGATCTGGTCGAGCGAGTGGTAGGGGAACCCGCTCGCCGCTGGCTCGATCGCCGCCGAGCGGGGACCGCTGCATCCGGCGAGGGCCAGGCCAGCGACGAGCGCCAGAAGGAGGAAAATGGGCAGGGGAGTCGCAGACGGCATCAACAAGCAGTTATTGGCTCAGTTTGGATTCGAGCGACGTGTTGGCCGGGTCCATCTGGAGCGCCTTTTCCCAGGCGGACCGGGCTTCTGGGTGCCGGCCGAGCTTGTGCAGCACATCGCCATAGTGCTCGTGGACGGCAGGGCCGGCGCCACGAAGCCTCAGCGCCTGTTCAAGCAATGCGCGCGCGCCTTCGTAGTCGCCCGAGGCGAAATACACCCAGGCCAGGGTGTCCACAAACGATGGGCTGCCGGGAGAAGTTGCCACGGCGTGTTCCGCATACCGTTGCGCTTTCTTTAATTGATCGCCGCGAACCGCGAGGCTGTAGGCGTAATTGTTTAGCGCCATGACATTGTTCGGGTTGACCTCGATCGCCTGTTCGTAGTGCGCATCGGCGCTTTCGATATGGCCCAGACGCCCATAAAGCATACCGAGCGCGGCATAGAGGTCGCTTGCCATGGGGGCCTCGACGGCATCGCGACGTGTCAACTCGATGGCCTCGGCAAGGCGGTCGACCGCTTCTTCGTTGCGGTCTAATTCCAGGAGCGCCAGACCGGAAATTCTGAGCAGTTCGATGTCTCCTGGGAAAAGCATTAGCGCTTCTTCAGCCACTTCGGCCGAACGCTCGGCCATCCCACCCTCAAGAAACGCCCAGGCGGAGCGAGACCATTGGCCCTGCGAACGCGGGTTGAGCGTCAACGCCTGGTAAATCGACTCGCCGCCGGCGCGTAAAGCGCCCGAGGCAATCTGTATTTCGCCCAGCATCAGCCAGGCTTCTTCGGTTGGCGTGTCGAGCCGAGTGATGCGCTCCAGGAGCGCACGCGCCGGCTGTACAAAGGCGGAGTCTCGCCGGGATTCATTATACAGATAACGCGCCTGCAACAGTCGTTGCTCGGCGGTGCTGCTGTCGTCCGACAAGGTACGCTGCATGAGCGAATCGGCGCGTTCGCCCTGGCCCTCCTTGCGGTACTCGGTAGCCAGCGCAACGATCAGGTCCACGTTCGCCGGCTCAAACTCCAGCGCCGTTTCCAGCATGTGACGCGCTTCGGCGGGCTGCTCGTTACTCAGATACGCTTCGCTCAGCCGTTGATACAGCGTCACATTTTCAGGCTCGAGCGTGATCATCTCCCGCAACGTGGCCTCCGCCCCGCTATGGTCGCCCATCTTCTGATACAGCTGGAGTTGGCGGAATTTTATGTCCAGCGCCGGCCCTGTATGGGTTTCAATAAGTCTGTACGTTGCAATCGCGCCGGAGAAATCACCGTCGATGTGTTGCACATAGGCCAATTCAAACAGGGCGTCCAGATTGGCCGGGTCTACCACCAGCAGACGTTCAAGGGTGCTTCGGGCGCCCTCCCGGTTGCCGGCGAGCAAAAAGAGATTGGCGAGTTGGGTATAATAGGCGTGTTGCTCTGGAGCGAGCGTGATGGCCTGCTCGGCAAAGGTGATCGCGGAGGCATATTGGCTCGTCGCCTCATAGGAAGCCGCTATAGCCGCATGGATGGCCGCGTCGCCTCTGGCAAGGGGGAGGGCTTGCTGGTACAGCTGGAGGGCCTCGGTGTGTTCGCCGAGGTACGCCCGCGTCATCCCGCGCACGAGCAATTGTTCGGCCCGGATGCGGCCTTCGCGATCCGATTCGTCCTGCGCGAAGAGGCTCGGCGTGCCAACGATGAGTGACAGACTGAGTGACATACTGAGCCACACAACGAGGCGCACGGGCAGGCACAGCCCTTGCGTTAAAGCCCGGCTGCGAGGGGGGCGTGCGGCAGGGCCAACGGAAGGCGCGGCGTTCATGTGGGATCCCGGAATGAGAGGGTGATGGCACGGATCACGAGGGTGAAAACGAACCCTGAAAGGGCATGTTTCAAGGCCACGTTTTGTGGCCACGTTTCAACTCGAAGCGCCGGCCGGCGCATGCGCAGCCCCGACGGCTTTCGTCGGGATCGCCAGCAGCGCGGGCACGACATCCATCAACGATCTCACCGAGGCCATGGCCGAGGCACCGGCCCCGAGCGCCACAAAGGGTACCGGGTTGCGGGTATGGCCACGGGTGCCGAGGTCTTCCAGGTTGCCGTGATCCGACGTGAGGATGAGGAGCGTCCGTGTTAGATCCACCGTCTCAAGCAATGTGCCAACGAAGCGGTCGAGCGAACGCACTACGTCCTCCGCGCGCGCGGTGTCCTGCGCATGGCCGGCCTTATCGGTCAGATAATACTCGAAAAGGGTAAACACGTGACGTTGGGCCAGATCCACCAGCCGCCGGGCGGCCTCCTCTTCGGAAACGATTGGGCAGTCGATGCCCAATTTTTCGACCAGACTGCGGTTAGTCAATTCGGCGGATAGAGCCTCGCCGGCCCTGAGGTCGTCCATTGTCCGGATCCGGACGCCGGCGTCCCGGCAACAACGCGTCGTGACGGTCCACCGGTTTCGCGATTCCGCATATGAAAAAAACGGCGGCGGATAGGCATTGGCGAAGGCGAGTCGGTCGATTGGGAGTGCACGCTGCGTCGACAATTGTCGGAAGAGGTTGGCTTCGGCGATGCTCGCGTGGGTGGCGATGGGCGGATACGGCCCATAATGCTGGCCGGCGAGTTGCGCGGCGTTTCGACCCGTGAACAGGGTAGCCTGGCCGGTGCCGCTCTGGGGTAGGCCGTCCATCCCCAGCGTGGCATCGATACCGTGGAATACGTGGTTCAATTCGCTGATGCTGCCGGCCTCCATCGTAAGCGGCTGTCCGCCGGCAAGGGCCTCCATGCCGTGGTATGTACGTGCGGCAAACGGATTGGTCGACGCATTCGCCGGCCCCAGGCCGATGCCGTCGACGAAGATGAACAGGATGTACGCGGGCGTAGTCACGTGAGTGTCAACGACGCGGCTACCCATTCTTGATCCATGTCGGAAGCCAATAGGTGCACGGCTTTAGGGAGGGCATGGTTGCCGTCTGTCGTCGCGAAGACCGGCTGGTGCGTCGCCAGCATCCACTCGAGGGCCTTCCACGCCGGCTCGCCCGGTGCGGGGTCCAGAAAGACGCCGGCGGAAGCCGTCGCCGCCATCAGTAGCGCCTGGTCGTCATCCTGGTGCGGGTAATGGGGATGATGCAGGGCAAAGCTGGACATCAGCGCTCCGCCGGCGCGCACGGTGGCGCTGACGGTTGGCCGAACCGGCGGAGCGATCTGGGCAAGGCCGCAGGCGCAGGTCATCAGGGCGGCGGCCGGCGATTCGGGGCTGGCGCTCAGTTTCGCGAGAACGACATCGAATCCGTGCGCGGCCCCGATCACGGGGTGGATCCCCCGGCTGGCCAGAAACACAGCCAATCCCTGTGCATATTCGAACGCCTCCGTACGCAGCGTGGCCTTGCCGAAAAACGCGACAAGCGGTCGGCGCAACACGCCTGTCGCGCCGTAGACATACAGCAGATTGGGCTGCTCGGCCGCGGGAAGCAGAGCGATGCCGGCCGGCCACCCGGGATCTCCAGCCGCCAGCGGCGTGATGCCCGTTGCCGTCAGAGCGCCGAGTTCGGCTGCCGAGTTGGCCAGGATCGGCTCCATCTCTGCCCGATCGAACAGACGATCGACCAGTCGGCCTCCGTTCGGGGCGCTCTTCAGACGGGTCAGCACTTGCTCACGTGGGAACGAAGTCAGGGCCTCGTAGCTCTCGAAATAGCGCAGCAACCGGCCGGCGCTGATGCGCCCGACACCGTCGAGGCGTTCCAGCGCGTGAGCGAGTAAGGAGCGTGGGGATACGGGCATGCCGGCGCGATCGTCAGGTTTTCGTCGAACTTGAAAACGAATTGGGGTTATCTTCGATCGGGGGTTATTTTGCGACGACGGAAAGGCGTGGCAACGGACAACCCGACCGCAGACGAACCCGAAGATCGCGTGCTCGACTCAACGTATCAAAAAATCCGGACGTTTTTCGTTCCCCCCGCACCGCCGAAAAAACTGGCGCTCGTGCTGAGCGGTGGGGGAGCTCGCGGCGCGTACCAGGCCGGCGTGTTAAAGTACATTGCCGAAGCGTTTCCCGAAACCCAGTTTCAGATCATGACCGGCATCTCCGCGGGCGCGATCAACACCGGATATCTCGCCAACCACACCGGGACCTTTCGGGAGGCCGCCGCCGGGCTGCTAGACTGCTGGCGGGATCTCGTGCACGAGCGGGTGATCCGGCCTGAGTCGACCGTCAGTTTCATCCGGCGCATGATGAATTCCGTAGATGCCGATTCCGTAGCCGGTGCCGGCGACTTCAACATGTCCGGCCGGCGGGGGCTGCTCGATCCTTCCCCGCTGCGCGACTACATGATGGATAAGCTCAACGCGCGCAACGGGCTGCTCGACGGCGTAAGCGCCAACATCGCCGCTGGCCGGCTCCATGCCCTTGCCGTTACGGCCACCAACTATATGACGGGGCAGACGACCACGTTTGTCCACGGCAGCTCCGTCGATCGCTGGGTACGCCCGAACCGGATCGCCATATCGACGAGGATGGAAGTGGATCATATCATGGCTTCGGCGGCGCTGCCGGTCATTTTCCCGGCGGTCTACATCAATGGCGCCTGGTACGGCGACGGGGGCGTTCGGATGACCATGCCGCTGTCGCCGGCGGTCAATATGGGGGCGGACCATCTGATGGTCATCTCCACCCGGTACGACCGGTCCCGTGTCGAGGCGGATCAGCCGTCCGTCGTGGGGTATCCTCCTGTGGCGCAGGTGATCGGGATCCTCATGAACGCCATCTTCCTGGACGTACTTGATCAGGACGCCCTGATGCTCCGGCGGATCAACGAGCTCATCACCCATGTCCCGCGCAAACACCGTCGAGGCCTTCGCCCGATCCACATGCTCCTCCTGCGGCCGTCTGTGGACATCGGAAGGTTAGCCGGCCATCACCACCCCCATTTCAGCGGTGCGTTTCGCCTCTTGACCCGCGGTCTGGGCTCGGAGCAGACGAAGAGCGCAGACTGGATGAGCATGGTCCTCTTTGAGCGCGGTTACGTCGACCAACTCATCGAGATCGGATACGATGACGCACGCCTGCAGCATGATGAAATCGGGGACTTCCTCCGCATCGCGCTACGGGAGACAACAGCGAAACCTTCCGCCTGATAGAGGAAAATTCCGTCCGGTCATTCGCTCGCGTTGGAGAGGTTTACCGGGGCCCGCCGGCGAATCACACGCCTTCGATTTAGGCTTCGAAAGGCAGAAAAGACGGCAGTTTCTGGGCAAGGAGCATAGTTCTGGGGAGCACGGGGAGGAGTGTGAGGGGCAAGAGACAGGGGGCTGGCGAGCCGCCGGCGCGGCCGGGGTTTCCTGTGGCATATTCTTTGAAATCCGCTTCCCTATCCAAGTCAAATCCACATTCAGGGAAGGTCACTTACATGAGAACGGTCATGTTCCCGAGCGTCGTCGAGAGCCACAACAGCGAGTTGCGGAGCGTATCGCACGATCTCCTGCGCGGGCTCAAGATTTACGAAAATGGATCGGGGTACATCATCGGTCACCTCGCCATGACAGAAGGCGTGGCGCCCCAGCGGCTGATCAATAGCTCTCCACTCGATCTCGACTACCGGTTGCTCCTCAAGAGCGGGCTGCTCCTGGCCGCCACGATGGGGGCTTCGCCGATCACGCTCACGCTAGGCTTCCCGCAATCTACTTTCCACGTCAATCGCCAGCACGTCGCCGAGTTCATCGGCAACGCGCAGAAGGTGAACTACGACACGTGCACCTACGGCGGCGGCGAGCGGGAGATGATGAATATCGAAATCGCGGCCGTCGATGTCGTGCCGGAAATCATCGGGCACATCATGGGCGTCCGCCTCGGCGAGATGCGGCAGCGGGGCAATTTCTTTATGATTAGCCTCGGGTACGGTACGTTCGAGGCCTGCCTCAGCAATGAGGAAGGCGTCGTGCAGCGTACGATGGTCAGCGCCCCGGGTATCCGCTACGCCGTCGAACTGGCCATGCAGGAGTTGAGCGAAGCGTATTACCTGGGCATGCGTACGGAGCACCAGTTCGACCTTGCCTTCCAGGACGGAACGATCACGCTCAATCGTCAGCGGGTCGATATACGGGAAACCCGTAAACGCGCACTCAAACGCTACTACCAGAATGTCATCTCGCCGCTTATCCGCAATAAGTGGACGGACAACGATTTTGCCAAGACAAACAAGTTGATGTTCGCCGGCGGCGGAGCGATGTATGAGGATCTGGTGGATTGTTTCCGGAAGGAATTCGCCGATATCCTGGACATGCAGGTCGTCGACAACCCGGTGACACTCGCGAGCCAGGGCTACTGCCTGCGGTCCAAGCATCTCTCCAATGGCGATGGATCGACAGCCGTCGGCCTCGACATCGGCAACGCTAACACGGCCGTCTCTGTGATCGGCGCCAATCTTCTCGAGACGGTGGCCAACTAAACGCCGCCCGGCTCACAAACTCACTTTCTGAAAGACCGAAACCATGATGTGGAAAAAGACAACCCCCGAGCCCAACATAGAGATGGTTTCCCTCCTGGGAACGAGCGCCAGGTTTGTGGGCGGCAACCTGAAACTGTGCCACGACGTCCGGATCGACGGCGACGTCGAATCCGACCTTGAGGTTGATGGTCGCGCCATCATATCGAAGACGGGCAAGGTGAGTGGCCGGATCGTGGCGACGAACCTCATCGTCGCCGGCGAGATCCACGGCAACATCGAGGTGCACGAAACGCTCGTCCTCAAGGAATCCGCCCGCGTGTACGGTTCGATCGAGGCGCAAGACATCGTCACCGAAAAAGGCGCACGAGGCGAAATGACCATCAAGATCGGCAATAAGACGCCACTCAACGCTGAACCCGTCGATAGCTTTGAGGAAGTGGGCATGCAGACCTTTGGCCGGGAGCGCAGCTCGGAAGCGGAACTCTTCGTGATGGGCGATATCGGCAATCCGATGGCGAAGATGAAGCCGGTCTGGAAAAGCGGCGTTCGGATCGTGGAAACGAACGCCGCCGAAAAAGTGTTGCCGGACGATAGCGACGACGCCGTCCGCGGCCGCTTCTGGTAGAAATCAGAGTGGCGGTACCAGGTTTATGCTGACCCGAGGGGTGTTCGGAACGATCCGGGCACCCCTTTTTTGCGAGGGAGATCCGGCATGGGGATTGACGTGGAGAAATAAATCGATCACTGTTTCGGGAAGGATCATCCGTATGCCTCGCTTTCTGTGGTTCATAGTCCTGGTAGGCGCCGGCCTGATGCAGACCGGCTGCCGGCGAGTGTCTATGCCCGAGCCCTACCTGGTTCCGGATCCCGATCCGGCTGTGGCGGCTGTGTTTACCTGGCCCGTCGATTCGTCCACACCGCGCGTCCAACGGCTTTTTGATCGGGGGATGACCCACGCATACGGCCACGAGTGGGATGAGGCGAACAGACTCCTGCGTAAAGCGATCCGGCTGGACTCCTCCTGCGCGCTCTGTTACTGGGGCCTGGCGTATGCCGCCAGACCTGCGACTCCTACGGTCGCGATGTCCCACGAACGGCGCCGCCTATTGGCGCTGGCGACACAGCACGCGACGGCGGCCACCCCCCGAGATCGGGCGCTGATTGCCGTCTCCAGGGCTGTACCCGCAAGCGACTCCGTGACCGCGTCCGAAAGCGCGGCTCTTCGGCTGCTGCACGTACAATGGCCGCTCGATGCAACGGTGACGGTGTTGTATGCGGAAGCGTTGCTCCGCGAGGCCGGCTGGAACGCCTGGGATGCTGAAGGATTGCCGCGCCCCACGACGGTGGAAACCCTGCGCTTGCTAGAATCCGTGCTCGAGCGGCATCCCGATCATCCGGGGGCTCAACACCTGTATATCCATATCATGGAGGCCCAGATGCCGGACGTGGCGCTCGATGTAGCCCGGCGACTCGCCTCTCATCCATCTCCGGTCCGTCACCTGCGCTTTCTGCCGGCCCGCATATACCTGCGCGTGGGCCGGTACCACGACGCCTCGCTGGCCCTGAACGGCGCCCTCGATTCCGACGGAGGGTCTGTGCCGAGTTGCGAGATGGCAGGGATGGGCGGGGGAGCGTGGCACTACGGCGAGCTGTTATGGTCGTCACTTGTCTTCGAAGGGCGCGGCGCCGATGCGCGCGACGCCGCCCGCCGGCTGGCCCACTACGCCGCGCTAGATTCCCTGGCGGACCCCGAGAATCCTCGGCGACCATACCTGCGCTCGTTGCCGCTGCTGACGCTGGCCCGGTTTGGCGACTGGGAGCGGGTCGCTCGTCAACCGGAGCCGTCGCCGGAGCGCCGGGTGGAGCGCAGCATCTGGCAGTTCGTGCAGGGTGTCGCTGCCGCACGGATGGGTGCGCGGGAGCGATTGGCGGTCTCCCTGGAGCAGTTGCAAGCTTCGATTGCCGATTCAATCGCACCCCTTCCGCATCCGGCGCTGCCGTTCATGGAAGCGGTACTCGCCGGTGAAGAGGCGGCGCTTGGCGGTTTCGTCGACGAGGCCCAACGCTACCTGGGCCGGGCCGTCCTTTTACAAGATAGTCTGGATGAGGGCGCGCTGTCCCCGTTTTATCGCCCCGCCCGGCACATTCTGGGTGATATTCTGCTCGCTGCCGCCCGGCCGGAAGAAGCCGAGCGCATCTTTGAGGAAGACCTCGCCATCCACCCCGAAAACGGCTGGGCGCTCTGGGGCCTGTATCGCAGTCTCCAGGCCCAGCAACGCCACACCGCCGCTCGGATCGTGCTGGATCGGTTCAACTACGCATGGCAATGGGCGGACGTGTCGTTGTAAGGGCTTAAGGTTCAAGTTTCAAGGTTAATACTTCGGACAGTTTACAAAGGAGTGCGCTGCCGCGTGACAATTCAGGCCCCTCCTCGAATCGAGGAGGGGCGAGTTCCGACGTCGATTTATCGATGTCGGAACGGGGAGGAGTATTGCCCGGCATCAACGCGGATCATTTTTTTGCAACTCGACCTGACGGCCGAGTTTGAGAAAATAAAGGCAGCGACTGGGGATACATTTTTGACTCATCCGCCCGGCATCCATTTGCTCCTCCCCATCCCGTCACCGCTACGCGCCGACGGGATTTGCCCCTCCTCGGATCGAGAGCCTGCCCGGTACGTGATACGGGGAGGAGTAAAGCCCGGCGTCACCGTAGATCATTTTTTTGCCACTCGACCCGAGAGCCGAGTTTGCGAAAATTCAGGCAGAGATGGCGGAGCGTCGTTTGACGCATCTGCCCGGTATCGATTCGCTCCTCCTCTCCCCATCCCGTCAGGCACGGTTTAGCTCCAAAAAATGTCCAAAGTATTAAACTTTAAACCTTGAACCCTTCACTCCGACGAAGTCCCCTCCGCAAGGAACGGGTATAACTCGTAGACGTCAATCGATTGCCACGACTGGCCATCCACGTACACGGGGACGTCGTAGAGCTCCGCACAGTAGATGATTCGATGACTGAGCGCCGCGAAATCCGTGAAGAGCTGGGGAATCTCAAAGGCGCAAAAATCAGGGCCGGCCATCACCAGGCCGTCCTTCGTAATTTCCACCCTCTCCACCTCCGTCCAGTCCATCGTGATCTTCTTCCGCGTATAATCGTACGCCTCAATTTTGCGATCCGACAGCTTCACACACCACACAACCCTACGCAGCATGCGCAACCGGGACGTGATCCACCAGAACGCGACGAACCAGATAACCAGCACGGAGACAATAATGAGCAGGAAGATCGGTTTATAGTTGAAGCCGACCACGATCGTCGCGCTCGTAAGGACGAAGGCGGCGATCAGGATGCGCACCAGCTTCGTGGCTTGTTTCCGGGTGAGCAGTTGTACCCGGTCGTTGTCGAAGACTTCGTACCAGTGCGGCATGGCGCTGTGGAATTGAGGTGCTGGGCGCGTACTCTATTGCAGACTATGTAGTATGTGAAAAGTTCGATGAATATGGCCAGCCTCCGGAGATAAATTTTTCGCTGCGCCGCCCACTCATGAACGTAAAAATGATAGACTCCTTACCATCTACAGGCACGCCTCGGGAGCTCCCCGCGTGCCGTACTTCGGACGCCCTCGGGCGCGTGATGGCGCTTGGGATGATCCTCGTTTTGGTGACATCGGCCGCAAATGCGCAGGTCTTGCTCCACGGGGTGGTTGTGGATACACAAACCGGGGAGACCCTGCCAGCGGCCAGCATCCAGATCGAAGGCACGCTGCGCGGCACGATCAGTAATGCGGAAGGGCTGTTTACGATCGAGGCGGACAGCCTGCCGGTTGATCTCGTCGTGCGGTATATCGGCTATGCGCCGGCCCGCAGCCGCGTCGCCCAGGCGGACAACATCCGGCTTGCTCTGCGCCCCATGGTGTACCAACTGGAAGAAGTGGTCGTGTCGGGTGCCGAGGACCCGGCCGTCCGTATCATGCGCGAAGTCATCCGCCGCAAACAGGTGTGGCGGGCCGAGTTGGAAACCTATGGCGCCGACGCCTACAACCGGTTCACGATGCGCAACGACACGGGCATCGTCTCGGTCGTCGAATCGGTCTCGAAGGCCTACTGGCGACGCGACGGGGGCATGCGGGAGATCGTGATGGCGAACCGGCAGACGAATAATATGCAGATCGACCAGTACCTGCCGGCCGCCCGCTTCATGGCCAACTTCTACGACGATAACCTGGACATCGCCGGCTACGACTTCCCGGGTGTCACCCATCCCGACGCCTTCCGCCACTACACCTTCACCCTCGTCGGCAGCTGGCGACAGGGCGACGACACGGTGTTCGACATCAAGGTCGAGCCCCGAAACCGGCTCAAGACGGCGTTCGTCGGCCGGCTTTCGGTGCTCGATGGCGTCTTCGCCATGCTCGATGTCGAACTCACCCCCGGCGAGTCGTTTCTTTTCCCGCCGCCTATCCAGAACCTGAAGATCACCTACTCGCAGCAATTCGCCGATTTCGATGGCGCGTTCTGGCTGCCGGTCGACCTCCGCGCGCGCATCCTCCTTGATATCGCGATGATGCGGCTCCTGGCCCTCCCCACGATCGAGATCAACCAGGTCACCCGCCTCACGAACTATGCGACCAACGTGGCTACACCGGACTCGCTCTTTGGCGGCGAGAAAGAAGTCGTGGTAGACTCGGCGTCGGTGCAGACCTCCAACCTGCTCGACCTCGGGGTCGTTCGCGTCAATGTAGCGAGTGGAGGGGCCACCCCGGCAACGGACGCCGCAACCGACTCGACCGGTATCGGGGCCTCTATCGTCCCCCTCACCCGCGCCGAAGCCGCCGCCTACGACACGATCGACAGCACGATGACGCTGGAAAAAGCCTACAAGCCAACCGGCGCCATGGCGCGGTTTATTAAGGATGATGATGAGGACAAGGACGGTGGCGAGGGAGGTGATGGCAAGGGTCGGAAAGGCCTCGGGATTGCCTTTAAGCCGGCCCTCCATTATAACCGCGCCGAAGGCGTCTACGCCGGCGCACTGCTGGAGCGCACCCTCGCGAGAACCGTCACGATACGCGCCGGCGCGGGATACGGCACGGCCAGCCCGGAGGGAGGGGAAGGGCTGGTAAGCTACCGTGGCGGACTTTCGGTGGTGGTGAAGGAGACGGCGCTGCATGCAGACTACATCCACGGCACAACCACCGTCCAGGGCGCGGAGCCCCTCGCGCTCACGGCCAACGGTCTCGTCATGCTGCTCGGCGGGCATGATTATTACGACTACTACCGCCGCGACGGCTTCGAGCTCTCCCTCACAACTCGGAAACCCGCTCAGGACCTCGCCTTCTCCGCCGGCCTCACGGCGATGAACCTTCGCCGACTCACAAAGGCGGTCGATTTTAACCTCTTCGGGTACGACCGCGGGCTCCCTGAAAACCCGAATGTCCTGTTGATCGACGCTGGCCCGGGGGCCGCAAGTGCCCGTTCCGCGTTGTGGTCCACCATCCGGTATGGCGACGACGACCAGACGTTTGGCGTCACCGGCCGGCGATCCGTGGAACTCGGCGTCGAATGGAGCCAGCCGGGATTCCTGGACAGCCAGCTCGACTATGCGCGGTACTGGCTGGATGCCGAGTGGCAGCTACCCACCTTCTTCCAGCGCCGCATCCTCTCGAACCGTCTCCACCTTCGCACCGTCGCCTTCACCACCCGCGGCGATACGCCGCTGTGGACCTATGGCGCGCTCGACTCCCGCATGGGCGTCGTCTCGCCCTTCGGGCGTTTCAAAACCCTGCCGGGCCGGCCCTACATGGCTCCCTCGGGCGCGGCCCTGTTCTGGGAGCATAACTTCCGAACCGTGTTCTTCGAGATGCTCGGCTGGCATGATGTCGCCCGCAAAGGCTACGGCATCATCGTCTTCGGCGGCCACGGCAAAACCTGGGGAGAAGAAGCGACTACGGTTTTCGCTTATGGTCCGATGTATGGCGCCAATGATCACCATGAAGTTGGCCTCTCCCTGAGTGGCCTCTTCTCGTTATTCCGCCTCGATGCTGCTTTCCGTCTCGATAAACCAGGCTTCACCATCGGCCTCGGCGCCGCGAGGTTGTTTTGACCCATTTCGTCATCCTCGCGAAACGAGCGAAGCGACTCACGAAGTAAAACGGGGATCCATACAAGCTTTCAATAATGCAGAAACCCCTCTTGGAACCACATGGGAGATATTCTCAAGCCTTCCATGGATCCCCGATCGGGGGCGGGAGCCTGCCCCCGGCTTTGACCGGGGGATGATGGTACTGAGATGGCAAAAGAAAACCCCGGGAATCTGGGGAAGGGTTTATGATGACCGGATTCCGATGTATAGGAGACCTCCTTGCACTGTGCCTCCTCTTCCTACTCGCCCTCCCCGTACAGGCACAGCGCCTTGTGACAGGCACCGTTCGTGATGCTTCCACGCAGGAGACGCTGCCGTCAGCCACCATTTTTATCCAGGCCGGCGGCGGGCAGGGTACCATCGCCAATGCCGTTGGCTACTTCGAGCTCCAGGTCGTGAGCCTGCCGGCGACCCTCGAAATCCGCCATATCGGGTACGAGTCGCGCCGGGTGGTGGTCGATGTCGATACGCCGGATCCTCTGGATCTGGCCCTGGAGCCGGTAGCCTACCAGCTGGGCGAGCTGGCGGTCACGGATGAGGACCCGGCCTACAACATCATGCGCAAGGTGATCGCCCGCAAAGCCTTGCAGCGCGAACGATCGGCCACCTACAGCGCCGAAGCCTACACGCGGTTTATGCTGTATAGCGAAGATCGGCTGGTGCAGGTCGAGGAGCAGATCGCCCGGTATTTCAGTCGCGGCAACGCCATCCGCCAACTTGTCCAGGCCCGCCGGCGCCGGCCTGCCGGCAGCGAGACCTTCCGCTTCGCCTCCGCCTCATACGTGCCGAACTTCTACGACGACATCGTCGAGATCGCCGGCTTCCAACTCGTCGGACCCACCCATCCGGATGCCCTGGATGTCTACACCTTCACCCTCGGTGGGTATCGGGTGCAGGACGGTCGAACGGTGTACGACATCTATTTTGCGCCGAAAAACAGGCTTCAGACCGCCTTCGTCGGCTACGCCGCCGTGCAGGACGAAACCTATGTCCTCCTCGAAACCATCCTCCGGCCCGACCCCGAACTCACCCAGCCCGAGCCCATCAAGGCGTGGGATGCCCTATACGAGCAGCGCTTCGCTCCGTTTGGCGACTCCGTCTGGTTGCCGCTGGACTTCCAGGCGCGGGGCCGCGTCGAGTTTGGACGGGTGGGGGTCGCCTACCCAACGGCACGATTTACCCAGGTGAGCCGCCTGTCCTTCCACGCCGTCGACGCCCCCGTACCCGATTCCCTCTTCGCACGCGAGGAGATCCTCTCCATACTCCCGTATGCGCACCGCCAGGAGCACCTGTTCCGCTGGAATCCCGGCCTTGTCCCGATGACGCCGGCGGAGCTGGAGGAAGTATCCGACATGGATCCACGGATGACGCTCGACCGCGCCTTCCGGCCAGGGGGCCTGCTCGCTCAGTATGCGGCGCTTTCGCTGGCGGAGGAACTGCCCTCCGCCGTTCCCGAGGAGGAGAAGAGCCCGGGTGAGATGCTGCTGGGCCAGTTCTACGAGGGCGTCCAACTCGGGTACAACCGCGTGGATGGGTTTTTTCTGGGCCTCAAACGAGAGGTGGCCATCGGAAGCCGCCTGCGCATCGCGGCCGACGCCGGCTACGGCCTCGCCCTCAAGGCGCCGGCCTATGGAGCGGCGCTGACGTACCGCTTCGGGGACTCGGGTGTGGCCTATTTTCCTCGCTCCGGGTATCTCAAGGCCGGGGTCGAGCGCCGGCGTCCGCCGGCGGCCGGCAGTGGCTCGTACTCCCCGTTTTTTAATGCCCTGACGACCTATGTGGGGTGGGAGGATTATTTCGACTACTACGAGCGTAGGGCGTTTTTCGGTGAGATTGGCGTCACGTCCACGGCGCTGAAAACGACCCTTGCGTTCCGTCTCAGCGAAGAAGACCATGCGTCTGTCGAACGAACCCGCGACAATAATGGCTGGTTTTTCGGGGATGTCCAGAGGGACAACCCGCCGGTGCTGGATGGGGCGTTTACCCTGGGCACCGTTTCCCTCACCGTCGGCGCAACACCACGACCGTCCATGCGGCCGCTCGATTCCGGGCTCCTCCTGGAGGCCACACGCCCGTTGACCGCCCCGGAGGGTGTGGCATTCACCCGGTACAGCGCTACCGGCAACCTGGCTATCAAGACGCTGTACCCCCGCCGGCGTTGGCCAAACACCCTGCACGTCCGCCTCCGCGCCCAAACGATCGACGGCGATGTGCTGCCCCAGTTCGCCGGACTGCTGGACACGGCCCGCCAGCCGTTTGCCGGCTTTGGGGCGTTTAAGACACTAAACGGCCTCCCCGTGGCGGCCCGCGACATGGCCGGCGTGTTCTGGGAGCACGACTTTTCGACGGCCGTCTTTGAATGGATGGGGCTGTGGGGGATGACGCGGCTCGGCATCGGGCTCAGCGTCCACGGCGCCTTTGGCAAACTCGGCGGCGATCGTTTTGGCGCGCAACCGTACCGACTCGCCGATCCCGGCTATCTGGCCGGCGTTCAGCGGGAAGTGGGCCTCTCCCTGACCCATCTGTTTAACTATCCGATCCGGCTGGACCTGACGAGGAACGGGGTGACGGGTAAGGTCTTTGTCGGCGTCGGATTCGTGAAGCGGTATTGACCGCACCGGGCAAAGGCGTACTATGGCGTTATTTATGGGGAATCGGCGATCCTCTTGCGAAGGTACGGGGCGAATCCTATGTTTGTGGAAGCGGTTTCGCTCGGGCCGGCACATGCCGTCCTGCCTGGTAACTGTACACAATCAGGATATCCTCATGGTTGCTGGTCGTTCAATTCTTGGAGTTAGTCTACTCGTGGTCGCGCTGAGTATCGCGATGGATACACAGGCGCAGGACACCGACAAAAAACGGGTGCTCGCCATCTTCGGCGATTGTTGCCACCGGATCGCTCCACTGGATAACATCCTGGTCTCCGGACTTCGCAAACAGGGGTGGGAGGCGGTCGTCATCATCGACTACAATGTCCCGTGGGACGAGTTCGATACCTTCGACCTCATCATCATGAGCCGGGAGGGGCGTGAATACGTCGACTACTACCGCACGCGCGACACCCATCCCCAGCCGGCGGAGCGCGGCTACTGGCTCACCCCCGCGCAGGAGCAGAAGTTCGAGGACTATGTCAATGCCGGCGGGCGCATTTTCCTGTACCACGACGGCTTTGGCAATTACGAATGTGGCAACGGGGTCTCCCGTGTAGCCCGCTCGTGTTTCATCAGCCATCCGGCGATCATCGAAAACACCGTCTCGCCTACGGGCAAGATGCCCGAACTCGCCGAAGGCATCACCCCGTTTGTTGTGGCCGACGAGGAGTACCTCGTGAAGATGGACGAGAGCCAGACGTCCGTCTACCTCGAAAGCCACTCCGAGAAAAACGGCCGTTCGCCGCAGGCGTGGGCGCATCCTTACGGCGAGGGGAAAGTGGCCGTGCTCATTCCCGGGCACAATACGGAAACACAGAACCATCCGATGATAAAACGGGCGATCGAGAACATCATGACCTGGTTGCTTGCAGAGTAACCACAGGCAGTCGCCATGTACTTGCTTCCACCACCAAACCACGTATAACCGATGAAGACGCTAAATCGTAGAGAGTTCTTAGGGACCACCACCGCCGGCGTCCTGGCGGCTGGCGCTGCCGTAGGCCACGCGGCTAAGGGGCATCCGGTGCCCGCGAAAACAAGCCCCGCTTTTGGTCGGCCGATCAGCTTTCAGTCCTACGGCATGCGGAAGGAGATCGAGGTCGACTTTCAAGGCACCCTCCGCAGCGTCAAGGCCCTGGGGTACGACGGCGTAGAGATGTGCTCGCCGCTGAGTTACGACAAGGCCGGCTTCGGCAACCTGACCCCCCTCAAGCCCGAAGATATCAAGAAACAAATCGAGGATACCGGGCTGTTCTGCCACACCAGCCACTTCCAGGCCCGCGAGATCCTCGAAAAAGACCCGGCCGAAACGGCCGACTACGCGGCGCGGATGGGCCTGTCGGACATCATCATGTCCGGCTCCGGCATAAACGACCAGGGGACGGCGGACGACTTCATGCGCTGGGGGGAGAAATGCAACAAGGCCGCCGTGGCGGTGCAGGCGGCCGGCCTGCGACTGGGGTACCACAACCACGCCGTCGGGCCAATGGTGTCCGGCAAGCCCCAGTACGAGCACATTATGGAGGCGCTCGATCCCGACATGGTGACGATGCAGTTCCAGCTCGCCTCTATCGTTGGCGGATACGACATCGTCTATTACCTGGAGAAATACGCCGGCCGGTACTCCTCGCTACACATGCACGACTACGACCCGAAGATGAAGGCGGAACGCCCCGGCCGCATCGGCAGCATCGTGCCCTGCGGCGAGGGCATGATCGACTGGTCCGCGCTGCTGAAGGCGGCCATGAAGAGCCCCATCACCGACCACGGTTTCATCGTGGAAATCGAGACCAGCGAGCCTCTGGATGGCTTGAAGCGGAGCATCGCGTACCTGAAGTCGGTTCAGGTGTAACGACGCCGCGCGGGCAGACCTTTGGGGTCTCGAAGACCCCAAAGGTCTCTCCCTGGCGCTGACATTACTGCGCCTCCACCGGCTCCAGACGTACCACGGATGTTAGTCCACCCTGGCGGTCGTCGATCGCCAGATAGATATAGCCGTCAGGGCCCTGTCGTACGTCGCGCACGCGACCGCGGCCGAGGTGCAGCGTTTCTTCCATGATGGATTTCTGACCGTCCATCGTGACGCGGGCGACCTGTTCGCCGGACAGTCCGCCCGAGAAAATGCTGCCTTTCCACTCAGGGAAGCGGTCGCCGGAGTAGATCATCATCCCCGAAATCCCGATCGACGGCACCCAGACATGAGTCGGGGACTCCATCCCTTCGCGCATCGTGCCCTCGTGGATGGCGGCGCCAGTGCGGTAGTTGACCCCGAATCCGACGACTGGCCAGCCGTAGTTTTTGCCCGCTTGAATGAGGTTCAGTTCATCCCCACCCTGCGGTCCGTGTTCGTTGGCCCACACATCGCCGGTTTCCGGGTGAATGGCGAGACCCTGGACGTTCCGATGCCCGTACGACCAGATCTCCGGCCGCGCGCCTGCCTGGTTGACGAATGGATTGTCCGCCGGCACCTGCCCGTCATCCTGCAGTCGGATGATCTTGCCGTGGTGATTGGTGAGGTCCTGCGCCGGGTGAGCAAGCAGGTCGCCCGTGGGAGGCACCTGCCGGTCGCCGATCGAGATAAACATGTAGCCGTTGCCGTCAAACGCGATGCGCGAGCCGTAGTGGCCGCTGCCCTTTGAGTCTGCCACGAACAGCTCTTCTACATTCGCGAGTTGATCGTTTTCAAGCCGGCCACGGATGATCGCCGTCGTCGCGCCGGCCTCGCCGCCCATCGGCTTGCTGTAGCTGATGTAGACGAGGCGGTTGGTGGCGAAATCGGGATGAGGGACCACGTCCATCAAGCCGCCCTGGCCTTCGGCATGAACCGTCGGCATGCCGGCGATGGGTGTTGCCAGGAGTTGACCGTTCCGGACGACACGCAGCCGGCCCGGGCGCTCCGTGATCAGGAGGTCGCCACCGGGTAAAAAGGCGACCGCCCAGGGATGCTGGAGCCCATCCGCCACCGTTTCAACGCGATAGTCGTACTGCGCGGAGCGCATCACAGGGGCCTGGCCGAAGGTCGGGGAGGCCACGGAATGGAGAAATCCCAGGGCAAGACAGAAAAGGATGGATCGTTTCATGGGTAGTGTCTAGGAGCTATGGACGGTACGGCGAACCGTATTTCCGCCGATTGAATGGATCTGAGAACAATAGCGATTGTGCCGAATAAACACAATAAACGGGTATATTGCGCGGTTAATGCATCGGGGTGAATACGTGCGTGCCGGCGTAGATCGCATCGCCAAACGGCGATTCGTCGCCGTCGGCGGCGTTGCCGGCGACATGCAGAATCACTTGTTCTGGCGCGCTCTCGGGCGCTTTCCAGCGTAGTTGCCAGCGCGCCGTATCGCCCTGGGCGGAGGCCGCGCCGGCCCGTGTATGCATGGCATACACCACACGCTCTTCCGAGGCCTCGACCTTGATCCCATCAGGCAGATCGATCCAGGCGCCGGCCTGTTCTCCCGTAGACGCATCGCGCAGCGTGGCCTGGAAGCCGGCATGTTTCATCCCGGGCTTGATCAGGATGATTTCGATCAGGTACGTCTCGCCAGCGTGATACCGCTCGGGCAGTCCCTGGATCAGAAGGCTGCCCGAGGGATCGTTGAGATCGCCGTCGAAGTGGCAGGCCAGGCAGGTCGGCTCACCAAAACCGCCGGTGTGGGCCAGCGGAGGGCCGTCCAGGAAGGCCGGCCCTACCGCGAGCAGCACCACGACAAAAGCGAGGTAGCGCAGTGGCATACGATTAACTTTCTCGATTGATGACGTGCACCTGCGCCCGGCCGATGTAATTCGTGTCCGTCCCGAACCAGATCTCGCGCTTCGTGGGCTCGAAATACATATGGCGGATGGTGCCGCCGCCGCTTTCGACCTCCGTCGTGCTGAAAAAGGACTCGCTCGATGGGTCGAAGCCAACGAATCGGTTGGGCTGCATGCCGGTTTCGACCACCCAGACGCGGCCCTGGTCGTCCATTGCGGTGCCGTATGGTTGGGCCCCTTTGCCTCCCGGAAGCGGCCATTCTTTCACCTCATGGGTTTCGGGGTGCATCCGCCCAAGCATCCCGCCGGCGTAATCGACATACCAGATGTGCCCGTCCGGCGTAATCTCAATGCGGCGGGGCCTGATTTCGGGGCGAGGCAGTTCGACCTCCGTGAGCTGCATCGTAGCGGGGTCCACCGTAGCAATTTTGTGCGTGCCGAACAGCACGACCCACGGCCGGCCCGCCGGGTCGATCTTGATGCCGTAGGGGCGCGATCGACTCGTGGGCACCTGCACGAGGTCTACCTTGCCGGACGTCTTCGCCAGGCGTCCGATATAGTTGCCACCTTGAACGGTGAACCAGATGTGGCCGGCGTTATCGAACACCAACGTGTGAGGGTCTCGCGCGCCGGACTCCGGCATCGGGTACTGAGTCACGGCGCCCGTCGCAGGGTCGAGTTTACCAATGTAGGCGGCCGTGTTGCCCGCATACCAGACCATGCCGTCGGTATCGACGATCAGGTTGTGGGGATGAGAATTATCAGGGATGCTAAAGCGCTCGAAACGGCCGGAGGCCGGCTCCAGATACGCGATATAGTCCCCCCGCTGACCACAGAACCAGACTTTGCCATCGGGGGCGACATACGGATCGCGAGGGCGGCTGTCGTCCCAGGGTACCCGCCATTCGCTGATTTTGATGGGGTCGTCCACGGCCCGCGGGGCCAGCCAGAAAGGTACGATCACCAGGAAAGCATATAGGAAGGCTGCAATCATGACGTTCACCGGTTGAAATGAACTTGCGGAATGGTGAATATCAGTAAACTAACCGGGAAAATCATTAAGAGAATGCAAAAGATGGCCACAAAAAACGGCCGGCCGCGGAGTACGCAGCCGGCCGTTCGCCGACGATAATCGCCGCGGCCGTAGGGACACGATACATCGTGCCCTCCACCGGCCCCGCACTGTGTCGTTATTTATAAGGTGTCGTTATTTAAGCAGCGTCACGATCCGTGAGGATTCGAAGCGCTCGCCGACGGCGCGGATGATGTACTTGCCGCTGGCCCAGTCGCCGCCG
>Ga0163150_10000471_pt1 | contig 75832 bp, 78 predicted proteins | sample OliLakLV19P2IB_FD_148628 | JGI IMG/M metagenome (GOLD analysis project Ga0163150, IMG submission 148628) | Freshwater microbial mat bacterial communities from Lake Vanda, McMurdo Dry Valleys, Antarctica - Oligotrophic Lake LV.19.P2.IB | ecosystem: Environmental > Aquatic > Freshwater > Lake >... | reverse complement strand
GGGCAAGCCCTTCAAGGTGGCCGCCACCGCGTGCATGCGAAAGCTGCTCACGATCTTGAATGCGATGCTCCGTCAGCGCCGCCGGTGGGACCCCCAACACGCTTGACTTTCAAGACAGTTGCTAACGATACCTATGTCGCAAGGGCCGGGGCGCAGGGCCGGCCCGGACGCGCGAAAGATCATAGGGCGCGGGGCGCGAAACGTCATGGCGGGCGGCGGGACCACTCGTTAGGGTGGACGGCGCGACGGCCCTCGTGGGCGCCGCGTCCCCACCCCCCACCGTCGTCCCTCTGTGCCGGGAGCCTCTGCCATGCCTGCCCCCCTTCGCGTCCCGCGGTCCCTGCGGGGCGCGCGTGCCGGTGCCGTGAGCGTCGCCAAGCTGTGGCTGGTCCTGGGCACGGCCGGACTCGGCCTCCTGGGCATCACGCGGAGTCCCATCCTGGGCCCGGCGGCATCCGTTGTGCAAGTACACCCAAGCTCCCGCACCTGATGAACAGGCAACGTCCCGCGCCTACCGGGGGTCGTTCGGGCGGCCGTCGGGGCCGCGGGGCACCTCCCGGGTGGGGCTGAGCAGGGCGCCGAGTTCACGGAGCCGGTAGCTCTGACCGTCGATGTGGACGACCGCCACGTGATGGAGCAGGCGGTCGAGGATGGCGGTGGTCAGGATCTCGTCACCTGCAAAGATCTCCGGCCAGTCTCGCACATGCTTGTTCGACGTCAGCAGGAGCGAGCCCCGCTCATACCGCATCGACACCAGCCGGAAGAAGAGATTGGCCTCCACCCGGTCCAGCGGCCGGAAGCCGATCTCGTCGATGATCAAGAGCCCGGCATTGACATAGCGCCGGGCCCGCAGCCGAGCGGGCGGGGTGGCCGCGTCCGCTTTGAGCACGTGCATCAGGTCGTCCAGGACGAAGTGCGCGACGCTGAAGCCGTTCTTGATCGCCTTCACGCCCAGCGCCGTGCCCAGGTGACTCTTCCCGACCCCGGGCAGTCCCAGAAACAGCACGTTGGTCTTCTCGCGCAGGTACTGACAGGTGGCCAGCAGCTCGATCTGCCGCCGGTCCGCCTTGGGCTGAAAGCCCCAGTCGAAATCCTCGAGGGTCTTGCCGGGTGGGAGCCCCGAGAGTTTGAGCATGGTCGTGACGCGCCGCTCATCCTTGCGCTCGAGTTGGCCAGTGAGCAGGAGATCGAGGAAGGCGAGCGGACTCAAGGCGTCCCGCGCGGCTTGTTCGACGAGCTCGGGGAGCACCGTGGCCGGGTATTCCAATCCGAGGGTCGCGAGCTTGGCCATCACCGGGTCGAGCGTGCTCGTGCCGGCGACGGCGGGACGCGGGGGCGCGGCGGGGGCGCGCCCGGGACGGGTCGTCGTCATACGCCGGCCCTCCCCAGGAGCGTGAGATACTGCGTGAGCGGACGCCCCACCGTTTCCGGCGGCGGTAAGAGCGCCGTGTAGGGCCGGGCAGCCAGCTGCAGCCGGGCCCGGCGGCCCAGGGGCGTCGGCGCGGTCACCGGCGCCGTGCTCTCGCCGTCATAGTGCGTGGGCTCCAGCACCAGCGTCCGGCGGGTGTGCCGGGGATGCCGGGCGATCGCCTGGCCCTCCGCCCACACGACCACGTCCTGCGCCGTCCCGCGGATTTCCACCTGGCGGCCGATCCACGCGAAGGGGACCGAGTACCGTCGGCCTTCAAAGCTCACCAGGCCGGCCCGACTCACCCGACGGGCGACGACGCAGTCGAAGAGCTCCTGCAGCGCCGGCACCGGCTGCAACACTGCCCGCTCGGCCCGGAGCGCCTCGGCGATCGGCGTCCCGGTGATTGGACAGCGGCGTTGGGCCTGCACCAGCGCACTGCGCGCATCGAGCGCGGCCTGCAGGGCGGGCAGCTCCGCCCACGACGCGACCAGGAGATCGGCATAGAGACTCCGATGGGTGCGCACACTGCGCTCGGCCTTGCCCTTGTCACTCCCGCGGGCCGGCCGGCACGGATCCACCCCGAAGCCACAGGTGCGGGCGAAGGTCGCGAAGGCGGGCGTCAGCACCGCCGTCGGCCCCGCGCCCGACGCGACGCCCGTCTTGAGGTTATCGATCCGGATCCAGAGGGGGACGCCGCCGTAGCGCTGGAAGAGCGCCAGATGCCCGGTTTGCCAGGCGAGCTGCTGCATCCCCAGACTCACCCACACGAAGCTGGCCCGCGAGTACGACAGCGTCCCGATCAGCCCGTACACCGGCGGCAGCTCCCCGCCCACCCGGCTGGTGCATTCAAACCAGTCGTGCCGGGCCTGGACCCCGGGCGGGGGTTCCACCCGGCGGATCGCCTGGACCGGGACCGGAAAGCGGCGCGTCAGATAGCGGCGCACCGCCTGATAGCTCCCGAGAAACCCATAGTCCCGCTGCAACACCCCGTGCACCACGGACGCCTCCACCGTCGCCCCGGGCTCACCCCGGAGCCGGGGGTCGTCAAACCGCGCGAGCACCGCGTCGACCCGCGCGTCCCACCCCTCCAGCACCGAGGGGCGCGCCTGCCGCCCATCGGGCGCCTCGGCGGGCCGGCGCAGCCGGTACCGCAGGCTCGATTCATCCACCCCGAGCTGGCGCGCCACCTGCCGCACCGGCACCCGCCGCTCGACCATCTGCTGGGCTACCATGATCTCGTCCGTCCGCAGCCGTGCCATCGTATCCTCCGCGGCCGGGGGCTTCGGGCTGCATTCGCCCAGTCGCGAAGGGGACCGCCCAAGGCGGGCCCGTCAAGGGCAGGTGCGGGACTTTGCCTGTTCACGGGTGCGGGAATTTGGGTGTTTTTCTACATGCCAGGTGTAGCAGAAATCTTCCGCGGAGCCGGCTGCGCCGATTGCCGGGGCACGGGGTTCCGGGGCCGGCTCGGCATCTACGAGCTCCTTGTCCTCGACGAAGCCCTGCGTGCCGAGGTGGGGGGGCAGCGAACCGTCGCCGAACTCCGCCGGATGGGGATCGATCGGGGGATGCGGACGCTCCGCGAAGACGGCCTGCGGCAGGTCCGCGCGGGAGTAACGACGGTCGAGGAAGTGCTGCGGGTGACCCAGGGGTAGGTCCCGCCCAGTCCACGACCACTCTCTCCGACCCGATCAGCGCCCCCGCTCAAGCCTCTCTTCCTTAATAACACAGATACCACAGGCATCGCTGCGCCCAGCCAGTCTCTTATGGCGCGATATTGGTGCTTTGTGGCGCGATTGGCCTTTTAACGGCGCGGTGCGACGAAATGTGCCTGTATTTGGCGCAATGGCCAAGTTAAATGGCGCGATTGACAGATATATGGCGCGTTACGATATTATATGGCGCGATAATCCAAATGGAGTGGGGAAATGGCGAGAGGATCGAGGGCGGAGATCGAAAAGGAGCTGGGCAGAATAGAGGGGCTGGTCAAGAAGAGTTCCTCTGGGATGGGCAGGCAGCAGATATCGGAGGCGTACGCAACGCAATACGGATCGACTCTCGCTAGTCGGACCCTCCAGCGAAGGCTTGAGCACCTCGTCATTCAAGACAGAATCGTGGTCGTTGGGGAGGGGCCTGAGACTACCTATCGAGCGAGGCCGGAGGCAGCCAGTGAAGCGAGGTCCGAGGGGGGGTATGTGCCCCCCTCGGCTCAGGGGAACAGGCTCCGCGACCTGATCCGGCGACCGCTCGCTGAGAGGCCTCCGGTTGGGTACGAACGAGACTGGCTCTTCGACTACAGGCCGGGAAAGACGAGGTATCTCCCCAAATCGGGTCTGGCAAACCTGCACGCACTCGGGAAGACGCCGGATAGTAATCGGCCAGCGGGAACATTTGCCCGGGACATTCTCGGGAGATTGCTCATCGACCTCTCCTGGGCATCCAGTCGTCTTGAAGGAAACACCTACACGCGACTGGATACGCAAAACTTGATAGAGTTCGGACAGCGAGCGGAGGGGAAGGATGCTTCAGAGGCGCAGATGATCCTCAATCACAAGGCGGCAATTGAACTCATTGTCTCAGGTTCGGAGGCGATCGGCTTCAACCGTCAGACCTTGTTTGCGCTACACGCAGCACTTTCGGAAAACCTGCTGCCAGATCCGAGAGACGAAGGCCGCTTGCGGGAAAGGCCGGTGAACATCACCGGTACCGCTTACACGCCCACGGCGATCCCCCAAGTCATTCAGGAGTCCTTCGATAGACTTCTCGAGACTGCCCATGCGATCGGTAATCCATTTGAGGCTTCATTCTTCGTAATGGTTCACTTGCCGTATCTGCAACCATTTGCGGACGTCAACAAGAGAACATCGCGAGTCGCCGCCAACATCCCGCTTGTCCTGGCCAATCTGTGCCCACTCTCGTTTGTGGACGTTCCAGAGGTGGCGTACGTGGAGGGCACCCTCGCCGTGTACGAGGAAAGAAAGACGGACCTGCTTCGCGACGTTTACGAATTCGCGTACGAGCGGTCCAGTGCACAGTACCGCGTGATCCGGGATTCACTGGCGGAGCCGGATCCAGTTCGACTGAAGTACAGAACGGAGATTGCGGCCATAGTAAGCAGCATGGTCACATCGATGCAGCCGCCCCGGGGAGAGCTGGTGAAGGGGCGGGTGGTTGAGATGGGGGTGGACACGGAGGACCGTGAGGCGGTGACCCAGCGAGCCTTGGCGCAACTGATCAACCTGAACCTCGGGTCAGCAGGGCGCTACAGGATCAGGCCGAGCGAGTTTGAGGCCTGGACCAGGCTATTCAGGACGAGTGGGCAATAGGGGTGGAGGTCCGCACCGGGTGACCCAGGGATAGCTCCCGCCCAGTCCGCCGGAAGCCAGTGTCAGGTTTCTCGACAGAAACCGTTGGCGGTGAAGCCGACAGGCCGTGGAGTCTTCGCGATCAACACGCTGCACTCTCGCGGCAAGACCTGGAACCCGCGCGGCAAGCCCCAGAATCGGCGCGGGCACTGACCAGAATCGTGACGACAAGCCCTGGGACGCATGGGTTCAAGGCACATCAGGCCCGCGGACGGGCTCAGGATCCCTCCGGAAGCCGGTGGCATCCATCCGGACAGAATGCGGATTCCCCCTTCCCCGGCGGCGTTGCCGGGCGGTCAGAGTGCAACTCGCCCGGGGCGTCCGGTGCGCCGCCGGCGACACCCGGCCCGGGAGGGTGTCTTGCCGGAGTAGCATGTCTGTGCTACAATGTAGCACATCGTCTGCTACCCGGAAGAGGGCCTCATGGTGCGGGAGATCAAGCTGCGGCAGGTGGGGGGCTCGGTGGGAGCCACCCTGCCCAAGGACATGGTGGACCGCCTCCACCTTGAGGTGGGGGATCGGGTCCTGGCCGTCGAAACATCCCAGGGCATCCTGCTGACACCCTATGATCCTGCGGTGGAGGCCGGCTTGGCTGCGGCGGCCGAGGTGGGACGGCGATATCGCAACGCCTTGCGCGAGCTGGCAAAGTAGGTGTCACGGGAGCCGGTCTGGGTGCCCCGGGTCGTGGTGGACGCCATCCATTTCGACCAGTTGCGGACCCATGGCGGCTTGGCCGGCGTGCCGGACGAGAACGCCCTGGAATCAGCCTTGGCGCGCGCGCGCCAGCGGTGGGTGTACGAGCAGACCACGGTACTGGCCGCGCTCGCGGCCGCGTACGGCTATGGGCTGTGCCAGGACCATCCCTACCGTGACGGGAACAAGCGGGTGGCGTTCGTGACGATGGTGGTCTTCCTGCGACTCAATGGCTGGGGTTTTGAGGCGCCCGAGTCCGAGGTCGTCACCGCGATGCTGGCCCTGGCCGCGGGGAAGTCGAAGGAGGGGGATCTCACGGGGTGGATTCGCAGCCGATCCACCCGCCTGAAGCGCCCGAAGCAAACCTGACCGCCCAGCCTTACTTCAGCTTGGCTATCGCGTCCTTCACCCAGCGACTGTCGGGGAACTGCTCCGCCAGGGCGGCCAGCACCGCGCGGGCGGACTCGGGTTGCCCCGCGGCGACATAGGCTTCGCTCCGGAGCAATCCCACCCGGAGCGCCGCCCGGCTGTCCTCCGCCGGCAGGGTGATGTGCGCTAGGGCCTCGAGTGCGCGGGCCGGATCCTTCCGGTCCCGCAGCGTCGATTCCACCAGCAGGAGCTGGACCCCGAAGTCGTTGGGACGGTGACGCGCCAGCTCTTCGGTGAGCCGGGCCGCCTCGGCCGAGTCTCCCGCCGCCCGCTTGAGCCTCGCCTGGTGATACAGCCCCGCCACGAGGAGGTTCTCCACGTCGGCGGGGTCGCCGCTCCGGGTGCCGACGCCGCCGGCGTAGCGATACACCACCTCACCGCCGTGCTCTGCCGCCTCATACAGGTAGAAGCTCGCCACCAGCCCCACGACCCCCGAGGCCACGCGCAGCCACTTCACCACCACGACCCGCTGCCGGAGGGCCAAGGCCACGACCTCCAGCCCCGCCACCAGCAGGAAGAGATTCCGGACCATCTCACCCAACTCTTCATGCTCACGCACCGCATCCGCGGCGCCGGGGATCCGCTCCGCGAGCCCGTGGGCATCGGCGCCGGATTGCGCCGCGGCAAAACTGGCGACGCCGGCCAGGATGAGCAGGAGGGGCGCGGCGGACCCGGTCCATTCGAACTTGCCCGTAAGCGAGATCAGCCGAAACGCCACCCCCAGCAAGCCGAGGACGACGATGAAGTGCACGACCTGAGGATGGAATACACCAATGTCAGGCATGAGGTTCGTGGGTAGAGGAGGGAGGAGAATCGCCGCAGCGGGGGCTACGGCTTCGGGTCCGGCGCGTGGCCATCGGGCTTGGCCAGCGCCCGGCCGACGATGATCGTGATATTATCGCTGCCCCCGTCATCCAGGGCGTCCTGCAGCAGGGTCTCGCAGACCTGCTTCGCGGAGGTCATCTCGGCCAGGCGCTGACGGATCTTGTCGTCGGTGACGTGCTTGGTGAGGCCGTCACTGCAGATCAGGTGGACCAGCCCCCAGGAGGCCGGGAGCCGGGTGACCACCGGTGCCGTCTGACTCCCGCCGATGGAACTCGACAGCACATGGGCCCAGCGGGTGCTCAGCGCCTGCGACCGGGTGAATACCCCCTGGTCGATCAACTCTTCCGCCATGGTCTGATCCCGGGTGACCTGGAGCAGCTTGCCCTCGCTGAACATATAGTAGCGGGAGTCTCCCACCTGCAGCAGGTAGTACCAGGGCCAGACGCCAAACCAGAGGGTCAGCGTGGTGGCCATCCCCTCCAGGTCCGAATCCTCACTGGAGCGGCGGATCACCTCGGCGTGGATCTGCATGGCGGCGTCCTGCAGGACCTCCGTGAAGTCGGTCTCGGGGGTCTCGATGCCGGAATACACCCGCATGCTCTGGGTGATGTACGACGTGGCGTGCTCGAGCGCGAGGCGGCTCGCCTCCTCGCCCTTGTTGCCGCCGCCCACCCCATCCGCCGCCATGGCGATGAACGCGACCCGTTCATCCTCGATCTGGCGCTGGTTCAGGGCCGGCAGGCTGGTGATGTAGACCTCCAGCCGCTTGCGGATGGCACCCATGAAAAAATGGTCCTGATTGTTCTTGCGGACCTTGCCCGGGTGGGTCAGTCCGAAGAAGTCGATCTCGTTGTCGAGCGGCCGTCGCTCCGTGGTGGTCTGGGAGATGCGGGGAACGGTCATGAGTCCCTCTCGGCGGGTGGATCAGGGGTTCCAGCCCGCGGTGACAGCCAACTGCCTCTACTGCAAGATGCAGTGCCCCGGGAACAACCGCCAGCGCGGAGGGTGGGCCCTGTTCGCCGGGCCGCTCCGGACATAGAATCCGCCCACCCTCTCCCAGATGCGCATGCACCCACTTGCCGGCACCCCAGCACCCGCCGATCGGCTGATCGATGTCCAGGCGCTGGTGCGCGCCTACACCGACCGGAGGCCGGACCCGGCAATCCCCGGTGAGCTGGTGAGCTTCGGGACCAGCGGACATCGGGGCAGCCCCGAGGACGGAACGTTCAACGAAGCGCACATCCTCGCCATCACCCAGGCCATCTGCGAATACCGCTCGGCCCAGGGGATCGCCGGTCCGCTGTTCGTGGGCAAGGACACCCACGCCGCGTCCCGGCCCGCCGAGCAGACGGCGCTGGAGGTGCTGAGCGGGAACGGGGTCGAGGTGGTGGTTCAGGAGGGAGACGGTTACACCCCCACGCCGGTGATCAGTCGCGAGATTCTTCGGTGGAACGGGGCCGCCGGGCGCTCCGGCGCTGCCGATGGGATCGTCATCACCCCGTCCCACAACCCGCCGCGGGATGGCGGCTTCAAGTACAACCCGCCCAACGGCGGGCCGGCGGACACCGATGTCACCGGCTGGGTCCAGGACCGGGCCAATACGCTGCTCCGGGAGGGAAACCGGTCGGTACGACGCCAGGTACCAAAGGCGCGAGCCCGGGATCTGGTGGCGCCGTTCGTGGAGGAGCTGGCGCTGGTCATCGACATGGAAGCGATCCGGTCCGCCAAGCTTTCCATCGGCGTGGACCCGATGGGGGGCGCCTCGGTGGCCTACTGGCCCGGGATCGCGGCGCGATACGGGCTCGACCTGACGGTGGTGAACGAGCGGGTGGACCCGACTTTCGGGTTCATGACGCTGGACCACGACGGCCGCATCAGGATGGATTGCTCCAGCCCGTACGCCATGGCGGGCCTGCTCCGGTTCAAGGATCGCTTTGCCATTGCCTTTGGCAGTGACCCCGACGCCGACCGCCACGGCATCGTCACGCCGGGGGCGGGGTTGCTCAACCCCAATCATTTCCTCGCGGTGGCCATCGACTACCTGCTGACCCACCGTCCCGGCTGGCCCGTCGATGCCCTGGTGGGCAAGACCCTGGTCTCCAGCGCGCTGATCGACCGGGTGGTGGCCAAACACCGGCGCCGACTCTATGAAGTGCCGGTCGGCTTCAAGTGGTTCACGCCCGGGCTGTTCGACGGCAGCGTCTGCTTCGGGGGTGAGGAGAGCGCGGGGGCGAGCTTTCTCCGACGTGATGGCGGCGTGTGGACCACCGACAAGGACGGCATCCTGCTGTGCCTGCTGGCCGCCGAGATCACCGCGGTCACCGGCAAGGATCCCGGCGAACACTACCTCCGCCTCACCGCCGACCTGGGCGCCCCCTGCTACACCCGGATCGACACCCCATGCTCGGCGGCCGAGAAAGCGGCGTTCAAAGGGCTGGTCCCCGAGGCCATTGCAGCCCAATCGCTCGCCGGAGACCCGATCACTGCCAAACTCACCACCGCGGCGGGCAATGGCGCGGCCATCGGCGGGCTCAAGGTCACCACCGCGCAGGGCTGGTTTGCGGCTCGGCCCTCCGGCACGGAGAACGTCTACAAGTTGTACGCCGAGAGCTTCCGTGATGACCAGCACCTGCAACGGATTGTCGAGGAAGCACGGGGATTGCTGCGGCTGGCGCTGGGGTAGGGCACCGGGCGCCTGCGGCGCCGTTGCGGTGAGTCCGAGGACTTCGCTCGTTCCGCCATCGGAGGACGTCATGTCATGGCATGAAGTGGTCGTCGCGCTACGGCTGGATCTCCTGGGCAATCTCATTCTCGCCGCGCTGCTCGGCGCCGCCGTCGGCATGGAGCGGGAGATCCAGGGTAAGGCGGCGGGGCTGCGCACCAATGCGCTCATCTGTGTGGGCGCCTGTCTGTTCACCCAGCTTTCGATCGCGCTCGCCGCCCCGGGCTCCGGCGATCCCTCCCGGGTGGCGGCGCAGATCGTCACCGGCGTCGGCTTCATCGGCGCCGGCACCATCATGCGGGGCAAGGGTGCCGTGACGGGCCTGACCACGGCCGCGACGATCTGGCTGGTGGCCGCGGTGGGGATGGCGGTGGGTGCCGGCTGGACCATGGAGGCGGCCGGCGCAACGCTGCTCACCCTGGCCGTGCTGGGGTTGCTGGGAAGGGTTGAGGCGCACCTCGAGTTCAAGGCGGGATCGAGCGAGATGCGGCTCCGGCTCAAGGCCGATGAGCGCTACCTGGAGCGCATCGAGGAGATCGTGGGAGAGGCCGGAGCGAGGGTGGAGAATCTCGACAGCAAGGTCACCGGTGACGAGATGACCGTACGCCTCAAGATGCGCGGCGTTCGCCATGCGCGCGACAAGGCCAAGCTCAACGTCATGCGGGCCACCGGAATCTGGTCGGTCACCGACCTCGATCGCGAGGCGGCCGGCGGCACGCCGGGGTCTGCGCCACCCGCGACCTAGTTCAAGGGTAGGTACCGCCCCAGGGTCAGGGCCGCGCCGCCAGTTGGGCCCGGATGGCGGCATCCGCGTCCTTCCAGTTGGCCGCGAGCTGCGTCTCCGCCTGCTGCGCCACACCGGTGTCGCCCGCGGCCCGTGCCGCTCGCAGCAATCCCAGCAGGGCCAGCGAGCGGCCCGGTGCCAGTTCCAGTGCCCGGGCAAACGACCGCTGCGCCTCACCCGCCTGTCCCGATGCCAGCAGCAGTTCACCCAGCAGTTCATGGCTCGGCTTGACGATATCCGGCGGTCCGAACTCCAGCGGCAGCGCATCCTCGGCGCGGACCGCCTCCCGCATCATACTGATCGCTGCCCCGTGCTCACCCCGGGCCCACAGCAGCCGCGCCCGGAGCTGCATGGCCAGCAGTCCGGCAGCGCTCTGGTAGGCGCCCGAGCCCGGCTGCGCCCGCTGCTCCGCCGCCCGGCGCTCGAGCCGGGCCACTGCGCTGTCTCCCGCGCCGAGATGGCCCTGCTCCACCTGCGCGACCGCCAGGGCGTAGTCGTTCATCGCCTTGGGAGCCGGCGTGGCGTGCGCCGTGTCGATCTGCCAGTCCACGACCGGATCGGTCCACCGCTCCGTGACGATCAGATAATGCGCCCGCATGCTCAACATGTAGCCCTGTTGCCTGGCGGCGCCCTGCGGCGTCATCTGCCGGCGCACCATATCGAGATGGGACCGGGCCGCACCGAACTTGCCCTGCTGCAGCAGGCCGTAGCCCAGCCAGGCGGTGTAGTGTCCCGGACGCCACCGCGTGGTATCGCTGCCGGACGCGACGGCGTTCTGGCGCACCGTCTCCTCCCACATGCCCAGCGCCAGGAAGATGTGCGTGGTCATATGCTGGGCGTGATCGGCGCCGGTCGCGATCACCGAATATTCGCGCGCCGCGAACAGGCCGAGGGGTGCGTGAATCGGGTCGTCAAAGGCGTGGATGATGTAGTGCAGCGCCCCGGGATGGGCAGGGTTGCGACGATACACTTCCTCTGCCAGCGCGCCTGCCCGCATGTAGCTGGGGATGTCGCGGACCGCCTGACTGAGGCCCATCAGCGACAGCGCGTACAGCGTCTTGGCCTCATCATCCTGGGGCGCCTCGGCGCTGAGCCGGGCCATCACCCGGGAATAGAGGGTGTCGCAGCGGGCCTTGGCGCTGTCGGCATAGTAGAGCGTCTCCACCGCCTCGATCCACCCCTTCTCCCGCGCCGTCCCGGCCTTCCGCCGGCGGGCCTCGGCGGTGGGGCCCAGGCGCTCGAGCGCGGCGCGCGCGGACGCGGCATCGCGTTCGTTCCAGAGCGGGTGGTTGTAGGTCATGGCCTCGCCCCAGTAGGCCAGGGCAAACCCCGGATCGGCGCTCTGGGCCTCCCGGAAGGCCTGCGCGGCATCCTCGTACTCGAAGCTGTGCAGCAGCATCACTCCCCGAAGAAACGGAGTCTGCGCCGCCGGCTTGCCGCTGTTGGGAAAGCTGATCCTGCCCAGGGTCTGGGCGCCCAGCGGGGCGGCGAGCAGGAGCGACAACAGCAGGACCGAGAGGCGCATGCGAAACTCCATGGAGAGGCGTCTCCAATGTAACCGTGAATTGAGCCGATGCTCCAACGCAGAAGGCCGGCCGCGGCGGTGTGCCAGGGCCGGCCTCGAGCGGTGCCACGTGTCGTGGATCAGGGGCGTGAGGGGCCGCCGCGTGACGGACCGCTCCCGCCCCGCCGTCCCGATGGCGGCCCGGAGGGGCGACGTCCGGGATGTGCCGGCCGCTGCCCCGATGCGGGCGCGCTCCCGGCCGGCCGGCCCTGTGCTCCCTCCGCCGCGGTCCGCCGCTGGCGGTTGGCCTCGGCCCGCTTGCGATCCTCCGCCTTGCGGGCCCGGATGGCGGCGATGCGTTCGGCGTGGGGCACCTCCAGCTTTACCGCGGGCTTGGCCTTGTAATCGAAGTCCGGCACGGTGATCCGGGGCAGCCTGCGTCCGACGGCTCGCTCGATGGCGCGCAGCTCGCCCTCTTCCTCCGGCGCCACGAAGGTGAACGCGTCGCCGGTGGCCGCGGCCCGTCCGGTGCGGCCAACCCGATGGATGTAATCCTCGGGAACTGCCGGAACGTCGAAGTTCACCACGTGGCCGAGTTCCTCCACGTCGATGCCGCGGGCGGCGATGTCGGTGGCCACCAGGACCCGGAACTTGCCGGCCTTGAAGCCTTCGAGTGCGGCGGTCCGCTGGGGCTGCGACCGGTTGCCGTGGATCCGCTCGGCGTTGATGCCGCGCTTCACCAGGAAATCGGCCAGCCGGTTGGCGCGATGCTTGGTGCGGGTGAACACCAGCGCTTCCCGGATGTCGCCCCGCTCCAGCAGGGTGACGAACAGCGCCCCCTTCAATTCCTGCGGCACCGGGTAGAGCGCCTGGGTGATGCCGACCGCCGGCGCCGACTGCCGCTCGGTCTGCAGCGACACCGGATTGTGCAGCATGTCCTGGGCGAGCGACCTGATCGGCCCGGGCATGGTGGCGCTGAAGAGCAGGGTCTGCCGCTTGGCGGGCACGTGCCGGAGAATCTTGCGGATCTCGGGCAGGAACCCCATGTCCAGCATCCGGTCGGCCTCGTCCAGCACCAGGTGCTCGATCTTGTCGAGCTTGGCGTAGGGCATGCGCAGGTGATCCAGCAGCCGGCCCGGCGTCGCAACGATCACATCCACCCCGCTCCGCAACGCCCGCTCCTGGGGGCCCATCCCGACGCCGCCGAAGACGGCCGCCGAGGTGATCGGGGTGTGCACGGCCAGGAAGTTGAGGTGTTCGGCGATCTGGGCCGCGAGTTCCCGCGTGGGAGTGATGACCAGGGCCCGCGTGGTGCCCCGCGGCTTGTCGATCAGCTTGTGCAGGATCGGCAGCAGGAACGCGGCGGTCTTGCCGGTCCCGGTGGCGGCGCAGGCCAGCAGATCGCGCCCTTCCATCCCCGGGGGAATCGCCTCCACTTGAATGGGTGTGGGATGGAGAAAGCCGAGTTCCTTGAGGCCCTGCAGGAGATTCTTGTGCAGGCCAAAGCTACCAAATGGCACGGGGAGTCCGGGAAAGAGAAGCGCGGGAGCATCCCGCGCGCATGCGGCGTCGGATCAGAGCTGCGCGCGCAGCCAGGTCAGGAGCTGGCGGTCGAGTTCGTCGAGGTTCTGGCCCGGCGTGTGGGGCATGACCGGCCGGCGCCGTCCCTCGCTCATGAGGCACCACATCGGCCCTTCGGCGTCTTCGCCGCGCCGGACGTTGGCAGGGCGGCCTTCATACGAGACAAAATGAAAATTGCGCTCACCCAGCAGGAGGTGGCGCTGTTCAACCTTGTAACCGGGCACGTGGAGCCTCGCGGAAAACGGGTCGCACAGCTCTCGGTGGATTGCGTGGCACATCCGGCCCACCGGGCGCGACCAGCCAGTCGCGCGGGATGCAAGATAATCGGAAAGACCGTTTCGCGTCGGCGACCGCCGAAATGCGCTCGAACGACGGCCGCTCGGGCGCGACGCTCCCTCGGGTCCGGGCATCACATTCGAGCACCGAACCCTGCCCCGATCGTCGTGAGGTCTTCGTGCGTATTTCTGTCAGGACGCTCAACACACTTGCCGTCCTCCTGCTCCTGGGTTCCGCTCCCGGCGTGGCCCAGGCGCCGTCACCGTTTCCGCCCGCACCACTCGCCGATCGGGTACGCCTGGCGGAGGCCATCCGGGTGGCGAACGGCCTCCGTGCGGGACTGTGGCCGGGATGGTCCGCCAATCCCATGCCGATCCTCCTGGTGACCGACTCCGCAGAATACCTGATCGGCCACGCCAGCCCCAGTGCGGACTTTGCGTCAATTGGCCAGGATGCGCTGCTCGGCACGGAGGTGTGGGCCCGCGCGCGGATCTTCCCGCCGACGTTCCTGGCGACCTTTCCGGCGGTCGGCGGGGTTCCGACTGTGGTGGTCGGTTCGGCGGAGCGGACGGGGAAGTCGTCCGCCGGATGGGTCATCACCCTCATGCACGAACATTTCCACCAATGGCAATATTCCGAACCCGACTACTACAGCGGGCTCGCGGCCCTGAATCTCTCCCGGGGGGACACGACCGGGATGTGGGCGCTCGAATTCCCGTTCCCGTACGACTCCGTCCCCGTGCAGCGCGCCGTGCAGGGACTGGCCACCGCGCTGGCCGGTGCCCTGGTCTCCGCGAATCCGAACCCGGATGCCGATCTTCGGACGGTGCGCGCAGCGCGCGACAGCCTCCTTGCGCTGCTGGCGCCGGATGACCGGCGCTACCTCGAGTTTCAGCTGTGGCAGGAAGGGGTGGCACGATGGGTGGAGTATGCCTCGGCCCGCGCCGCAGCCCGGTTGGGTCTGTCGCTGCCGGCGTTTCAGGCCCTGCCGGATACCAGCCTTACCCGGTCGAGCTGTCCCGAGGCATGGCCGCACTGCGGGAGGAGCTGACGGGCATGGATCTGGGGCGCGACCGGCGCGTGGTGTTCTACCCTCTGGGCGCGGCGTTCGCGCTGCTGGCCGATCGCCAGGGACCCAGCTGGAAGCGCCGGTATTCCCGGGAGAAGCTCCGGTTGAGCGACATCATCAGCCCCACCCCGTAGGAGGTGAACGATCCCGGCTTCGAGTCGGCGCGGTGAAAGGGCGGGAGATCCGCGGGGGTGGGATCATGATCCCTTCGGTGCCGACCGGCGACTCCGGAGCCATACGATCGCTCCGATGAACGTCAGGATGGCGACGACCGGTCCCACAGCGAAAAACCCCGTCATGACCGCTTCGATACTCTTGTCCGGCTTCGACGACAACACGTGCACCAGCCCGACGCCGAGCAGCACCCCGACGGCGTAACCCGCCAGGGCGATCAGGAACGCCACCACGACGATCCTCACGGGTTCTCCCCGGCGTCCGTGGTCCTACGGGCTCGGGCGACTCGACGGCGGGACCATGTTGTTGATCCGCATGTAGGTCACCAGGTTGCCGTAGTGCTCGCCGTTGTGGGTGGCATTGAGAATGAGGGCAAAGAGCCTGGTGTGTTCCGCCCCGAAGAGCTGGGTGCGCTGCTGGGCTGCGGCATCGGTCTGCGCGTAGGCGCGGGCGCAATACTCGGTTGACGCACGGAGGGCGGCGACCAGATCGGCCTTGGTGGTCCGGCTCCGCTCGATGTCATCCTCGTCCCGCGCCGGCTCACCCAGCGCGGCGGCACAGATCAGGTACTGCGCTCCCGCCACGTGACCAATCAGCTGGCCAAAGGTCCGGACCTCCGGCGTGGGACGATAGCTGTACAGCGCCTCGGGGGCATCCTCGGCGGACTGGGTGATGTGCCCGGTGAGCTGCTGCCAGAGCATTTTCGCGGTCTGGACTGCCGCATCAGCCGGTTGCTGGGCCTCGACCGTGGAGGTGACGGCCGCCAGAGCCAGGGGGAGGAGAAGCCGAAGCCGAGGAGTCATGGTGCGTGCTCGCGTGTGAGTGGAGAAAGGAGTGTCGGCAGAAAGTGGCGTAGGACCACGGGAGGCACAAGTCGGGTGGTGGCGGTGCCGCTAGGGCCGGGAGCGCGGCGCATGCCGCCCCCGGCCCGATCGGTCGCGGCGGGCGCGCGGCCAGATGCCCGCAGAAAACAGCAGCAGGGCCCCACCCGAGGCAACCGCCGTGACGCCGAGCCACTCGGGGATCTCGCGATAGACGTCGACCGGTCCCTCCGCCTCAATCCCCTGAGCCTGCACCCGCTCGCCGGTCTTATAGACGGGGTGCAGGAGGAGCGACATGGAACCGGCGGTCAGCAGAAACAGCCCGAGGGCCACGGAGAAACGCATGGAATCTCGCTGGGTATGTTGCCTGACAACGACGGCACCGTCCCGCACCCCGGCTCGGCCCCGACTCGCGCTATGTCACCGTACCGGGATCGGGTGGATGCAGTCCCTCGATGACCCGCCGGGCCGGCGCAACCTCCTCGACCGACGCCACATGCACCGTGACACCACCGGCAATGGTTCCGAGCGAATGCTCGCCCGTGATCACAGCGGCGATGCCCGCCCCGGTCAGCGCGGCGACCACCGCGTGCGCCTCACTGAGCATCTGGGTGTGAAAGACCGCGATCATGACTAGGCGCCGAACTGCCGCAAGTGATAATCGAAGTGCCGGTGGCAGAAATATCCCCAGGACTGGCGGGTCATGGGGCCGAAGAAGGCGTGGTGGATCAGCATCCGGGCCGCCGTCAACCGGCCCCAGCGTGGTGGGCCGGCGGGGTCCAGATGCTTGAACCGGGCCAGGAGCAGGGCCCGGTGCGACGGATTCAGGAGGCTCCGCATGTTGGCTCACTCCACCGGTGGTGCTGGATCCCGCATCGGTTCCCGCGCCGCCGGTCTGCCATCGACTACGAGTCTCCTACCAGGCGAGGACGCCGAGCTCGTCGAGGAATGCTGCGACGGGGACGAGGGATCCGACACTGGGCGCTTCCTTGAATGCACGGGCCGCGGCCCGCAGCGCGGGCGTCCCGGCCAGACCGGTCCGGGCACGGTAGCGGCGATGGGCATCACCCAGTTCACGAAAGACACTGCGGAGGCAGGCACGTTCGCGCCCATGCACCGCATCGGCGTCGTCGGGCGCGGTGGCGACCAGGGTGAGCGGGTTCTTGCGCTGCCGGGATCTGGGGCGCGCGGCGCGTTCCCGGCGATCAAAGGCCTGGCCGGCGAGCTGGAGCCGCTGCCGTACCCGCTCGGCGAGCGGATCGCTGGCGGAGGCGGAACGAGAACCCTTGGGGGTGGATGGATCTGACATGGGGCCCTGCTCTGTGACAGGAACATGTGCCGCCCCGGCGGAGGACCAGGCGGATGAATAAAGATAATCGGGCGGACCGGTCTCCGCGTGACACGGCTAATGGACTGCCATGTATTGACTTGCGAGCGAAGCGCGGCCGGCTACTGGGCCCGGAGCGCCACCGCCGGATCGATCCGGGCCGCCCGCAGCGCGGGAATCCAGCAGGCACCGATTCCGACCACGGCGATCATCAGCGCCACGCCGGCCAGCGTCGCCGGATCGTGCGGCGCCACGCCGAACAGCAGTCCGCGGATGAACCGGGTCGCCAGGAGGGCACCGCCTACGCCGAGCAGGAGGCCCAGCCCGAGCAGGACGCCTCCTTCGGCCAGCACCATCCGCTGCACCATGGCGCTGTCCGCGCCCAGGCTCATGCGGATGCCGATCTCGGCGGTGCGGGCACTCACCGAGAACGCCAGCACCCCCGCGATGCCCACGGCGGCGATGATCACCGCCAGGAGGCCGAACGAAGAGACCAGGGCCGCATTGAGGCGGCGTGGGGCGACGCTCTGATCCCGGATCTGCGCCACCGTCAGCACGTTCTCGATCGGGTCCTGCGGTGCGATGCCGCGGACCAGCCGGGTGGCGGCCCCGGACAGGGCTGCGGGATCACTGCCGGCCCGGATGACCAGGCCGCCGAATCCGAAGTTCTGTTCCTGCGCAAACGGCTGAAACAGGACCGGCCGCGGCTCCGCATCGAGGCCGCCGTCCTTGGTGTCCCCGACGACCCCAACCACGGTGCGCCAGTCGCCGCTGACCGGAATGAACCGTAGTACATCGCCGGTCCACGCCACCCGCTGGCCGATCGGATCACGGCCGGGAAAGAGCTGCTCAGCCATGGTCTGGTTGAGGATCACCACCAGCCCGGCACCGGCCTGGTCGGTGGTGGAGAACTCCCGGCCCTGCAGGAGTGGAATCCCCGCGGCGCGGAAATATTCAGGACTGGCCGTGCGGTATTCGGCCCGGGGCATTGGTTCGCCCGCGGCGACCGGCCGTCCCTCCGCCTTGACGTCCAGCTGAAAGCCGTCGGAGGTCCGGAGCGGGATGACCGAGCCGACGCCGACTTCGGTCACGCCAGGGATCGCGCCGATCTCCAGGCGCATGCGATCATAGAGCGCCTTGGTGTCGGCATCGCTCCGGCCGCCGCCGCTGAGCGGCACCTCCATGGTGAGCACCCGGTCGGCGTCCAGGCCCGGGTCAACTTCGGAGAGCCGCAGCATGGTGCGGGTCAGCAGTCCGGCGCCGGTCAGCAGCATGACCGAAATGGCGATCTGGGCCACCACCAGGGTGCGCTGCAGCCGCTGCCGGCGGAGGCCTCCGCTGGCGCGATTCACCCCTGCCGCCAGCCAGGTGCCGAGCCTGCCCTCCTGCGCCAGCCGGGGGGCAAAGGAGAGCAGCAGGGCCACCGCCAGCGTCAGGAGCAGGGTAAAGCCGAACACCGCGCCATCCAGGCGGATCTCGCCGGCCCGGGGGGAATAGCGTTCCGCCAGCGAGATCAGGAGTCGCAGTCCGCCCTTGGCCAGGATCAGACCCAGCACGGCGCCCATGGTGGCGAGTACCAGATTCTCGGCCAGGAGCAGCCGGCGCAGGCGGGCCGCGCCGGCGCCGAGGGCGGCGCGCAGGACCAGTTCATGCTCCCGGCGCACACCGCGCATCAGGGTCAGGTTGGCCACGTTGGCACAGGAGATGATCATGACGAACGCCGCGGCGCCCATCAGCAGCCAGAGGGTGAGCCGCGCCCGTTCTCCCAGGACCTCGTGGAACGGGATGAGGCTCACGCGATAGCCCGAGGCCGGGTCGTAGGCGTCGGGGTGCTCGCGCTGTACCACCGACCGGATCGCGGCCACTTCCGCCTGGGCCTGCGCCACCGTGGCGCCGGGCGCCATGCGGGCGATCATCTCGGTCATCCGGTGGGTGCGTCCGTGGACCATCATGGCGCTGGTGTGGTGCTCGCTGATGACCATGTTGAGCAGCGCGTCCACCCGATCGGGGAAGAATGGCGCCGGCTGCAGCACGCCCACCACGGTTACCGCCCGGCCGTCGACGCGCACCGCCCGTCCCACGATCTCGGGGTGCCCGCCGAAGCGCTTCATCCAGTAGTCGTGGGTCAGGACCATGACGGGCGGTACGGCGGTGCCATCATCCGCTTCACTCAGCAGCCGACCGAGCACGGGCGAGAGCCCCATGACCTGGAAGTAGTTGCCGGTGACCAGGCCGACGTTGATCCGCACCGCGTCGTTGTCACCCTGGAGGGTGTAGACCATCGACGAGTATTCGGCGATGCCACCCAGCGACCTGGCGCCGTTGCGGAAGTCGAGGATCTCCGGGACGGAGAAGAGGATGTTGTCCCCGCCCGGGCCGGCGATGGATTGCCGCAGGTAGACCAGCCGATCGCCGTCGCGGTGCGGCAGCGGCTTGAGGAGCACGCCGCGGACCACGCTGAAGATGGCGGTGTTGGCACCGATGCCCAGACCAAGGGTCAGCACGACGGCCAGGGTGAATCCACGGGCGCGGGAGAGGCTGCGGAGGGCGTAGCGGAGATCGGGGATGAACATGGTAGTCCGGGTCCTCATGAGCGTCCGGGCGTGGCCGCCTTACCTGCGGGCGGCGGAATCTTCAGCCGGCTTTCGGCCCGGCGCCCTTCTCCAGGGCGGCCAGCAGTCGCCGGGCCAGGGGCCGATCGCGACGGGCAATCCAGCACCGCACCTGGCCGGCCTCCTCGCCGGGGACGATGCTGAGGAGGCCCGGCTCGGTGGCGGTGATCTCCACGTAGGGCCGGATCCACCCGCCCCCGAGCTCGCAGGAGTGCAGCGCTTCCAGCGGCACGGCCAGGGATTCGGCCGGTAGGGCCAGGCGGTCGGAGCGGATGCCGGCAAGACCGACCTCGTCCACCGATGCAGTCCCGGTCCACTCGATCACCAGCGCATCCTCCTCCAGTTGCAGGTACCCGCGGAAACGGAAGCTGGTAGTGGCGATCACCGACAAGGTGAACTCGTCCTTGCCGGGCACCTTGAGTGAAAAGGGGAGCCTGTGCATCGGCGTCAATATAGTGAGGGTCGGGTGGATGCCTCTTCGCCCGGGACCTACGGCTGCGGGTCAGGAGGGTTTCCGTTTCCTGACCGCGATGACCGCCGTCACGACGACCAGCAGGATAGCCCACCAGTACTGCGCCAGAAATCCTCTCATGGAGACCCCCCCCGGGGTTCACCTTCCGGCGGATCCAGCACTCCCGCCAGGAGCGACGACAGCTGTGCGGCATTCTCAAAGAGCACGGCCTGCAAGCCGGCCGCGCGCGCGCCCTGGACGTTGGCCGCGCTATCATCGATGAACACGATCGCCGCGGGTGGGAGCCGGTAGCGCTCGGCCAGGCGGACATAGACGGCGGGATCGGGTTTGCGGGCGTTGAAGTCGCAGGTGACGTGGATCTGGCTCCCGAGGAGCGTCCATAGCTCGGGGGCCAGCTCCGCCATGGCGTCCCGGACCAGCGCTCCGTTGTTGGTCAGCACCGCCAGACGAACCTGCGAGTGCAGGGATTGGAGAAGCGCCAGCATGTCGGGCCGCAACCGCATGGCCGCCCGGCGCGCACTGACCCATTGCTCCCGGGTCACCGCGAAACCAAGGCAACGGTTGAACGCCTGCAGGTAGGCGTCCCCGGTACGGTACGCGCCGGCCTCCGCCTCGCGCTCGAAGTCGGACTCCCAGACGGCGGCCTGCATCCAGGCGGCGTCCTTGCCGGTGAGCTCGGACAGGTAAGCCAGGCGGCGCGCGGGGAGGAAATCGCAGAGCACGCCGTCCAGGTCGAACACGAGGAGCGAAACCGGACGGGTGAGCCCGGGCTCGCGGCTGCCGGCGACCATGGGTATCCCCGTTCCCCGAACGCCTCAGCGCGGCGCGGCGGTGGAGTCACTCCGGCGCAGAAACTCCCGTACCGCGTCAACATTGTCGTCTCTGGCATCCCACGGGGTCAGGTGCGCGGCACCGGCCAGGACCACGACCTCTGCGCCCGGCGTGAGCTCCGCGAAATGCCGGATGGTCGGCGGGTCGGCCTCGTCAAATTCCCCCACCGTGTAGAGGGTCGGAACCCGGATCGAGGCGAGCTCGGGTGTCACATCGTAGCGCTTGAGGGTCCCGGTGATGGTGAATTCACTGGGTCCCTGCATGTAGTTGTAAATGGCCTCGTTGACGGTCGCGAGGGTGCTGTCCAGGTCGGCCTGGACGGGGCGGCGCCACACGTACAACCCGTAGAACTCGCCGAGGGCGGCCTGATAGTCGGGGGCATCGTAGCGGCCTTCGGCTTCCCGAACGCGGATCGCCCGCTGGGAGGAGTCCGACAGGGTCGTCACCAGCCGCCGGGCGTTCCGTTCCCAGGCCGGGATATCCAAGGCCGCGCTGCCCAGGGTCAGGCTCGCCACGCGTTCGGGATACGCCCGGTAGTACTCGACGGCCAAGATCGTGCCCCACGAGTGGCCGAACAGGTGTGCCTTCTCGATCCCGAGATGCGCGCGGAGCGAATCGAGCTCGCGCACAAAGTGATCGATGGTGAACAGTGTGGTGTCGGCGATGTGGTCGGAATGGCCGCCTCCCAGCTGGTCGTAGCGCACAACCGGCCGGTCGTTGCCCAGCTCCTCGAAGGGCTTCATGTAGAAGCTCGAGTAGCCCGGGCCACCGTGCAGGAGGATGACCGGCGTGCCAGGACCCGTGCCGGTGATCTTGTACCAGATCCGTCCGCCGTCCACCGGGAGCATGGCCTCGCCGGGAACCAGAGCCGCACTCGCGCGCGGGCGCGGCGCGCGCCCGCACCCGGCAAGACCAGTCGCGAGCAGGAGCAGCATGGCGCATCGGCGCCGCCCCCCCGCCGACGCGGCCCGCAACACGTTCACCCAGACGCTCCACGTCGTCGTCGCGGGCCGGCTCGTCCGCAGCTGTGATGGCATCTGCTCCTCCCATTTCATAAGACAAGGTTGCAGGCCGATCCGCATCCTGGCAAGCATCCCGGCATGCCAACCTGCGCGCGGTCGCAGCCCACTATCCTGGAGCCAGGTTGAGAGGTGCGCGTGCCGGCTCCATGCTCAGCGATAGGTGACGATCTCCTCCAGGGGCTTCCGGTGGATCCGCGGCACGACGGCGTCGGCCCCCGGGTAGCCGGCGACGAGCAGCATGACCGGTCGCTCCGCAGCGGGCCGTTCGAGCAGGCGGTTGAGGAAGCCCATCGGGTTGGGCGTGTGGGTGAGGGTCACCAGGCCGGCATGGTGCAGGCCGGTGATGAGAATCCCCGTGGCGATCCCGACCGATTCCATCACGTAATAGTGCGTGACTCGGCGGCCGTCGGCTGTGGTGCCGTAGCGCTGGGCAAAGATGGCGATCAGGTACGGCGCGGCCTCGAGATACGGCTTGTGTTCATCGGTCCCCAGGTGGGCCAGCGCCTCCAGCCATTCCGCGGGAGCGGTCCGGTAGAAACGGGCCTCCTCCTCCTCCGCGGCCTGGCGGATCTGGCGCTTGAGCGCCGGGTCGGACACCACCACAAAGTGCCAGGGCTGCAGGTTGGCGCCGCTCGGTGCGGTGCCTGCCGCCTCGAGACACGCGTCCAGCACGGGGCGCGGCACCGGCCGGTCGCTGAATTGGCGCACCGTCCGCCGCCGCTGCATTTCGGCGGCGAAATGCCGGCTGCGGGCGAGCATCTCCTCGGGCGGATATTCGCTGTAGGTCGAGAGCGGGTCGAAGGCGGGAAGGGAATCGGTCATGAGCAGAGTGGTTCCGGAAGAAGGGTACCCTCGAGTGTCGCTCCGCCAGCATCAGGAGCTCGTCGCCCGTCCGTTGCGAAAGAAGCCCAGCAGGGCATCGAGGTTGCTGGCCTGCTCGCGCATCCGCGCGGCGATGTCCGCCAGCCCCCTGGCGGCGGCGGCATTGCGGGTGGCGATCTCATCCACGATGTCGAGCGCGGCGGAGACGCCACTGAGCGACGCCACCTGGCCGGTGGAGTGCGCCGCCGACCGTTGTACACGCCGGGCGGTTTCCCGGATGGCCTCGACCAGGCTGCCCAGGACTTCGTGGGACTGTCGGATAGTGTCGCGGCTCGTCGCCATGGCGTCACGGATGGTCAGCGCCGCGGCCTCACTGGAGCCGGCCAGGGAACGGACCTCCTGGGCCACCACGCTGAAGCCCCGTCCGGCTTCCCCCGCCCGGGCCGCTTCGATGGCCGCATTCAGCGAAAGGAGCTGACTCTCCTGGGCAATATCGTGGATCAGCCCAAGCTGGTCGGCTACATGCTCCATCGCCCTCACCATGTCCTTGAGTGCCAGGCGGCTCTCTTCGGCGCGGCTTGCGCCCTCGAGCGCCAGTTGCCGGGTCTCCGCCCCGTCCGCCGCCGTCCGAGCCGCGCTGGCGGCGACCTCGTCCAGCGCCTCCGTCGTCCCCCGTACCGCGCCCGCCTGCTGGACCGCCTCCTGGGACAGGGTATTCGCGGCGGCCGCCAGTTCCGTCGCGGTAGCGGTGGCCAACACCGCCGACTGGCGCAAGTCGGCGATGACCCCGGCCAATTGCTCGCGCATCTGGGAGAGCGCCACGCCGAACGCATCGGACGCGGAGCGGGTCGGGATTGCGACGTCCAGGTTGCCACCGGCGATCTGGTTCGCCGCCGCCGACATCTCCTGGAGATAGCCGGTCATGTTCGTGAAGGCGTGGCCGAAGGTGTCCTGCGGACCGCGCGGAACCAGCCGAGTATCGACCCGCCCTTCGGCGATGCCGTTGGCGGCGGCCGCGGCCTCGCGCAAATAGGCCGTCATGGCGCCCATGGCCTGCAGGAGCTGGCCCGGTTCGTCGGCGTTCCCCGCCTCCGGTACGTGGACGCCGGTATCCCCCTCCGAGAGCGCGTTGGCAACGGCGACGCCATCCCGGAGCCGGGTGCTGAGCGAGGCCACGGCATGGCGGGAGAGCGAAACCAGCACGGCGCCGAAACAAAGAATGACCAGCGCGCTCAGCAGCCACCCGATCCGGAGCACCCATTTGGCCAAAGTGAATCCCCGGCGAATGGCCTCGATGTCCGCGTCGCGCCTGCCCTCGATGGCCGACACCAGCCCCCGGTAGTCGGCGGTCATCGTCTCCAGGCGATTGATGAGAGCGGGGTTCTGCGATTGCATCACCAGGGCCACCGTAACGGGCCGGGCGAGCCGGTAGTAGGCCTCAATCTGCTCTGCCAGCATGTCCTCGCGGACAGGGTCGAGGAGGGGGTTGCCGCGCAGCGTGTCCGTGACGAGCCGAAGGACCCCTACCAGACTATCGCTGTCCCGCAGCAGGAAACTGTCCTGGGCGCCGACGGCATCCTGCAGGCTCCGCTGCAACCCGGCCAGCAGCCGCTCCATGTTTCCATGGCCAGCCACCGATGGGTAATAGCCTCGCTGAATGCGAACGAGCAGCCGTTCGTTGACCAGCCCGAAACCGAGATTGATCAGGAGAACGAGCAGGAAGCCGCTAGCCGCCACCCGAAACAGCACCCCCGCCTTCCCGCGGAGGGGGAGGAGGTCCAGCCGTGCTTTCCACTGGCTCAGGGGCTGCGCCACGCCTAGGGGGCCTGCAAATCGTGGGTGTGCATCCCGCAGGCGTCGTACACGGAATTATTTGACGTCGACGATGCGGCAATCCGGACATAACGGTGTGTCGGACCGCAGGTAGCCGAGGGCCTCGGGGTGCGCATGCACGTAGGCCAGGATCGCCTGGTCCGAGGACGCCTCCGGAGGCGGCACATCGCGTCTCGAAAAGATCTTCTGCTGCCAGTAGCTCTGGATGGCCTGGACCGGCTTGCCGAAGATCGCCGATGAGAAAGAGGCCCGCACCGGGGCATCGGGAGCCTGGTCGATGAGCTGGACCTTCCTGCCATCGGGCCAGCGGCTGACTCGTTTCAGGAAGAGGTCCGCGAGTTGATCCCGGGTCATGGCCGTGACCGGGTTGGTGACATGCACCACCACCTTGAACGCGGTGGCCTGCCCGGAGAGCGGCTGCCACGCGCCAAGGATCATCAGGAGCCCAACCGCGGCAATCCGTTCCCACCCCTTGGCCGGCATGATCCCTGGTCCCACTAGAAAGTGAACGCCACTTGGGCGGTGAATTCGTGCCGTCGGCAGGCCTCGGCGTGCGGTCCGCTGGTACTCACCCTTGATCATGGCGCGCTCCACCAGTGTAAAGCGCAGTCCTGCCAGGGGACCGTCGCGGCGGCCGACCGCGGCAAACAGAGGATCGGCGGCCGGCGCCTTGGTGTATTCGTAGCGCAGATACGGCCGGATCCGGCCGAATTGGCGTGAGATTTGTCCATAGGCCCCCCAGGTGCTGCCCGCGGGCGCGGTACTCTGCGGCGCGTTGCGGATATGGAGCACCTCGCCGAGCAATTCGAAATCCAGCGTCTGATAGACGACATGTCCCGTCAGGATGGTCTGCCGCACGGCAGCCTGGCCCTGAGGGGTCAGCCGGTCGCGGTAGGCCGACACCCCCAAACTCAAGACCCGGGAGCCACTCGGGGGTCACGAACAGGGCCAGGTTGACGGACTTGCTCCTGTTGTCATCGGTGACGTTCTGGACCGGCTCTCCCGTCGAATCGCGGCCCGCGCGTCCGTTGCCGAGTTCGAGGGCATAACTCACATCCCAGCGGCCGGTGGGAAGGCGGCCGGTCACGGTAAGGCCGACGTTATGGATGGGCAGGATTCCTTCATCGTCCTCGAACCGGAAGATGAAGGGACGGTCAACCGTCGTCTGAAACCAGGTCCCGTGATGGTAGGCCGTGTTGTAGTAGCCGATAGCCGTGTGGTATCGCCCGAACGATAACTGAACCAGGTCGCTGGGAGCGTACCGGATCAGCAGGCGTTCCAGCTCGAAGCCGAACGCGTTCAGGTCGTTTGCCTCGAGCACCGTTTCGCTCAGTACGTCCACCCGATCGGCCAGTTGCGAGGTGATGAACAGGTCATACTGGCCGAGCATGAACGAGTTGTGGTTCCCGGGCTCGTCCGAGGTGTGGTATCGGACGTCGGCATAGCCGCGAATCACCATCCGGCGTGAGTTGCCGTCGGTTGACTCATGGTCCATCTCCTGGGCCCACCGGGAATGAGGGGCGAGTCCCAGTACGAGGATGAGGCCGGCCAGACTTTGGAGGCTCCGTGGTCTAGACATGCACCTCACGTGATGAGCCGTGCTGGAATGATGTACAGGGGGGGGCACGAACACCGCCAAATTGTAACGGGTCGATTCTGGCAGTCAACTCGACACTCACACGTCAGGACGGGCCGGATCTTGGGGCCGGACGCCCCCGATGCCGCCGGGCGCCGGCCCGGACCCTCACAGCCGGCCGCCGCACAGCTTGCAGAAGATGGCGTCGGCGTCGTGGTCCACCGACCCGCACCCATCGCAGGGCCGCGGCTCGCGATTCCGGCCCCGGGTCAGCTCCATGGTGACGATGCCGGTCGGCACGGCCACGATGGCATAGCCGAGCAGCATGATCACCGAGGCAAGCGTCTTGCCCAGTGGCGTCTCCGGCGAGATGTCACCATAGCCGACCGTGGTGATCGTGACGATCGTCCAGTAGATGGACTGCGGGATACTGGTGTAGCCGTGGCTGCTGCCTTCCACCAGGTACATCGCGGATCCGAAGATCACGGCGAGCACCAGTACGGTCGCAATGAAGACCGAGAGCTTCCTCCGGCTGTTCCGGATGGCTACCAGCAGGATGTCGGCCTCCCCGATGTACTCCGCCAGCTTGAGCACCCGGAATACCCGGAGCACCCGGAGCAGCCGGATCACCTGGAAGTACTGGGTGCCCGGCATCACCAGGCTGAGATACGTGGGGAGGATCGACGCAAGGTCCACGAGCCCGAAAAAGCTCCGGGCATAGGCGGCCGGCCTGGGCGCGCACAGCAGCCGCAGGGCGTACTCCACCGTAAACAGCAGGGTGAAGGCCCATTCCAGGACGTACAGCCCGGGCCCGTACGCCTCGCGGATGGCGCTCACCGAGTCGAGCATGACGGCCACCACGCTCAGCGTGATGCTGACGATCAGCGCGACGTCGAACGCCTTGCCGGCCGGGGTGTCGTGGCCGAAAATGACGGCGAAGAGTCTGGTCCGCCACGCCGGCCAGTGGGCGGGGGCGAGTTCGGTGTCTGAACGCGACTGCATCAAGGCCTCCGGTTCGCTGTGAGTGCGGGAGGCTCAGAGCCGCCGCGAGGACCAATGAATGGCGCGAATGCGCCACCCTGCCACCGTGCGGCCCAGGACCATCAGTTCGGCCCCTTGGGAGGCGATCGGGCGGTCGCGAAACGTGCCCCGGGTGGTGGAGATCGCGGCCACCCAGGCGATCGCACCTTCCTGGCGGACGCGGGTGGTCACCCGGACGCTCGGGACCGCCCGGGCAAACTCCATGTCCGCCCCCAGGTGATGCGCAGTGTACTCGGCGCGGGACTCCAACTCACCAGCCTCGAGGATGATGGCATCGGGAGCCAGGAGGGCCAGCGCGCCGACGGAATCGCCCGCCGCCAGGGCCGAATGGAACGCGGCGACCGTCGCGAGGATGGCCGCGGAATCCGGGGAGGTCTCCGGCGAGGGTCGCGGCCCGGCCGCAGCGGAGGTCATCAACGTGATGAGAAGGCCGGCGACCGCGGTGGGTAGCATGGCGGCTCCTGGTGGGTGGATCGTGGGAGCGAGCGGTCCCGCGGGGAGGGGCGCTCCAATGGGTCTTCGACGCGATCCTTGCTGGGGCCGCGGGTGCGGCCGAGTACGTCAGGCGGCGATTTCGCGCTGCAGCCGAAGGCGTGCCCAGGCCGCAGCGTCCGCTGGCCGGGCCCAGTCGTAACCGATGCGGCTCCAGTCCGGATCCGAGGGGTCCATGCCAAGCACCCGGACGGCATCCGCCGTCACGACGACGAACTGGTGCCGGAACGGGAGGAGGTAGCCACCCTCCTGCTCCAGGAGTCGGCGGGCCTCCGCGTACCCGGTAAACCAGTGATTGAGAAACACGGCCATGGAGGTCAGCCACATCACGGGCGCTCCCCGGACACCATCGGTCATGCGACCTCCATTCGGGGGAATGTCAGGCCTGGCCTCCGGATGGTGCTTCCGGAGGTAGCAACTGCGCCGCCCGCGCCAGTCGGGCGGCCACGCCCTCCATTTGCGCCCGGCGCAGCCGGGCCCAACTCGGCAGCCGCACCGCGCCGAGGCCAAGCATGCTGAGCCCGATGGTCGACAGGAGGCCCGCCACCGCAGTGGGATTACCTTGCGCGCCGGCGACCGTCGAGCTGACCAGAAACACCGCGCTGATTCCAAGCATCCCGAGTCCCATGGTCATGAGGCTGCGGGAACTCCCGTTGAGGGTCCGCAGGCGGACCCGGTGTCCCCGCGCAGTCGGCTCGAGCAGGGCCTGCAGGTTGCCGTTGGTCCATTGGCGGAAAGAACCCTCGGAGCGCACGGTGCCCCGCGCGTCGAACGTCTCTCGCAGATCCACGACCAGGCGGTCCCATTCATCGTCCGATAGCCGCCGGTCAAGATCGATGGTGCGCCCGACACCGAGCGGCAGCCCGAGGAAGCGCCGGGACGCTTCCCGCCCGCCCTCATCCAGCGACTTGGCGGCTCGCGCCACCAGTTCGCCCGGGATGCCCACCTCACGGCCGATCTCCTGGAGGTCGGCGAGCGTCATGCCTTCACCTGGCGGCAACGGGTGCGGGGTGGTCTGCTGCGACTGGGCGGCCCGCTCGAAAATGGCCGCGACCTCCGCTTCGGTGAATCGTCGTTCGGTCATAGCGCCTGCAAGATCGCCGGACCCATCGTTCCAGGCAAACCAACCGCCTCGCTTGCTCTCCGGCGCCAAGCTGGCCCGAGTGCCCCGCTCAGCGTTTCGTCCGGATCAACGATCCGATGATTGCCCCGACAACCGCAGGCGGAACCCCGATGATCAGCACGGCGCGGCCGACTTCGTCGGCCCCACACTGGGTGTCCGGATCTCCGCAGAACGCCGACAGGAAAACCGCCGTGGCGACCCCACCGACCAGGCCGCCAACGAGGAGACCGGTCCACGTGTGGGATCGGGTCGGCGACGAGTCCTGGATTGGCACCAGAGGCCCGCTGTCCGATTCGTTGTGTCGCAGATTGTCCACTGTCGCCAAGTCCGGGCGCCACCGCGGCAATGGCCCGGACGCGGTCTGCGCCCAGAGCCCCTCGCAGGGGACGAACGAGACGAGGGTGAGGATAAGTCCGATGGTTGCTGTACGCCTGAGCATTGGGAATTCCCGTTCTTGAGGCTGAGTGATGCGTGAAGCCCCCCGGCGTCGTGGCTGCTGCCCTCCACAAGTGACGCCGCCGCTGCCCATCGGCACACTTCCCCGGCGGCCACAGTCATCTACGGATCGTTGGCGACGTGCGGCTTCAAGGGCGGAGCCACGCCGCCCGGGCGCGCCAGCAGCGCCAGGAAGATGCCACCAAGCACCAGCACTCCGGCCATCCCGAGGCGAAGAGTGATGCGCTCCCCGAGCAGCACGATCCCCGCCGCCGCCGCGAGCACAGGCACGGCCAGCTGCACCACCGAGGCGGCGACTCCGGAAAGCCCCGCCAAGGCACGGTACCAGATGACGTAGCCGACTCCGGAAGCCAGGGAACCCGAGACGATGGCCAGCAGGAGGCCGCTCGGCGTGACATGAAAGCTGCGCAGGGTCAGCAGGCTGGCCCCAAGGGCCATCGGCACGGTGCGCAGGAAGTTGCTCGCGGTCTGCCCGAGGGGATCGCCGACGCCACGACCCCGGAGCGAGTAGACGCCCCAGGCGATCCCGGCCAGGAGCATGAGCCCGGCGCCGCCATGGGAAGGCGCGGTGACCCCGGGAAGGACCAGCCAGACGAGTCCGCCGAACGCGGTGCAGAGGCCCAGCCACTGTGCCGGACCGGGGCGATCCCCCCGGCGGATCGCGGCGAACAGCATGGTGACCTGGACGGCCCCGAACAAGAGGAGCGCTCCGGTTCCGGTGCTGAGACTGACATACGCAAAGGAGAAGGGTACGGCATAGCCGAACAGGATGGCCGCGGAGATCCAGGAGGGGGCGGCGGGCGAGCCGGACCATGACCGGGCCTGCACGATCACCAGCAGGGTCAGGGCGCCGCTCATGAGCCGGACCGTGGAGAAGCTGGCCGGGTCAATGCTCCCGTGGCTCAGGGCGAGGCGACAGAGGACCGAGTTGGCCGCGAAGGCGCAGAGCGCGAGCGCAGTATAGAACGAGATCCGGAGCATGGCGTCCGATGGCTCTCAGCTTAGGGGTAAGGGCAAGGCCGCCGCCAGCCTACTGCGGTCCCCGTTCCCAAACCGCCACCGGGCCGGCCGAGATCCGGAAGAGCGGATGCGCCCTGGGGCGCTGGACATCGCCGAGCGACCGGAGCCAGGCAGGGTTTCGCCGGCGCAGCTTCCGCCGCAGATGGGACCACTCATACACGAGTTGGCCCCGTCCCTCGGTGAGCCGCGGGACGATCCCTGCGCGTCCCAGCTTCCGCCGGTCGAACTGGTATCCCCGTTTTAGGGACTCCTCGTAGACCTCGGCGAGGTACGTATCGATTGCGCGAATGGGGCTCGGCGCGGCTCGGAAGCGGAGCAGTTGTGGGTGGCTCCGGTACCCACGAGTTCTGCCTCGCAGTACAGCGCGCGCCAGCAGGGTTTCCCGCCATAGCGCGACCAGGCCTTGAGGATCGAGGTAGGTGGGGTGGAGGGTCCACAGGCGCATGCGGTGCGAGGTCTCAGTGCGGGCGAGAAGGCGAGCGCAGCACCGCGGGTGCGCGCGTGGATGGGTCGCAAGATAGCGTGCCCTCGTCGGCCGGCCGGTCCAGGCACTCGCGACCCTCGCCGCTGGGCGGTCGGAGCGAGCCATCTTGACGAACGAGTAGGTCAAGCGTATATAACTAACAAGTTATGTAACTGATAAGTTATATACATCGGTATCCTCTATATGCATGCGGCTCCCGACACCCTGAGCATCACCCTGTCTGCCCTGGCTGACCCGACGCGCCGCGCTATCCTCACCCGGCTCGCCGGCGGCGCGGCCACCGTCAAGCAGCTGGCGGCTCCGTTCGAGATGAGCGGGCCGGCGGTATCCAAACACCTCCGGGTCCTGGAGCGGGCGGGACTGATCCAGCGGGGACGCGAAGCCCAGTGGCGCCCGCGCACGCTGGACGCTGCTCCGCTGAAGGAGGTCGCCGAGTGGGCGGGGGAGTTCCGCCGATTCTGGGATGCCAGCTACGATCGCCTAGACGCGTACCTCCAACACCTCAAGCAGGAAGACCCCGATGACCAGCGGAACTAGGGGCGGAGTCACGACGTACGCCACGCCCACGGATCTGGAGGTGGTGATCACCCGCGTCGTCGCGGCGCCCCGACGGTTGGTCTTCGATGCCTGGACCAACCCGAAGCACGTGCCGCAGTGGCTGCTCGGCCCCGAGGGATGGACCATGCCGGTCTGCGAGATCGACCTTCCGCCCCGGCGGCCGCTGGCGCTACGTCTGGCGCAAGTCCAACGGGACGGAGATGGAAATGGGCGGCTCCTATCGGGAGATCGACTCTCCTGAACGGCTGGTCTCAACAGAATCCTGGGGGCCAGATTGGCCGGAGACGGTCAACACGATGGTGCTCACCGAGTCGGGCGGGCAGACCACGATCACCCTCACCATCCGCTACCCCTCCCTGGAGGCGCGTGACGCGGCGCTCAAGACGGGGATGAAGACGGGAACGGACCAGTCCTTTGCCAGGCTCGACCGGTTGCTGGGAACCCTGGTGTGACAGCGATGGACGTGCGGGTGGACGCCGTGCTCAAGGCCCTGAAGCGGCGGGGCAGCGCGCGGGTGCGGCAGGAGATGCTGACGCGGTATGGCATCGTCGCGCCCAAGGCGTTCGGGGTGCCGATGGCCGGGATGCGGCAGATCGCCAACCGATGCCACGGGAGAACAGGGATGACAACAGGCATGCGCAATGTGGGCGACTTCTGCTGGATCAACATGCTGACCCCGCGGCCGGCGGAGGCGCGGGCGTTCTTCGGCACCCTGCTCGGCTGGAGCTACGGGGAGATGCCGGGGATGGGCCACGTGGTGCGGGTCGGCCGGTTGTGTGGCATCACCTCGCCGCAGGGCATCACGTTCTACGTCATCACCTACACGCGCTGACTACGCTCCGCCCGCCGGCGCCTCAAGGAGCCCGGCGCCGCCCAAGTGGGGAACCGAGCCGTTGCGCGGCGGTCAGCGGGAGCGGGCCAGCCGGTCCAGGATCTCTCCAAGACGCTTGAGCTCGTCACCGTAGCGGGCCCAGTCCCCGGCCCGCTGGGCCTCGAGCGCTGCCTGGTAGCGCTGCCGGGCCTCGTCGAGCAGGGCTTTCAGCTCGGGATTCACTCCGCCGGCGGGCTGGCCGGCCGACGGCGCCGACGGGGTTGTGTGCTGGCCGCGGGCGGTGGTGGACCCGCCGAACAATTCGGCCAGCGCCGCGTCGAGGGTCTCCCGCATCACCACCTGGTTCTGATAGGCGACGACGACTCGCTTGAGCTCGGGAATCTTTCCGCCTTCGGCCTGCAGGTAGAGGGGCTGCACGTAGAGCAGGCTCTGTTCGATCGGGATCACCAGCAGGTCGCCCCGAATCACCCGGCTGCCCGCCTGGTCCCACAGGGTGACCTGCCGGGAGACTTCCGTGTCCTGGTTGATCCGGTTGGTGATCTGCTGGGGACCGAACACCAGGGTCTGGCGGCTCAGTCGGTACACCCGGAGCCGGCCGTAGACGTCGCCATCATTCCGGGCCACCATCCACGCCGCCAGGTTGTCCTTCCCCCGCGGGGTGAAGGGCACCATGTAGATGAACTCGGCCCTGGCCTCGTCCGGCAGGCGCATCACGATGTGCCGCATGAACGGCACCGATCCATCGGCCTTGGCGACGGCCGGGATCTGCCACTGGTCCTCCCGATGATAGAAGTCCTCGGGCGCTTCCATGTGGTAGGTGGTGTAGAGCGTGGCCTGGATCCGGTAGAGATCATCCGGATACCGGATGTGCAGGCGCAGGTCGGCCGGCATGGCATCCATCGCATGAAACACGCCGGGAAAGATCTTCTCCCACGTGCGCACCAGGGGATCGGCGGGGTCGCTGACAAACGCGGTGAGCTTTCCGGTGTACGCGTCCAGCACCACCTTCACCGCGTTGCGCATGTAGGTGGTGCCGTCGGCCAGTCTTGCGGAATAGGGGTAGCGGTTGGTAGCGGTGTAGGCGTCCAGCATCCATTGCAGCGTCCCGTCATCGGCGACGACCATGTAAGGATCGCGGTCGAAGGTCAGGAAGGGCAGCGCCCGGGCGGCCCGGTCCATGATGTTCCGGTAATACAGCACCCGACTGGCGTTGGTGATGTCCCCCGACAGCAGGATCTTGCTGGAACCGAAGCGGGCAGCGAGCACCACTCGGCGGAAGAGGTTGCGCACCGGCACCCCGCCCGTGCCCTCGTAGGCGGCATAGACGTTGGCTTCCCCCGACGGATGGTCGAACTCCCGCTGCCGGGTGCCCACAAAGACGTACTCGTTGGCCAGCTCCCCGAAATAGATCTGCGGCCGGGTCACCTTGAGCGAGACATCCGACACCGGCGGCAGGTCCCGCACGAAGAGCACCGGCAAGCCCTCGACGGTCACCTGGTTGACGGGGCTCAGGGTGAGGCCCATGCCGTGGGTGAAGGTGAGGTGCTCGTTGATGAATGTCCGGGTGGGCAGCGAGGCGACGTTGAGCTCCCGTGGAGAGAGCAGCACCTGGCGGTACTTGCCGTCGATCATGTACCGGTCGTCGTCCACCGACACGAAGTCATAGTAGGTGCGGATTTCCTGGAGCTGCCCGAAGGTCTCCAGCAGCGGCTGCCGGTCCCACAGCCGGACGTTCTCGATGGTGGGCGCGTTGGCGCGGATGTCGGCGAGGGTGAGATTGGCCTCTCCGTCGAGTTCGCGGGTGTCCACACTGTCGATGCCCCACGCGCGCCGGGTGGCCGCGATGTGATTCACCAGGTAGGGCGCTTCGCGGGTGAGCTCGGTGGGCGCCACCACGAACTTCTGCATCGCCCCCGGAAACACCCCCCGCCCCAAGACGGCGGCGGCGATGTAGCCCCCTACGGCCACGAGGCCGTAGCGCGCCAGCTGCCCCCGCGCCGCCCCGACGATCACCACCACCGCGGCCAGCATCGCCACGGCCGCTGTGATCCGGAGGGCGGGCAGGGCGGCGTGGATGTCGGCGTAGCTCGCTCCCACCAGCGGGCCGGTGGTGGAGTACAGCAACCCCGGGATGTCCACCACCCACAGCCGGAGCGCCGTGAGGACGAACATCGTGGCGAGGAGGATGGCCAGGTGCATCCCCGCCGAGGGCTCGAACCGGATCGCCGACGGCCGCACGATGATGTCGCCGCGGAGGAAGTAGATCGGCACCAGGACGACCAGCGAGAGGGTGGCCAGCCCGGACAGGAAGCCCAGGGCCGCCGCGATGGCCGGGAGCCGGAACACATACCATCCGATGTCCCGGCCGAACACCGGGTCGGCCACCCCGAACGGGGTGGCGTTGGCGGCCTGGAGCAGCGTTTCCCAGAGCAGTGTGGCGGCCAGCCCGCTCAGCACACCGAGGCCCAGGGCCACGGGGAGGGAGAGCCGGCGAAGCACCGCCGGGACATTCAGGTCCGGCACCGCCTGCCCTACCCGGAGCACGATGGGGTGCGGGACCATGCCCCGCTGCGCAATCCGGAGGTTGATGAGCAGGACCACGCTGGTGACCACGCCGGCGCCCACGAACAGTGCCACCTGGGCGACGATTCGCCGGGTAAACACGACCTGGTAGCCGATTTCCTGGTACCACCACCACTCGGTCAGGAACCGGGAGAGCGCGGGCAGCAGAATGAGGGCCGCCGCGGCCAGTGTCAGGGCCAGCAAGGCGACGATTCTTCGACGGGGCACGGCATTCCTCCTTCGCGGATCGCCCGGGAGGGAGACCAGGATGCAGAGATGAAGGGCTACGGACGGCGCGCGGGCCCGGCGACGCTCACGTCAATATAACCGGGGGGGCCCGGCGATGCCGCCTGACGAGAGGGCGCTGCCTACCCCTTGCGGCGGACGGACGATCCCTTGGGCCAATAGACGAATTCGGGCTGGGAACACGCCGAGTCCAGGTCCGCCAGGCGGTCCCGAAGGTAGACCTGGGCCTCCGCGATGGTGGCGTTGTGCACCGACGGGGCGATCTCCTTGAGGAAGAAGTCGAGCAGCGAGGCCACCTGCAGGTCGGTGATCTCCGTGTCCAGCTCGAGCTCCTCGGCACAATAACGCCGGATGGACGCACGGGCCTGTTTGCTGGCCTCGTCGGACAGGCGAACAGTCATGAGAAATCCCCCGTGATGGTGCTGCCTCCTCGAAGCGATCCTAACTTTTCCCCCATCCCGCTGTGTTCCGCAGGACACCGAGTGCGGCAACCACCAGCTCACTCCGGGCGGACAAAGTATCCCGAGACCCGCCACGACCCGTCGGGGAGGCGCATCGGGACCACCGTCTCGGTGACGGTCCGGCCTCCGGCCACGGCGGTGTGGAACCGCAGGATCACGTAGGGCCCGGGGGGAGCGTTGGGAAGCGTGGCGCGCAATTCGGCCCCAGCCAGGCTTCGCTTGCCGAATGGCTCGAACGGGCCCCTGGCCCGAACGGCAGCCTCGACCCAGGCCGCCTGGGTCACCGCCTGCTGAAATGCGGGAGCCGCGGAATCCCAGCTGGCTTCGTAGCGACCTTCATCCAAGAGGATCACCCACGCGGTCGCGGCCGCCGTGGCCTGCGGAATCGCGGTGCTGTCCGGGGCTGCCTGACCTGCGGCCGGGGCCGCGGTGGTGACGCCGAGGAGAACAATCCCCAGGCGGAGTACACGCGTGAACATGGGCCTTTCCCTGACGCGGTGAGGTGCAGAATCCCGGCGCTTCATGCCGCCGGGTCGGGATGAACCGACTCAGGGAACCTAGCCGTCGGCACCGGACCGGTCCATCTGTGTGCCGTTCCCGGGCCGCCTCGGAACCCGCCCGCCGCATGAACGCGATCTCACAGTCGCACAACTGCGCGATCCGCAGTGGCAGCAAGGCGCATTGAGCCTCAACTCCGATTCCGTGGGCTGCGACTAGTTGCGCCGGGCGACCAGGAGTCCGTCCCGGATCGGCACCACCATGGAGGTCCACTCCGGATCTCCGGTCACCAGCCGGGTGTACGCGCGGATCGCTTCGGTCTCCGCCGTGCGATCCGCGCTGTCGAAGATGCGCCCACCCCAGAGCAGGTTGTCGGTGATCAGCAGGCCGCCAGGCCGGAGCTTGCCGGCGATGACCGGCAAGGCCGCGGGATAGCCGGTCTTGTCGATGTCGTTGAAGATCACGTCGAACGGTCCTGCCGTGTCGCGCAGGGTGGCGACCGCCTCGGCCACCCGGAACTGCACCACCGAGTCTAGGCCCAGGGCGCCCAGGTGTCGGCGGGCCCGGTCCGAGAGATCCTGGTCCCAGACCGTGTGATAGACCGTGCCGCCGCCGTTCTCCAGCACGGCACGGGCAAACCAGGCGGTCGAGTAGCCGAAGCCCGACCCGAGCTCAAAGATCTGGCGCGCCCCGGAGATCCGGGCCAGGAGGTAGCAGAGCTGTCCGGAGGCGGGCCCGATGATCGGGAAGGAGGTCCGCGCCGCCTCGGCTTCCATGGCGGCGAGTTCGGGCGCCCGGGGCGGAACTAGGCCGTCGAGATAGACGGCGACCGCCGGTGCGATCGGCTCCAGGGGCATGGCCCTCCTCTCGAGGGGCAGCGGGGGTGTCGTCAATGCGGCGCGGCGGTCGCGATGAGTTCGGAGAACTTCGAAAGATCGATATTGCCTCCCGAGACGATGGCCACGATCGGACCCTGGCCAGCCGCTCCCGTCAGGGCGGCGGCGAGGGGCATGGCCCCGGCGCCTTCCGAAATGGTGCGGGTCTTCTCCGCCATCATTCGCATGGCGCGCCTGGTGTCCTCGAGGCTGACCACCAGATAGCCGTCCACCAGCGGCGTCATGCGCTGCCACATGCGGGGGAACACGCTCTGCCCTCCGGCGCCGTCTACGAAGGACGGCTTCCAGTCCGGAAAGGCCTGGGGGGATCCCCGGGAGAAAGACAGCGCGGCGGGCGCGGCCGTCTCCGGTTCCACGCCCCATAGCCGAACCTCCGGCTTGAGGGCCTTGATGGCGCTGCCGAGCCCCACGATCAGCCCACCGCCGCCGATGCTGGCGATCACCGCGGCCGTGTCGGGGGCGTCTTCCAGGATCTCCAGCCCCATGGTGGCGTGACCCGCGATGAAGTCATGGTCATCGAACGGGTGCACGAAGGCGCCGGAGACTCCGGGGAAGGCCCGCTCCTCGAGCGCCTTCCAGGCCGCGGCATACGGCACCGGGATGAGCTGCGCGCCGAGGGCCCGCATGCGGTCCATCTTCGAGGCGGGCGCGGTCTCGATCACGACCACCGTGCAAGGCACGCCCGCGTTTCGCGCCGCGTAGGCCACGCCCTGTCCGGCATTGCCCGCACTGATGGTCCATACCCCGAGCCGGCGGACAGCGTCGGGCAGCAGGGCCACGGCGTTGGCGGCTCCCCGAAGCTTGTAGGCGTTGATCGGCTGCAGGTTTTCGAGCTTCAGCCGGATGTCCGGGTACCCGGGCCCGAGATCCAGGCGGACGAGCGGTGTGCGTACGATAGTCCCCGCGATGCGGGCGCGGGCCTCGCGGATCTCGTCGAGGGTGATGGGACGAATCGGGGGGAGAGGCACGGGCGTGGGCTCGCTGTCCTTGTTGCGCCACGCGCTGGCGACACGAACCCTGGCGGGCACGGGCATTGGTGGGGCGCAGGCGGTCCGGGATGCCCCCCGGACCCGGTCAGGGCTGGAACTCTATCAATTGATGCCGGCTCCTGCCAGACCCGCAGCGCCACTTCAATAGCATGTTACGCCGAGCCAGCTCAGTCCCGCGAATACTCATGTTCCAGATTGCCACGTCGAGTGGTCGTGGGAGACCCCTCCGTTGGCCAGGATGGGTCAATCCCGATGTGGAAGCTGGACGCCGGCGCGCCCCATGTGCTTTGGGCTCCGGATGGAGCGGACTCGCCCCTTGACGACTCGTGTTCCGGCCTGAATAGTTATGCCGACGGGGACGATGATATTGGCAGCGATGACGCATCGTGGCGGACACCGCCCGTTCCGGCTCCCGCACTCCTGTGAGACTTCCGAACTGAACCTGACTCCCGATCGGTGCCTTGGGGATTTTCCCAAGGTCAGGGTGGAGCCCCGCCCGCTGACCGCGGTTTCCCGGCTGCGCCTTGGGGATCCCCCGAAGCGATGTCAGGCACCGGCGGCTGTCCCTCGCGATCGACGCTTGATGTTCTCGTCTACTTTTGCGCCCAGGCTCCGTTCCGAGCCGGGCGATTCACGCAGCCCGCCTCCGAAAGGAACCACCGATTATGAGACGTTTCAGGTACGGCGCAGGCGTACTCCTCGCAATGCTCTGGGCCACGTCGCTGGGCGCGCAGGCACCTGCCGGCGCCATCCGCGGGCGGGTCACCGAGGAGGGGTCGGACAAGGGGCTCCAGGGGGTGACGGTTCTTGCCGGGAGCCGGACGGCGGTGACCCGGACCGACGGGTTCTACACCCTCAGCGGCATCCCGGCGGGGACCCAGTCCGTCCAATTGCGGGCCATTGGCTATGCGCCGCTGACTCAGACGGTGTCGATCCTGGCCGGAGAGACGGTGGAGGTGAATTTCGCCCTGGCCCCGCGTGCCGTGGAACTGGCGGAAATCGTCGCCATCGGCTACGGCGAGCAGTCGGCGGGGAACATCACCGGCGCCGTCACCCAGGTCACCCCGGATGAGTTCAACACCGGACGGATCGTGAGCCCTACGGAGCTCATTCAGAGCAAGGTGGCGGGCGTCCAGGTGGTCGAGAACAACGAGCCGGGCGGCGGGACCACCATCCGGATCCGCGGTTCCACTTCGATCAACGCCAGCAGTGAGCCGCTCATTGTCATCGACGGTGTGACGGTCGGCGGGTCGGGGGCGGGCGGCGGCCTGTCGGGCGGGCGCGATCCGCTCAACTTCCTGAACTCGAGCGACATCGAGAACATCGTGGTGCTCCGTGACGCCTCGGCGGCCTCCATCTACGGCGCCAATGCGGCCAACGGGGTGATAATCATCACCACCAAGAGGGGCCGGGTGGGCGACGGGCCCAAGTTCGAGTACAGCGGGAGCGTGTCCTCGTCCTCGGCGACGCGGTACCCGTCCATGCTGAACGCCGCACAGTTCCGGGCGGCGGTCAATCAGTTCGCACCCGCCAACTCCAGCCAGCTGCTCAACGCCAATACCGACTGGTTTGGTGCGATTGACCGGACGGCCTACGGGCAGGAGCATACCTTCGCGGTGTCGGGCGCGAGTCCCAACAGCAGCTACCGGCTCTCGGGCAACTACCTGGACCAGAACGGCATCCTCCAGGGGACCACGACCCGGCGGGTCACGCTGGGCATGAACTACAACCAGGACCTCTTCAATGACCGGGTCACGGTGCGGGCCAATCTCCGCGGCTCGCGGGCCCAGGACGACTTCACTCCCGGCGGCGTCCTGTCCAACGCGACCTCGTATGGACGCACTCAGCCGATCTTCGATTCCACGACGCCGACGGGATACTATGACTGGCCCGGCGGCCTGAACTCCGCCGACAACCCGGTGGCCATCCTGCGGCTGGCCAGCGACAAGAGCACGACCCTCCGGAGCATCGGCAACGTGCAGGGCGAGTGGCGGACGCCGTTCCTCGAAGGCCTCTCCGCCAATCTCAGCCTCGGGTACGACGTCACCAAGGCGTCGCGCACCACGTTCACCCCGACCTCGCTGCATCGGGAACAGGTGGGCAGCGGCGACCCCGGCGATTTCTACCGGGAGGAGCCGACCCAGACCAATGCGGTGCTGGACGGCTTCCTCACCTACGCGGTTCCGCGGGCGCTGGGCCCGGGCCTGCTCGACCTCACGGGAGGGTACTCATATACCGAGACCCGCGGGGAGTTCCCGTCGGTGCTGGCCCAGGGTCTCAGCACGGACCAGCTCGGGCCCAACGGCATTCCCAGCGCCATCACCGTGAGCAGCCAGCTCAACATCCAGGAGAGCAAGCTGATCTCGTTCTTCGGCCGGGCCAACTACAACGTCCGCGACCGCTACCTCTTCAATGTCAGCCTGCGGCGTGACGGCTCCTCCCGGTTCGGTGCGGGAAACCAGTGGGGCACCTTCCCGTCCATCGCGGGGGCGTGGCGGCTGTCCGAGGAGTCGTTCCTGAAGGATCGCTGGGGCCTCTCCGACCTGAAGCTGCGGGCCAGCTGGGCCCGGACCGGCAATCAGTCCTTCGGGAATTACCTGCAGTACTCCACCTACACCGTGGGTGACGCGGAGGCGCAGTATCAGTTCGCGGACTCGTTCTTCACGCTGATCCGTCCCAGCGCCGTAGACCCGAACATCAAGTGGGAGTCCACCAAGTCGTTCGACCTGGGCCTCGACTTCGGGTTCAGCAACCAGCGGTACACCGGCACAATCGACGTGTACCGGAAGAGCACCTCCGACCTCATCTTCAACGTGACCGCCGCGGCCGGCACGGCGCCGGGCGACAACATCACCACCAACATCGGCAGCATGCGGAACACCGGCATCGAGCTTGCCTTGAGCGCCAAGGTACTCCAGGGCGGTGAGACCGGCCGCGGCCTGCGCTGGACGGCGGACCTGACCGCGTCCCACAACAAGAATGAGCTCGTCGCCATCAATCCGTTCGGCGGCAACGCCGTCGCCCAGCAGATTCCGACGGGCTTTATCGGCGGCCTGGGCCAGACCATCCAGATCCTCCGGCCCGGTGTGCCGATCAACTCGTTCTACGTCTACCAGCACAAGATCCGCAACGGCAAGCCCATCTACAGTGACGAGAACGGTGACAACGTCATCGACGAGCAGGATCTGTATGTGGACCGGAACGGGGACGGCCTCGTCAACTCCAACGACCGGCGCCCATTCCATAACCCGGCCCCGAAGCTGATTCTGGGTCATTCCTCCTATCTGACGTATGACAAGTGGGACCTGGGCTTCACGCTTCGAGCCTACCTCGGCAACTACGTCTACAACAACGTGGCCTCGGGCAATGGGTTCTACGACCAGCTGACCCTGACGTCCCCGTTCAATCTGCATACGTCCGTGCTGGAGACGGGGTTTGTCACCAACCAGAAGTTCTCGGACTACTATGTGGAGCGGGCGTCGTTCCTCCGGATGGACAACATCACCGTGGGGTACTCGTTCAACCTGCGCGGCCAGTCGGCGCGGGCATTTGCCACCGTCCAGAACGCGTTTACTATCACGGGGTATAGCGGGGTGGACCCGACGGCGGGTCTGAACGGTATTGACAACAATCTGTATCCGCGCTCGCGCACCGTCAGCGGCGGCATGAGCCTCCGGTTCTAGGCATCAGGCGGACCAGGACTCTTATGTCGCCGACAATCACTTATTGGGGAAGGACACGCGCATGATTCGCAACTTTCGCCAGGGTCTCCTTGGTGCCGTGGCGCTCCTCGGCCTCGGACTGGGGGCCTGCACCGATCCGACGGTGGCGCCAACCAGCACGATTTCGGAGAATACCATATTCGATTCACCGGCTTCCTACCGCGCCTTCCTGGCCAAGCTCTATGGCGGCCTGATCCTGAGCGGTGTCCGGGGCTGTTGCGACCGGGACATCGGCACGATCTCCGACGCCGGATTCCAGAGCTACATCCGCATCTACTGGGAAGCGCAGGAACTGCCGACCGACGAAGCCCTGATCGCCTGGGGGAACGACGGGTCGCTGGGCGAGTTCAATACGCTCGCGTTCGGCTCGACCAATGAATTCGTGTCCGGCATGTTCGCCCGGATCTTCTACCAGATCTCCATCGCCAACGAATTCCTGCGGCAGACCACCGACGCCAAGCTCGATTCCCGCGGGGTCTCCGGGCAGCTGCGGGCGGACATGAAGACCTTCCGTGCCGAGGCGCGCTTCCTTCGGGCGCTGAGCTACTGGCACGGGGTGGATATGTTCGGGCCCATCCCGATCGTCACGGAGCCCTCCGGCACGCCGCCGTCACAGTCGACGCGGGTGGAGGTGTACAATTTCATCGTCTCGGAGTTGAACGCGATCCTTCCGGACCTGCCGGCCGCGGCGGGGGGAGGCACCTACGCCCGGGCCACCCAGGAAGCGGCGCACATGCTCCTGGCCCACGTCTACCTGAATGCCGAGGTGTACACCGGGACCGGCCACTATGATGAGGCGGCCACCGAAGCGGAGGCCGTGATCAACAGCGGCAAGTTCACCCTGAACCCCGTGTTTCAGAACAACTTCACGGCCGACAACAACCTGTCACCGGAGATCATCTTCCCGCTGGTATCGGATGGCATGTTCTCCCGGGGATACGGCGGCACCACGTTCCTGATTCACGCCAGTTGCTTCGGGGGGGTGGGGGGACAGGATCCGGCGGATCTGGGTGTCAACGGCTGCTGGTACGGCCTCAAGGTGCGGCCGGAGACCTATTTGCGGCTCCAGAACGACCCACGGGGGCTGTTCTTCACCAACGGCCGGACCCCACTCGTCATCAACAGCGTCACCTCCTCGGACGAGGGCGCGGCGAGCGTCAAATTCACGAACCTCACGTCCGGTGGTGTGCAGGGCTCCAGCGGCGAGTGGCCGGATACCGACTACCCGATGTTCCGCCTGGCGGACGCGTACCTCATCTACGCCGAGGCCGTGCTTCGGGGTGGTGCGGGCAGTGCCTCCCAGGCACTGGGGTACGTCAATGCCCTGCGTCAGCGGGCGTACGGGGACAACAGCGGCGATATCACTCAAGCGGAACTGACGCTCGACTTCCTGCTGGATGAGCGGGGCAAGGAACTCTTCTTCGAGGGCCAGCGGCGCACCGACCTGATCCGGTTCGGCAAGTTCACCGGTGGCAGCTACATCTGGACGTGGAAGGGTGGCGTGCAGGCCGGACAGAGCGTGCCCGATCACCTGGCTCTATACCCGATCCCCTCGAACCAGATCGCGGTGAACCCGAAGCTGTCGCAGAACCCGGGCTACTGAGCGGTACCCAGCCCCGGGCATTACCAGGGCCGCAACTCTGCCAGCTCCACGGCGGGGCTGCGGCCTTTCACTTCTACCTGTACCGACACGTGACGCGCACCAGACCCCTGGCCCTGCTTGGTCTCCTGATGACCCTGTCCCTGGCCTGTGGCGGGGACGATGGCGGCCCCCCGACCGGTTCCGGCGGCGGGGGATCCGGCGGCCGGCCTTCCCTCCCCGGCGCGTGGCGGGCCAGTGGCCGGGCGGCGGCCGGCGATGTTCTGGTCCACCTCTTCGAGTGGCCCTGGCCCGACATCGCCACCGAGTGTGAGACCATGCTCGGGCCGGCCGGGGTGGCCCTGGTCCAGGTCTCCCCGCCGCAGGAGCACAGTCTCACCCCGAACCGTGACTGGAGCGAGCGCTACCAGCCGGTGAGCTACAGCCTGGCCCGGAGCCGTTCCGGGACCGAGGCCGAGTTCGTCGACATGGTCAACCGGTGCCAGACGGCGGGCGTCGGCATCGTGGTGGACGCCGTCATCAACCACATGACGAATTTTCCGAGCCCGGGGGTGGGGAGCAACGGGACGGCCTACACCAAGTACCAGTACCCGGGACTCTGGTCCCAGACGGACTTCCATACACCCTGCGCGATCACCAACTACCAGAGCGCGGCCAACGTCCAGGATTGCGAGCTGTTCTCGTTGCCGGACCTCAATACCGGCAGCGCCACCGTGCGGCAGAAACTCGCCGACTATCTGATTGCCCTCGGACGGCTGGGGGTGGCCGGCTACCGGGTCGACGCGGCCAAGCACATCCAGCAGGTCGAGCTCGACGACATCATCGATCGCGCCAACACTACTCTGGCCGGCGAGGGGAAGCCGATTCCCTATCTCTTCCTTGAAGTGGTCGGGGGAGGTGGAGAAGCGCTCAAGCCGACGGACTACTTCGGGGTTGGCTACAGCACCGGGGGCGCCGCCGACATCACCGAGTTCACCGTGACCGGCGCCGGCAACAAGTTCCGCAACGTCAATGGTGAAAGGATTTCCGACCTGAATCCCGCGGGCCCGGCCGGGCATCAGTTCTCGGAGGCCGCCTGGGGCCTCATGCCGTCCGCCAAGGCCCTCATCTTCCTGCAGAACCATGACACCCAGCGGAGCTGCGGCCTGGGCTACCAGCACGGCGACCGGTTCCGCCTTGCCAACGTCTGGATGCTGGCCCAGCCCTACGGGTTCCCCTCGGTGCTCTCGGGCTACGCGTTCAGCTGCCCATCCGGAACCTCCATGGGTCCCACCTCCGACGCCAACGGCTGGACCCTGCCGGTGACCTGCGCCGCGAGCCTCGAGACGGCGGCGGTGGGTCAGTGGGTCTGCGAGCACCGGGACCCCGCGATCCGTACCATGGTGGCGTTCCGGAAGGTCGTCGTCGGCACGGCCGTCACGCACTGGTGGGATGACGGGGCCGATGCCATCGCCTTCTCCCGGGGCACGCTCGGCTTCGTGGCGATCAACGGCAATGCTACCCAGCTTCAGCAGCAGCTTCCGACGGGGCTTGCCGCCGGCACCTACTGCGACCGCCTTACCGGCGGCAAGGTCGGGAGCGCCTGCGTAGGCGTCTCCCTGACGGTCGACCAGGCGGGAATGGTGTCGGTAGACCTCGCCCCGGGTACCGCCGTCGCAGTGGATACCGCCACGAAGCTGTAGGCCGTCACACGCACGGCGTCCGGCGGCCGGCCGTCGGGCCCCTTGTGAGGATCACATGCGACCCATCCTCGGCGGCCTCACCGTCGCGCTCACGATTGTCACGTCGGGTACGCCTCTCGCCGCCGCGCAGCAGCTGGCGCCGGACACCTCCTGGGTGGCCCGAAGCGTCCTCTATGAAGTCTTCACCAGCCACTTCTCCCCCGCTGGTGACTTCCGCGGCGTCCTGGCCGGCCTCGACCGGATTCAGGCGACCGGCGCCACCACCGTCTGGCTCATGCCGATTCACCCGATCGGCGTGGAGAGCCGGAAGGGAACCCTCGGGTCGCCATACGCGGCCCGGGACTTCAGGGCGATCAACCCCGCCTTCGGCACGGTGGAGGATCTCCGCGCCCTCGTGAACGGGATCCACGCCCGCGGCATGAGGGTGATCCTCGACTGGGTGCCGGATCACACCTCGCCGGACCATCCGTGGATCACCCAGCATCCCGACTGGTACTTCCGCGACGCCAACAGCGTTCCCATGGTGCCACGGGACGCGGACGGCAACCTCACCGACTGGACCGATGTCCGGCAGCTGGACTACTCCAATTTCGCCCTCCGGCGCGAAATGGTGTCCACGATGCGCTGGTGGATAACGGAGTTCGGCATCGACGGGTACCGGGTGGATGTGGCCGGCTTCGTACCCTACGAGTTCTGGAGCGAGGCACTCCCTCAGGTGCGGGCCGCGACGACCCAGCCGATCCTGCTCCTCGCCGAGTGGGGGGACCTGGAAATGCACCGCCGCGGATTCGACCTGACCTACGGCTGGGATTCCTACAAGCGGCTGAAGGCGGTCTGGAAAGGTGGAGCGGCGTCCGAGTACATCCGCGGCGAGGTCCGCGAGCTTGCCGGGATGCCACCGGGCGGCATGCGGCTTCGGTTCACTACCAATCATGATGAGACGGCGTGGGATCGGCCGCCGGTGGAAATCTTTGGCGCGCGGGCCGGCGCGCGAGCGGCCTTTGTCGCCACGGTGCTCCTGCCGGGCCGGCCGCTGCTCTACAACGGCCAGGAGGTCGAGGCGCCGGCCAAGGTCCCGCTCTTCGAGCCCGTGCCCGTCGCGTGGAATCAGCCCCACGCCGATGCGGCCCGCGCCTTCTACGCGAAGGTCCTCCACATCGCTCGCGCCGAGTCCGTCCTGACCGGCGCCTTTGCGGAGGTGACCACCAGTGCACCGTCGGATCTCATCGCGTTCCGGCGCGGGGAGTTCGTGGTGCTGGTGAACCCGCGTGATCGTCCGGTGAGCGCCACCGTCATCGGCGCCGAAATCGCCGGCAGCCAGGATCTGCTCAGCGGCCGCCGTCAGCCTAACAACCGGGTGACCCTGGTGCCCCACGGTGCGATGATCCTCAAGCGGGGCCGCCCGTGACGCGACCGGGGTGGGCACGGGCCCGGACCCTCGCCCAATCGCTCCTCGTGGCGCTTGCGGTCCTGCCGGCCGCGGCGGCGCAAGGCGCCCCTGCCACGCCGCGGCCCGCCGACCGTGCCGTCTACGTGGATCGCGAAGGCGTGGTTCGCTGGCGGGACGACCGGCGTGAAGTCGCGCTGTTCGGCGCCAACTACGTGCTCCCGACCGCCTCCGACTACCGTGCCGCCGGATACCTCCACCTCGACCGGAAGCAGATGATCGTTGAGGACATGGCGCACTTTGCCCGGATGGGCTGGGACGGCATCCGCCTGACGTTCTGGGGGGACTGGGAGGCCGCCGACAGCGCCGGGAACCTCATCGCCAACGACCATCTGGACCTGTTCGACTGGCTCATCGCTCGGGCGCGGGAACGGGGCGTGTACATGCTGTTCAGCCCGATCCAGCTCTACAACGCGAAGTGGCCTGATGCGATGGCCGATACGACGGCGCCGGGGTTCGGCCGCCGGTATCCCCGCGACCGGATGGGGCTCGACTCGGCGGCCATCAGTGCGCAAGTCACCTACCTGCGCCAGATCCTCGATCACGTGAATCCCTACACCGGCGTGGCGCTCAAGGATGAGCCGGCGATCCTGTTCATCGAACTGGTGAACGAGCCGGTGCACCACCCCGAGGATCTGGCCGGCTCGATCCGCTACATCGACAGGCTCACCGCGGCCGTGCGCAGCACCGGATGCACCAAGCTGGTCTTCTACAACGTCAGTCAGGACTTTGCCATCGGGGAGGCGATCCGGCGCTCCAAGGTGCAGGGTATCACCTTCGGGTGGTATCCCTCCGGACTCAACAGCGGCCACGAGCTGCCCGGCAACTTCCTGCGCAGCGTCGATGACTTTCCCGACATGCGACGCCCCGAGCTCGCCCGGCTGCCGAGGATCGTCTACGAGTTCGACACGCCGGACCTCCGGGATCCGACCCTCTATCCCGCGATGGCGCGCACCTTTCGCTCGGTGGGAACGCAATTCGCCGCGATGTTCGCTTATGACATGTTGGGGACGGCCTCACGGAACCTCGCCTGGCAGACCCACTACCTGAACCTGGTGTACACGCCCACGAAGGCGATGAGTTCGGTCATTGCCGCCGAGGCCATGCGCCGGCTGCCACGGGGGAAGACATATGGCCCGTACCCGGAGAACACCCGCTTCGGCGACTTCCGGGTCTCCTACGAGGAAGGCCTCGCCGAGCTGGTAGCCACGGACGCTTTCCTCTACGCCGGTTCGACCCGGTCCTCGCCGCCTGACCCTGGTGCGCTCACGCGGATCGCGGGCGTGGGATCCTCACCGGTGGTGCAGTACACCGGATTGGGGAGCTACTTCCTGGACAATGTGCGCCCGGGGCTGTGGCGGCTCGAGGTCTACCCCGACGCGGTGCCGGTGCGAGACCCCTTCGAGCCGCCATCGGCATCGAAGATCGTCACCCGCGCCCTGGCGCGTCCCTGGCCGATGACCGTCACGCTCCCGGACCTGGGCGGTGAGTTTGCCGTGCAGTCGCTGACGGAGGTGAGTCGGTCGGCTTCCGCTGCGGCGGCCGGCCGCTTCACGGTCACCCCCGGCGTCTATCTCCTGAGCGCCAGTGGTTCCGTAGACCCTGCCTCGCTCCCGTCATTCGTCGGGCGCGTCGGGCTGGCGGAGTTCCATGCCCCGCCGGCGGATTTCGCTCCTCCCGCCGTACTGTCGCTGGCCGGCCGCGGCTACGCGGCGGGCCAGGACGCGGAGATCCGCGCGCGCGTCGTGGCCGACACGCGTCCCGACTCGGTCGCGCTCTACCTTCGGCCCCGCGGGCGGAGCTGGTACCAGGCGTTCCCAATGCGGCCGGCCGGCGGCGACGAGTATCTGGTGGCTGTGCCGGGCGAATCGCTCCAGGAAGGGCCCTACGAATACTTCACGACGATCAGCCTGGAAGGTGCCGCGCTCACCTTCCCCGGAGCGGTCCTCGGGCGCCCGACCGACTGGAACTGGAACCCGTCCGCGACCTGGAGTTTCGCAGTGGCCGGCGCCGAGACGCCGCTCCGGCTCTTCGATCCCGCGAGCGATGTCGAGCGGCTGGCCTGGAGCCGGGTGGGCGATGGTGGCCGGACCGGCCGGTTTCGGGTGGCCCTTTCGGGACTGTCCGGCCAGCCGGTGCTGCGATTCGCCCTGCCGGATGATGGGCAGGGTGGGCTCGTGCCGGACTACACCGCCTCGCTCGTGATCCGGGATCGCATCCGCGCGCGACAGGGGGGCGCACCATCGGGCTCCGCTCTCCGCCTGCGCGCCCGGGGCCTCGGTGGCCGTCAGTTCATCCATCTGACCCTCATGGAGGAGGATGGCACGAGCTGGACCGGCGCGGTGGCGGTGGACACAGCTTGGAGCGAACAGGTCCTCCGGCTCGACGAGCTTCGGGTCGGGCAGGGAGTCCTCCTGCCGCAGGGATTCCCGGGGACGTGGAGCTACTGGGTGGGACCGGCGGCGGGCCGGGGAGGCAGCGGGGACCACCCGCGGCTCGACCGGGTGGAGCGTCTGCAGCTCTCGCTGCGGCGCGGGGAAGGGGTCACCACGCCGGGTGGCGGCGGGGTGGAAGTGGAGTGGGTGGCGCTGACGGCCGAGCCGGCGCAACAGGAGGGTTGCCGATGACTCGAGGTGCCGGACAAGCCTTTTGGACCCGCGTACGCCTGATTCCAGCGGTCATGCTGCTGGCCGCCTGTGGCGCCGCCGGGCGGCCACCTGACGGTGCCGCTTCGGGGCGCGGACGTCTCCGCCCTGGAGCGGATCGAGCAGGGGGGCGGCATCTTCCGCGACGGGACTCAGCCCGGAGATGCCATTGCGATCCTCCGCGCGAAGGGCGGCAACCTGTTCCGGCTGCGGCTCTTCCTGAATCCCAACCTGGACGAAGTGCAGGTCAACGACCTCGCCTACACCATCCGGATGGCCTCGAGGGTGAAAGCCACCGGGGCCAGGCTCCTGCTGGATCTCCACTATTCGGATACCTGGGCGGATCCCGGCCATCAGGTGACGCCGGCCGCGTGGGCCGGGCTCTCGTTCGATGCCCTCGAGGCCGAGGTTGAGACCTATACCGACAGCGTCATGACCAGCCTCAAGCAGGCGGGGGCTCTGCCTGACATAGTGCAGGTGGGTAACGAGGTGGACGCCGGGATGCTCTGGCCACTGGGACAATTGAGCTATGTCAGCGACTCACTGGTCCAGTGGGACCAGTTCACCCGGCTGCTCAAGGCCGGGATCCGCGGCGTTCGGGCCGGGCTGGCGCCGGGCGACTCGGTTTCCGTCATGGTCCAGTACTCGCAGGGCGGCAATCCGGGCGGGGCGCAGTGGTTCTTTGATCACCTGGAAGCCTTCGGGGTGCCGTACGACCTGATCGGGGTCAGCTGCTACCCCTGGTGGCACGGCGGGCTGGCCCAACTGCAGGCTACGCTCCTCGCCTCGGCCCTGCGCTTTGGCCGGAATGTCATGGTTGTGGAGACATCGTATCCGTGGCGGGCCGGTGGATGGGAGGGCATGGCGCCGAATCAGGCGTCCATGACCTGGCCCGTCTCACCGCAGGGACAGTTGCAGTTCCTGCGCGACGTCGTCACCGTCGTTGCAACCGTTCCCGGAGGCCGGGGCGCCGGGGTGGTGTGGTGGTATCCCGAGGCGATTCAGGTGCCGGGACTGTTCATCTGGGGCGGCGGGTCGCTGTCGCTGTTCGACGCCGCCGGGAGCGTCCTCCCGGCCGCGTCCACACTCAGCGGCCCGTAGGGGCTCATGGTCGTATGCTCGCGGTGCTGTTGAAGAGCCGGGGGGTCACCAATAGGTCCACCACCGCGCCCGGTGAGAGGATTAGCGGCCCCGAGAGGAACGGTCGAGCGCTGGTGTTGGGTGAGGCCATCAGCTCCGCCGAGCCGTTGAGGGTCACGGTGGCGGGTACCGTGAACGACCCGGTCATGCCCGGATGTACGGTGCCAAGTCGGTAGAGGGTCCCGTTCCCCCGAATGGAGATCTCGACGGGGAGGGCGTACAGGTTCTTCACCTCAACCGCCACCGGCGGTGCGGCCGGCTGGACTTCCTCGGGGGTCTGTCGGCCGCCGCAGGCCACCAACCCGAGGATGAGCGGTAACAACACCAGATGGTAACGCACCACGGGTCTCCTCTCTCCGGCACGAGGCCTAGTGCGGGGCCTGGCGGCCCTGCCGAGCCAACCCCAGCATGACCAGCCCAAACGCCATCAGCACCAACCCCCACCACAGATTCACGTTGATATCCAGCGACTGCGCATAGATCGCGCGGTCCGAGACCAGCCCGAATCCCGTCAGCAGGACGCCGAAGATCGTGAACATCAGGCCGATCGGAAGCCGCAGGTCGAGTTTCATGACGCGATCACCAGAAGATGATGTTGAGGACGAGCGTGAGCCCGAGGACAACCACACCGAGGGCGGCGGGCCGCTGGTGCCAGGCCAGCCCGGTCTCGACGATCCGGGGAGTCAGGGAGTGCACCAGGCCGGTGAGTTCCTCGTCGGACTTGGTGCGCCGGGTGAGCAGCGAGATGAGAATCGTGGCCGTGAAGCAGCAGGTCCACGCCACGATCGCCGTCCAGAAGTTCTGGGCCATCTCGCTCGGGTAGGTGTGGACCACCGTGCCGAGAAACCCGCCCTTGATGCCGGCCATGCCGCCCAGCGGCAGGGTGAGTCCATGGTGGGCCGCGGCGGCCAGGGTGCCGATCAGCAGCCCGAAGAACGCTCCGTGGCCGGTGGACCGGCGCCAGAACATACCCAGGAGGAACGTTGCGAACAGGGGCGCGTTCACGAACGCGAAGACCAGCTGAAGCATGTCCATGATGTTGTTGAATCGGGTCGTGGCGTACGCCGCCAGGACGCTCAGGAAGATGCCGACCACCGTGGCCGTGTGCCCCATCCGGAGGTAATGCTTGTCGGACTGTCCCGGCCGGATGTAGGACTGGTAGATGTCGTAGGTCCAGACGGTGTTGAACGCCGTGACGTTGCCGGCCATGCCGGACATGAACGACGCCATGAGAGCCGTCAGGCCGAGGCCCAGCAGCCCCGAGGGCAGGTAGTGCGCCAACAGGACCGGGATGGCCAGGTTGTAGTTGGGCAATCCATCGCTGCCGATGGGGATAAGACCGCCGCTGCTATGGTGCAGCGCAATGGCGATCATCCCCGGCAGGATCACCAGGGCGGGGAAGACCATCTTCGGGATGGCGGCGAACAACGGCGTGCGGCGGGCGGCAGTCATGGACTCGGCGGCCATGGCCCGCTGGATGACCAGGAAGTCGGTACACCAGTAGCCGAACGACAGCACAAACCCCAGCCCCATCACCATGCCGAACCACTCGACCCCCATCGGGTTCGCGCTGGCGGAGCCGAGATGCTGCCACGAGTGGGTCATGGCGCCGGCGGAGTACCCCGCCCCCGTGGAGACGGTTTCGAGCTTGGCGGTGAGGCCGGACCAGCCGCCCACATCCTTGAGTCCGAGCAGCACCAGCGGCAGGAATCCCAGGACGATCAGGAAGAACTGCAGCACCTCGTTGTAGATCGCCGAGGTGAGCCCACCCAGGAAGATGTAGACCAGCACGATCACCGCCGACAGCACCACGCTGGTGTGGAAGTTCCAGCCGAGGACCAGTTCCAGCAGCTTGGCCAGCGCATACATGGAGATGCCGGAGGAGAGCACCGTCATCAGGGCAAAGGTGATGGCATTGAAGCCCCGAGTCTTCTCGTCGAACCGGAGCCGGAGGTATTCGGGGACCGAGCGTGCCCGCGAGCCGTAATAGAACGGCATCATGAACACGCCCACGAAGACCATGGCGGGGATGGCCCCGACCCAGTAGAAGTGGCTGGTCATGATGCCGTACTTGGCGCCCGAGGCCGCCATGCCGATCACTTCCTGGGCGCCGAGATTGGCGGACAGGAACGCCAGGCCGGCAATCCACGTGGGCATGGAGCGGCCTGACTGGAAGAAGTCCTCGCTGCTCTTGACCTGGCGGCGCAGGACCCAGCCGATGCCAAGCACAAAGGCGAAATAGACGATCAGGATCGCATAGTCGATCGCGCCGAGCTGGATTTGGTGCACGGTCCGTGGTCCTGGAGAACGGTCGGGATGAGGGGTGGGCAGCCGGCGGTCGGCCCCGGTTGGGTGGCGGGGCAGGGCTCCGCCACACCCGCGTATGTTCGGTGTCGCGGAGGCCGGGCGCAAGATCCGCTGGCGGAAGGGCGCCGGCGACCGTACTTTTTCGACTGGGTTCCTGCCACCGCAGCCAGGCGGTTGGCGGGCGCCACGTCCGGCCCTACCCTGTTCCAGACTCCCGAGAATGCCCATGCGCCGTCGATTCAGCCTGCTCCTGTGCTGCCTCTCGGCCGCCTCCTCCACTCTCCCGGTGACGGGGCTCCAGGCCCAGATCCGGGTGGCCTCGCCCGATGGGCGCAATCAGGTCACCGTGGAGGTCCGCGAGGGCCGGCTCACCTACGCCCTGTCACGCGACGGGCGCGCCCTGATCCTGCCGTCACGGCTCGGCTTCGAGTTCCGGGGGGCGCCGAGGCTGCAGGAAGGCCTGTGGATCACCGATACCATCCGGCAATCGCACGACGAATGGTGGACCCAGCCCTGGGGCGAGGTGGCCCGGGTGCACGACCACTACAACGAGATCGCCGTGACGGTGGAAGAGACCGACGGACCATCCGACCATCGCCGCTTTGCCTTTCGGGTACGTGCCTTTGACGACGGGGTGGGCTTCCGGTACGAGGTGCCCGCCCAGCCCGGTCTGGGCGCCTTCGAGCTCACCGGCGAGCTGACCGAGTTCTCCCTGGTGGACAATCCCCGCGCCTGGTTCATCCCGTCCGACCGGTCGCGGATGGACCGTTCCGAAATGCTCTATTCCTCCGGGCCGGTGAGCCTGCTGCAGCGGGTCCAGACCCCGCTCACCATGGAGAGCCAGGACGGCCGGACGGTCATGGTGATCCACGAGGCCAATCTGGTGGACTACGCCCGGATGAACCTGCGCGGGTCCTGCATCGAGTGCCGGGTCCTCCAGGCCGATCTGGCACCGATGGGCGATGGAATCCTGGTGCGGGGCCAGACCCCGTTCGTCACGCCTTGGCGCACGATCCAGCTGGCCGACCGCATCACCGATCTGGTGCCCTCCGTGCTCGGCCTCAACCTCAACCCGCCCAACGCGCTCGCCAGCACCGACTGGATCCACCCCATGAAGTACGTCGGTATCTGGTGGGGGATGCATATCGGCACCATGACGTGGAGCTCGGGGCCCAAGCACGGAGCCACAACCGAGAATACTCGCAGGTACATTGATTTTGCCGCAGCCAACCATCTGGGCGGCGTGCTGGTCGAGGGCTGGAACATCGGGTGGGACGGCGACTGGATCGCCAACCGGAATGCGTTCTCCTTCACCCAGCCCTATCCCGACTACGACCTGCCGGCCCTGGCCGCTTACGCCCACGAGAAGGGGGTGCGGCTGATCGTACACAACGAGACCTCGGGCGGGATCCAGAACTACGAGCGGCAGCTGGACAGCGCCTTTGCCCTCTACCAGTCTCTGGGCCTCGACGCGCTCAAGACCGGCTACGTCACCGACACCACCGCCGAGGGGCATTCGCACTGGTCGCAGTTCATGGTACGGCACTACCGCCGGGTCATCGAAGCCGCCGCTCGGCATGGCATCATGCTGGATGTCCACGAGCCGCTCCACGACACCGGCGAGCGCCGGACCTGGCCCAACATGATGAGCCGCGAGGGTGCGCGCGGGCAGGAGTACAATGCCTGGAGCGGTGACGGGGGCAATCCGCCGGAGCATGAGACCATCCTGTTCTTCACCCGGCTGCTGGCCGGGCCGATGGACTACACGCCGGGGGTGTTCGACCTGCTGATCGAGCGCGGTACCGGGCGCCCGCGGCGGCCGGACGAGCCGCGCGTCCGCACCACCCTGGCCAAGCAGCTGGCGCTGTACGTCGTGCTGTATTCGCCCCTGCAGATGGCGGCGGATCTCCCCGAGAACTACGAGAAGCAGCCGGCGTTCCAGTTCATCCGTGACGTGGCGGTGGACTGGGACACCACGCGGGTCATTGACGCCCGGATTGGCGACTACGTGGCGGTGGCGCGCCGGGAGCGCGGCGGCCAGAGCTGGTTCCTGGGTGCCATCACGGATGAGCAGGGCCGCACGCTCGATGTCCCGCTTTCCTTCCTGACGCCGGGGCGGCGATATGTCGCCGAGATCTATGCCGATGGCCCGGGCGCCAACTGGTTCGACAACCCCCTGCCGGTGGCCATCTCCCGGCGCACCGTGACCTCCGTCTCCAGGCTCCGCATGGTGCTGGCGCCGGGCGGCGGGCAGGCCATCCGCATCCGGCCGGCGCGGTGAGCCGGTCGGTCCGGCCACGCCGACCGGCAGGCCGCATGCGCCGATCCACCATTCCCACGTCCTGAGGCCCGTCTCGCCATGGCATCATCCGTCATCCGGCCCAAGCCGCGCCTCTCGTTCTGGGAAATCTGGAACATGAGCTTCGGTTTCCTGGGCATCCAGGTCGGCTTCGCGCTGCAGAACGCGAACGTCAGCCGGATCTTCGAGACCCTGGGCGCCAAGGTGGAGGACATCCCCATTCTGTGGATTGCCGCCCCGGTGACGGGGCTCGTCGTCCAGCCCATCGTCGGGTACCTCAGCGACCGGACCTGGAACCGGCTGGGCCGGCGGCGGCCCTACTTTCTGATCGGGGCCATTCTCGCTTCGCTGGCCCTCATCGCCATGCCGAATTCTCCGGTCCTGTGGGTGGCGGCGGGGATGTTCTGGATCATGGACGCTTCCATCAACATCTCCATGGAGCCGTTCCGCGCCTTCGTGGGCGACAATCTGCCCTCGTCACAGCGCACTACCGGATTCGCCACACAGAGTTTCTTCATCGGGACCGGCGCGGTCGCGGCCTCTGTACTCCCCTGGCTCCTCACCAACAAGTTCGGGGTTAGCAACGTGGCGCAGGAGCACATGATCCCCGACTCGGTGCGGCTCTCCTTTTACATCGGTGGGGTGGCCTACTTCGTGGCAGTGCTCTGGACGGTCTTGAAATCCAAGGAGTACTCGCCTGAGGAGATGGCGTCTTTCGAGGAGAACCAGGCGCGGGAAGGCATGGTGCGCGCTCCGCGGACCGCCGAAGAGTACGTCGCCAACGGCGGCCGGCAAATCCGCCTGGGAGCGGTGCTCCTGGTGGTCGGAGCGCTGCTCAGCGCGTGGCTCGTTCGGCAGGAGATCTACCAGGTTCTGATCCTGTCGGTCGGAACTGGCGTCGTCGGGGGGTTGCTCATCGCGAGCGGGCTGCTGCAGCGCACCGGCCAGCACGACAACGGCTTCATCACCGTCCTGAACGACCTTCAGGACATGCCCCGGGCCATGAAGCAGCTGGCATGGGTGCAGTTCTTCTCATGGTTCGCGCTCTTTGCCATGTGGATCTACACTACCGGCGCAGTGACCAGCTACATCTACGGCACCACCGACACCAGCTCCGCGCTGTACAACGAAGGGGCCAACTGGGTGGGGGTGGGCTTCGGAGCCTACAACGGCGTCGCCGCGATCGTGGCGTTCATGATTCCCGTGCTGGCCCGGAAGACCAGCCGCAAGGCTGCCCATGCGATCTGCCTGGTTTGTGGAGCCGTGGGCCTGCTGTCCATCTTCGGGATCTCCGACCCGCGATACCTGCTCGGATCCTTTGTGGGGGTGGGGATCGCGTGGGCCAGCATCCTCTCCATGCCTTACGCGATCCTGACCGGATCTCTGCCGCCGTCCAAGATGGGATACTACATGGGGGTGTTCAACTTCTTCATCGTCATCCCCCAGATTATCGCGGCTTCCCTCCTGGGTTTCGTCGTCGGCCGCCTCTTCGGCGGGCATGCCATCTACGCGCTCCTGATCGGTGGGGCATCCCTTATCCTTGCGGCGGCGCTGACGCTCCGGGTGGACGACGAGGATGAAGCGGTAGCCGTCGGATGAAGACCACGATCCGCACCTTGGGGCTGATCGGGCTCGGTGCGATCGTCCTGTTTCTGTGGCTGCGAAAGGCCCCAGGTGCGGGCGGTCGGAACTCGGCAATCGCCCTCGCCACCGCCGTCGATCCCGCAGCCACGTTCTGGAACGGTGCCACGGTCTATTTCCTCCTCACCGACCGCTTCCAGAACGGCGACCCCCGCAACGACCACGCCCTCGGCCGCGCCCGCGACGGCGCGTTGCTCCGCGATTTCCAGGGCGGGGACCTCGTCGGGGTGCGGCAGAAGCTGGAACAGGGGTACTTCGACAGCCTGGGAGTGGACGCGATCTGGCTCACCCCGTTCGTCGAACAGGTCCACGGCAGCGTGGATGAAGGAACGGGGAAGTCCTACGGATTCCACGGCTACTGGACCCGGGACTGGACCGCGGTGGATCCCGCGCTGGGGACCAAGGACGACCTGCGCGCCCTGGTGGACGCGGCCCACCGGCGCGGCATCCGTGTGCTCATGGATGCGGTCATCAACCATACCGGACCGGTGACGGCGCTCGATCCGGTCTGGCCCGCCGACTGGGTCCGGACCAGCCCGCAATGCACCTACCGGGGCTACGCCACTACCGCCGACTGCACCCTGGTGGCCAATCTCCCCGATATCCGCACCGATAGCGACGCACCGGTTGCGCTGCCCCCGGCGCTGATCGAGAAATGGCGGCAGGAAGGCCGGCTGGATCAGGAACAGTCGGATCTCGACACCTTCTTCCAGCGCACCGGCTATCCGAGGGCTCCGCGCTACTACGTCATCGCCTGGCTCACCCGCTGGGTGCGGGAATTCGGGTTCGACGGGTACCGGGTTGATACCGCCAAACATTTCGGCGAGACCGTCAGCGCTGAACTCAGGCATGAGGCCGAGCAGGCGCTGGCCGACTGGCGGCAGGCCCATCCCGCCGAGGTCCGTGACACCTTGCCGTTCTACATGGTGGGCGAGGTCTACGGCTACAGCCCGAACCAGGGCCGGATCTACGATTTCGGGGACCGGAAGGTGGACTACTACGCCAACGGATACGACGCCCTCATCAATTTCGGCTTCAAGAGCGACGCGGCCGGTTCCCTGGACGCGCTCTTCACGACCTACTCCGAGACGCTCCACCAGGGGGCGCTGCAGGGGGTCGCGATCCTCAACTATGTCAGCTCCCACGACGACGGTGGACCCTACGACAGGGAACGCAAGGATCCGCTCGGCGCTGGGACCCGCCTCCTGCTGGCTCCAGGCGGCGCCCAGATCTATTACGGCGACGAGCTGGCTCGGCCCCTGACGGTGCCGGGCGCCGAGGGGGATGCCAACCTCCGTTCGGTCATGAACTGGGGGGATCTGAGCCGAGGCGGGACCACCGCAGGAATCCTCGAGCATTGGCGCAAGCTGGGCCGGTTCCGCCATGCTCATCCGGCTGTGGGTGCGGGTGTCCATCGAACGCTTCAGGTAGAGCCGCTCATCTTCAGCCGTACCCTCGAAGCGAATGGCCACGAGGACAAGGTTCTGGTGGCCATGGATCAGGGAACCGGCGCCCGGGTCGTTCCGGTCTTCGGTGTGTTCCCGGATGGGACCGAACTCGTAGACGCCTACTCCGGAGAGCGGGGCCGGGTGAAGGACGGCAAGCTGTCCCTGGCCCACGGATCCGCGCTGGTGCTGCTGAGCCCATCGCGGTGACGGTCCGCACGGATCTCTTTGGCCGGATGCCTGACGGCCGACCGGTGCGGCTGTTTACGCTCACCAATGCACACGGTCTGATGGCCCGGGTCACCGACTATGGGACCATCATCACCGAACTCCATGTCCCTGACCGTGCCGGCCGCCTGGGAGACGTGGTGCTGGGCTTCGACAACCTGGCGCAGTATCTCGCCGTGCATCCCTATTTCGGCTGCACCGTGGGACGCGTGGCCAACCGGATCGCACGGGGGCGGTTCACCCTGGACGGCAAGGAGTACACTCTCGCGATCAACAATGGGCCCAACCACCTGCACGGCGGCCTAGTGGGCTTCGACAAGGCGGTCTGGCAGGCGGAGCCGCTCCCCGGTCCGGTGGCCGGCGTGAAGTTCACGCACGTCAGCCCTGATGGGGACGAAGGCTACCCCGGCCGCGTGGACGTCACGGTGGCCATGAGCCTCACCGACGCCAACGCGCTGATCATCGAGTACACCGCCGCCACCGACCGCGCGACCCCTGTCAACCTCACTAACCATTCCTATTTCAACCTGGCGGGCGAGGGCAACGTCCTCGGGCACGAACTGCTGCTCTCGGCGGAGACCTACACGCCCGCGGATGAGACCGATATCCCCACCGGAGTGATCGCGCCGGTGCAGGGTACGCCGCTTGATTTCACGCGGCCAACCCCCATCGGCGCCCGGCTCGACAAGGTCCCCGACCACGGGCACGGATACGATCACAATGTCGTGGTCACTCGGGTGGGTGGGGGACTCACGGTGGCGGCTCGGGTCTTTGAGCCGGTGACTGGGCGGGCGATGGAGGTTCTGACCACGGAGCCGGGACTCCAGCTGTATACCGGCAACTACCTGGATGGCACTCTCACCGGGAAGCGAGGCATCAGGTATCTCCAGCACGCGGGGCTCAGCCTCGAGGCCCAGCATTTTCCGAATTCGGTCAACCACCCCGGTTTTCCTTCCACGATTCTGCGTCCAGGCGGCACCTACCGGCAGACCACCGTGTACGCCTTCAGCGTCGCGCTGACGGGTTCCGGTTGACCGGTCGGGCTCACCCCTCCGGCACCGGCGCGGTGCTTCCCGCAATCCTGAATTTGGGCGTGTCGCTGTCGGCCGACAGGATCCGCCGCCCGCCAACGAACAGCGTCGCCCGCACCCGCCCTGTCGTGGCCAGCGGTGCGGCGTACAGCGGGGCTCGGGGGCCGGGTTCGCTCCCGTCGGTGGTCACGCGGACCGTGTACGGGCCGGCCTTTCCACCGAATCCCATCGCCTCGCTGATCACGCGCACCCCTGCCTCCTCGGGCACCAGCGCCAGGGCGTAGACCGCGCCGAGCGGCCGCCTGGCTTCCGCCTGCACCAGGATGCTCGCAATACCCGCCTCCGAGGAGAAGGGATTGGCGCCCATCAGCGTCACGGCCCCGGTAGCGCCGAACCAGATATTCTCCCAGGCATCGGGGACGGTGGTCCCGCGCGCATCCCGTAATTCGGCCCGGAGGAAGGCGACGTCCCGGCCGGCGGCGCCGAACGGGCGGCCGCTTTCGTCCACCGTCAGGCTCAGGCGCTCCACGGTGCCGGGCGTCCGGACGATGTGGCTGGCCACCTCGCGGCCGCCGATGTAGCCGATCGCCTCGAGGGCCCCCGGGTGGAACCGGTCCAGCGTGAAGGTGAACGGCGGATGTGCCAGATGGGTGGAGAGCCGGTCCGCGTCGGGTCGGCGGCGGTCCACCAGCTCGCCGTCCAGACGGAGCACGACTTCTTCACAGTTGCTGAAGACCCGCACGCTCAGGCTGGAGGTCGGTGTCCAGTGGCTGGCGATGAACACCATGGGACCGGTCGCTGCCGGTGCCAGGCGCTCCTCCGGCGGTCGCTGGCTCTGGAACAGGTGGTAGGAAAACTTGGGGAGCCGGAACAGGTCCATGCAGCCGGAAGATTCGATGTCCGGCGCATAGCCCCGGTTGTAGTCGTACATGACCCACAGACCGTCGGCAAAGGCGATGGTCTTCCGGTTGTCGTTGTGGGCTTCCTGGAAATTGGTCGCCTGCTGGAGCAGGGCCGCCTCGCCGTGCCAGCGGAGCTGACGGCTGTTGGCCGCGTCCGGGGCCAGGTTGGCCCACGCCGTCTGTTCCAGCCCGGCGTTCTGGGCGTAGTACTCCCAGTCGCCGTATTCACTCACTACGCAGGCCCGGTCGGTGACCTCCCGGCAGCCGCCGTGCTGTCGAGCCTGGATGAACACGTCGTAGCCCTTGGTCCATCCACAGGTGTAGCACTGGTCCCCGGGGTACTCCTCGTGGCCGATCGCGTGGGTGGCCCGGATGAACTCGTCGGGCATCCCGGTCTCGTTGAGCGAGACCTCCCACAGGATGACGCATGGGTGATTGCGGTCACGCCGGAGCAGGTCACGACAGTTCCTGTATTGGATCTCGGTGAAGGCGGGATCGTCCCGGTTGAAGTACTGCCAGCCGGGGATGCAGTTCATGACCACCAGGCCCAGCTCATCACAGGCGTCCATGAACGCCGGCGCATGGGCGTAGTGGGACAGCCGGATGTAGTCGAACCCCGCCTCCTTGATCTTGCGGGCGTCCCGGTACTGAGCCGCGTCGGACATCGCGTACCCGACATACGGGTACTCCTGATGCCGGTTGGTGCCGCGGAGGAACATCCGCTCGCCGTTGATCCGGAACCCCTCCGCCGACATCGCGACGCGCCGGATGCCGATGCGCGTGGTCTCCGTGTCCACGACGGTCGCGTTCTCCACCACTTCCGTTTGGAGGACATGCAGGTCCGGCCGGCGCGGACTCCACAACGCCGGCGAGGCCACGTTGAGGTCCTGGATCATGTCCCGCGCCTCACCGGCCGCCAGGGTCACGACGTCGGAGCGCGCCTCCGCCACCATGCGCTCGCCACGGCGGAGCAGCGCCCGCACCCGGAACTGGCGCGGAGCGCGTCCGTCGTTGCGGACATGCGCCTGCACGCGCACCGTGGCCCGCTCGGGGGTCGCCTCGGGATAGGTCACGAAGACACCGCCGCTGGCTACTCTGCCGGCCAGAATGGGGTCGGTGATGTGCAGCGTGTCCTTGATAACCAGGCGCACGTTTCGGTAGATGCCGTGGTACGGGTTGAAGTCGAGGTCGGCGAGGGGCTTGGGACCGGTGACCGGGTTATCGCGGTTGTCCAGCCGGACGGCGACCACATTGTCGCCCGCCACGGCTCGGCCCGAGATGTCGAAGCCGAACGGCAGCCAGCCGCCCAGGTGCTGACCTAGGTGCGCTCCGTTGAGCCACACGTCGGCCACGTTCATGGCGCCGTCAAACATGAGGAACAGCTTGCGGGCCGCGTTCTGCCGGCTCAGCGAGAATCGTTTCCGGTACCAGCAGGTCCCCTGCCACTGGTAGGTGTCGCTGCCCGGCGCGCCCGTCACCAGGCTCTCAATCCGCGCGGTATGCGGGAGGGTGGCGCCGCTCCACGCCCGGTCATTGAAGCCGCCCGCCTCCGCCCCGTCAACGTCTCCGAGGAAGAACCGCCACCCGGGGTTGAAGTCCGGATTGGAAGCCGGCAGGGACGTCACCGGCTCGGCCCGGGCCAGCGTCGGGGGCACGCTGAGGGCCGCCGCCGTGACGGCGGTGTGCTTCACAAAGTCTCGTCGCTTCATCCGGGTCACTCCCGAATCCACACCCTCGCGCTCCTGGCCGGGAGCCGGGCAGTGAGCTTGCCGTTCACCGTAGTGACGGTGCCGCCGGCCGGAAACGCCTGACGGTACGTGCCTTCGGCCGCCAGCGACACTTCACCCGGCGCCTCCGAAGCGTTGATCGCGACGATGGCGCGCTGATCTCCCAGGACGCGCTCGTACGCCAGCAGGCCGGCCCCGTCGTCGGCGCGGAGCCAGGCCAGAGCGCCATCCACAAAGAGGCGGAGATGCTGCTTCCGGAGGGCAATCACCTCCTGGTACACCCGGAACAGCGCCGTGTCCGGTGCCACCCGGTCCCGGTGACGGGCCCGGCCAAACGGGTGGGCCACCTCGTCGTCGTACTCCAGGTCGGCCCAGACCAGCGGCTTGCGCTCATCGGGGTCATCGGCGCCCCACATCCCGACCTCGTCACCATTCCAGATGTGCGGCGCGCCGATGTACGTGAACTGCTGCACCAGGATCAGCTGCTGGCTGCGCCGGGTGCGGTCGTCCGGCCGGTCGATCCGGTAGCCGGGGTCCTCACGGGGGCCGTTGTGGTACTTGAAGCGGCCCAGGTTGTAGATCGAAGTGCCGAACCGCGGCGTGTCATGACTCGCCATGAGATTCATCATGGCCCGCTGGTGCGGCAGACTGATGCCCTGGGTCAGCGAATCGAGGCTCGCGGTGTAGCCCGACGCCGTGATGGCGGGCAGTGCCCCCGCCAGGAAGCTGCGGGTCGGCATGTACCAGCGGTAGTTCATCACGGCGTCAAAGACATCACCCTGAAGCCAGGGTGCAGGGTCGTAGATCGTGTCCGGCCACCGTTCCCACCACACTTCGCCGACCAGGTATGTCTCCGGGTTGACGCTCCGCACAAACCGGCGATAGTCGCGCCAGAAGCCGAGCGGCACCATCTCGGCCACGTCCAGGCGGAAACCGTCGATGCCATCCGAGGGGTCCCCGTCGCCGTTCGGATCGAGCCAGCGCCTGCTCACCGCGAAGACCAGATCCCGCACGCCGGGCATCAGGTTGCCCTCGATAGGGCCATGGGTCCGGCCCTCGGGACGCCCCACTTTCTTCCACTCCGGCAGCGACGGCACCCCGACCCAGCCACGATAGGAGAATTCGTTGGTGTCCGGCGTCGCCGGGTCGTCGAAGCGCTCGATGGCGTACCAGTCGGCGTACTTCGATTTGCGCTGATTGGTCACCAGGTCGCGCCAGGCGGGGAAGGTGCGGCCGGTGTGGTTCCACGAGTAGTCGAGGATGATCTTCATTCCCCGCCGGTGCACCTCGGCCACGAGCTTGAGGAACAGACTGTCCGCCGCCGTCCAGCCCCAGGTGGATGGATCGGACAGGTCCTCCGCGGCCATCCTGGCCACGTCTCCCTTCGGGTCGGGCCCGAAGTTCCGGTCCACGTGCTGGTAGTTGCCCGCGTCGAACTTGTGGAGCGAGGGCGCGTCGTTGATCGGGTTGAGGTACAGCGCGGTGACGCCGAGGCGCTGGAGGTAGTCCAGCCGGTCGAGCACGCCCTGCAGGTCGCCGCCGTAGCGGCGGAACTGCACCATGTCGTAGAAGGGTCGTCCCGTGGCCCTGGCCCAGGGCTCTTCTTTGTACCAGTCCCACCCCCACGGCGTCACCCGCCAGCCCGGTGGCATGCTGTCGGTGGTAAAGCCCCGCACGTCATCGGCTGTCGGATCGTTGCGGGGGTCCCCGTTGCGGAAACGCTCGACGAAGACCTGGTACCAGATGGCGTCGGCCGACCAGGCGGGCACGTCCAGGTTCACCGCCTGCTGCTTCGGGGCCGGCGCACCGCACCCGGCGGCAAGCGTCAGGGCGATCCCCCATCCAAAGACTCTGGCAATCCTCACGGCGTCCTCCGTCCGAACAGGAAGGTCAGCGGATCCTCGAGCCGGGCCCGCCAGGAGGCCTCGTTGTGCGTTGCACCCACATACTGGCGGATCACGAAGTCACGCCCCTCGACCAGCCCCTGCCCGAGGAGCCAGGTCCGCACGACCGCGTGGGTGGGCGCGTAGGCCGAATCGAGTCCCATCGAACCGTAGTCGAACCAGTATCGCGTCCCCTTCGGCACCCGGAACCCGGCGCGGATGTCGCGGATGATATATGGCGTCGTGTCGGGTGTTGCCGTCGCCACCAGGCCTGAGAAATACTGCGCCACCACCGCCTCGGAGATCGGGAAGTGGGTCGAGATGCAGCCGCAGGCGCCAAAGGCCTCCGGATGGTGGCTGACCAGGTAGAACGACAGCAGCCCGCCCATGGACGATCCCATGACCGCGGTGTTGCCGGGACCCGTCCGGGTGCGGAACTCCCGGTTGACCCTCGGCATCAGCTCCTCAATGAGGAAGCGCGCGTAGTCGGGCGCCGTGTGCCAGGGCGAATACTCCGGCCCGCGCTCGCCCGTGCTCCAGGCGCCGACGACGATGACGGGAGGAATGGTGCCCCGCTTCACCAGCCGCATCACGGCTTCATCCACCCCCCAGTCCACTCCCGTGTTGGCGATGCGCGGGTCGAACAGGTTCTGTCCGTCGGACATGTAGAGAACGGGGTAGCGCGTGGTGGTCGCCTCGTCGTAGCCCGGTGGCAGCCAGACCTCGACATGGCGCACGGGGCCCAGGAAGGCCGACGGTACATCGGTCCAGTAGACCAGCCGGCCCTCGACGCCCGAATGCTGCCAGTCGGCGATGTACTCCCGCTGGTCCCGCTTGAAGCCGGCGATCGTGTGCAGGACGACAGTATCGCGGTCGAGCAGGAGCTGGTAGTTGAATGGGACCATGCCGGTGGAGTCCACCGCCTCCCGGTCCCAGGTACCGAGCGTGAACTTGTATTCGAAGGAGGTGCCGGGTGGCGCCGTGACGTGGACGGTGCGGTCGCGTCCCTCTCCCGAGAGGGCCAGCCCATCGGCCCGCCAGGGGCCCAGCTGGGGGAGGCTGCCGGCCAGGTAGACCGTGCCGGCGCCCTCCGGCACCCGCACCCGAATGGTTGCCGTGCAGCATCGGGAAGCCGGCGCGAAGACGGGCGCGGCGGGGCGGGGGATGGGCGCCAGGACGAACAGCGCGGCAAGAGCGAGAACCGGGAACAGGGGGATCCTCCGTGTGATGGCCCGGGGGCCGGTGTGTCAGCGTGCGGGGTGGGCCTCCCGCCACAACGCGACCGCGACCAATCCGGTGACAATCGCCGCAACGATGCTGGCCCACATCGGGACCACCGTCGTCCCGATCACCGCCGGGATCTGCAGCACAACGCGAATGACGTGGACTACGGCGATGAGGGCCAGAAGGGTCATGGCCACCGCGGCACCAGGCTTCATCGTGTCCCCCTGTTCCGTGGGAGGAAGGCCGGCGGAGTGTACTTCGGCAGGAATGTGTCGGAATCTAGTGGTGCACCAGAATGGATGCGGGACCACCGCATCCGCCACTGTGAGGTCTGCATCGGGACGCGACCTGCCGTGAGGCCCGTCATCTGGCCTCCGCTTCCACGGGGTCGCTGCCGGAGTCGAGGGCGGGCATCGGGTCAAAGCGGACCCGCCATGGACCGAAGAGGCCTATCCGCTCGGCCTCAACACGGTAGCGAGCGCCGTTGTCGAACTGAACGGTGGCAGCGTACACACCCGGGGTGAGCAGGTCGCCCCAGCCGGTGCCAGCGAGGTAGTTGTCCCCTCCGTGCATGCTGTAGGGCAGCAGGAAGTCGTGCCGCGGCACGTGCGTGCTGTCGGAGCGCGCCTGAATGAGCGAATCAGGCTCGGCGGATTGCCCGGCACTGCGGACGATCGCGTTCCGGACGACGTCCTCGACCGCCCCCCACCACCAGTAATTGTAGGTCACGCAACTGGTACAGGCGAGAAACGGCAGGACGGCCAGTCCCACCAGGAGCCGGACCCGACGCCCCGCCCTCCGTCTTGGTGCGCTCATCGCCGAACCCCAGGCCGTCCCGGCCAGCCGTCAATGGGTCTGATATGCCGGGAGCCGTCGGGGGCCGCGCCCGCTTGCGAACACCGGTCCCGGGTTGTCGTCGCTCTGCGCCAGCAGCGTGCGATAGCTGCGCAGGTCCTCCTCGTCCATGGCCTCCGACCGGGGCTGTCCCGTTTCGGCGGCGACCGTCACCGATGGGCCGAATGTCAGCACGGAGCCCAGTCCGGCGTAGAGGTACCGATCGCCGAATGTCTCCTTCAGTATGGCAAAATCCGGTTCTCCCGTGCAGTGCATCGGCGCGATCCAGGCGACCTTCCAGGTGTCGCGCAGCGCGGTGGCAATGCGCTGAATCTCCTCGTCCTTGGCGGGAAGCAGGTGAGTGCCGCCGAGCACGAGGTACACCGGCTTGTGGATCGCCGCCACCGTCGCCTCGACGATCTTCTCGATCGTGGGATGACTGCACCCGACCACGAGGACGATGCCTTCCGGCGTCTCGATCGCCAGCGATAGTTCCATCACGTCCAGGTCAACACCCCACGACCCCTTCAAGAGAATCAGATGCAGCCCGGGCGCCACGTCGGTGGTCTGGGTCAGCCAGGTGAACTTGCCCTGCGGCCACGGGGTGCCGAAGCGCAGCGTGTCGGGTGGCTGGCCATCGAAGTAGCGCATCTCGGTCGGCAGCGACGGGTTGCGCCGGTAGAACGTGCCGGGCAGCGTCGCGCCAAAGACGCCAAAATTTTCCTTGGGTGCGTAGAGGGGCACACCCGGGTTCACGCTCAGCAGGTAGTTCAGCCCGCTGGTGTGGTCGCCGTGGCGGTGAGAGACGATCACAAAGTCGAGGGTGGTAAGGTCAATGCCCTTCGCCTGCACATTGTGCGCAAAAATGTCGGCGTTGTTGCCCGTGTCGAACAGGATGCGCTTGCCACCATACTCGATGAGTGCGGCGAACCCCCAGTCCTTCCGCATCGTCGTGGTCTTGCCGAAGGCGTCATATAGGACGGTGATCTGCGCCCGTGCGGGGTCGGTGGTCACCACCGTCCGAGGCGGGTTCGCGGCAGCGCAAGCGGCGAGGAGCGCCACGGATGCCGCGATGGGAGCAGCGGACCAGGATCGGGCGGTCATAGGAATGTCCTCTCACTGAACGGGAAGACGTACGGCGCGGCCGTCAAGACGGGCTGGTAGTGGGCTGCACCCGGGCGTGGATCTCGCGCGTCAGGGTCTCGATCCGCTGGGTGAGTTCGTTCGTCAGGCCGGTCAGTCGGGTGTTTTGTTCGAGCAATTGCAGCAGCTGGGCCGTCTGCTGTTCGGCCAGCGCCTGCCGCTGGGCACTCGCCTCCGCCAGGGCCTCCCGGTGCTCCGCGTCGGCCGCGACATGCGCCTTGTCCCGGTCCGCCTGCCGGGTCTGGGCCAGGAGAATGAGCGGCGCGGCGTAGGCCGCCTGAAGGCTGAACATCAGGTTGAGGAGAATGAACGGATACAGGTCGAACCCAAGCACGCCGGCGGCGTTGAGCGCGATCCACATCGCCACCAGGACCGTCTGGGCGCCCAGGAAGAGTGGCGTGCCAAAGAACCGGGCGAATGCCTCCGCTCGCACGCCGAACCAATCCCCGCCGAACGCCGAGCCCAGGTGCAGGTGCGGCGCGTGGAACCGGAGATGGTGATGCGGCGGCTGCGCGCCGGTGGGAGGGGTCGTCGGAAAGGTCGGCATGGTGTCTCCGTGGGGGGTCAGAGTCCGAGCCACCCGTGAGAGATTTTCGCTTGCGGCAGACCCTGGACCTGGTCAGGCGCCCGGCGCGAACTCCCACACGGCGTATCCATCGCGAAGTTCCTTGAGCAACGTGTTCAGCAGCCAGCCCGGTATCCGGACGGTACCCGCCTGCCGGGCCCGATCCACAATGGAGATGCGACGACGCAGGGTGTAACCCGCCGCCTCGATCACGGGATGGGGGTGCGCCGTGCGCACGGCGAAGGTCGCGCCCAGCCGGGAGATCTCCCGGCGTACTCCCCCGCCAAACCGGCGGACAAAGGCCGGACTCATCAGGTCGCAGAGCAGGGTGGCCCGGGGGAGGGCGGCGCGAACCGCCGCGGCCAGGTCCCGGAGGCTGGGGTCGGGCAGGTACATGCTGACGCCCTCCAGGATCACCAGCGCCGGATCGTCCCCGCGCAGAGCCGCGAGATGATCCGCCACTGACTCGGTCTGGAACGATACCGGTATGCGGACGAGCGGGTTGGACGCTGACCCGGCGGGCAGCCGCGTCTCCTTGAAGGCCAGCAATTCGGGATCTTCGAATTCCCACCAGCGGCCGCCGGGAAGTCGGAAGGCGCGGGAATCGAAGCCCGCACCCAGCAGGAGGATGCGCCGTGCCGGATCCGGCGCTAGGGCATCCCGAATGCAGTCATCAATGATCCGGTGGCGCGCGACATTGCTTGCGGCCGGCCCCCTGAACGCCAGCAGGGGCGCAAGGTCGCGGCGGATGTCGTCGTCCAGAAAACGGGCGGCGTAGGTATCGCCGCAGACGGGGTGCCGGCTGGCGGCGTCATCTGCGCGCAGGGCGCAGCAGTAGAAGGCGGTACGGGCAACCGGCTGGAACGCTGGCATCGAAGGGTCGGTGGTTCTTGCGGGGCTAGGCGCCCGCCGGTTATGGCGGACCCAGATGCACCGAGGACCGCAACCCACTCGGCACCGACGGACCACCGGCCACTCCGCCCATGCCGGCCAGATCCATGACGGACGCCGCGGCGAGCAGCACGCCGCGCTGCGCGTCGAACCACACCGTGTCGGCAACGGGGCCTTCGATATCCTGCCACCATGCGGTGGTCTGGGCCGGATCCTGCCACCCTCCCTGGCGGATGTGCATGCGGCCCTCACCGGCCAGTTGCGCGATGGTGGTGCCGAGGGAGTCAATCAGCCGCAGAACCCGGTACCGACGCCGGACCTCGTAGGCGGTGGAGCCGTAGGGCTGCTGGCCCCGGATGGATACCGTATCCATCCAGCTCAGGCCGGCGGTGAGCTCCGGTACTCCACTCGGGAGGCGCGGGAACAAGTCAACGCGCGCCGAGGGAAGCTCGGCGACAGACCGCCCGCCTACCGCGAGCAGTCTGCCGGTGGGGTCAATCGTGTAGGTCTCCTCGAACTGAAAGGGCTCGCCGACGCCCTTGAGGCTCACCCACACGGCGAGTCCCTCCGGACTGGAGCTGGCCTTGCGGGACTCGAGGGTGCGGGTAGTCACCGGCGTGCCCAGGGTATCCGAGCCGCGCAGAAAGTAGAGCAGGTACGTGTTGACGGACGCGTAGTGCAGAGTGTACGAGGTGGCCTGATACCGGACCCGACTCTGAGCCGTGCCCGCGGAGGTCCCCGCGGTGCAGAGGAGGGCAAGCAGAAGCACGGAAACGGGACGGGGCATACTTCTCCGAGTGAGCGCTGGGATACACCACGCGCAACAGCGCTGCCAGACAGGCGTCAGGGGCCGGATCAGCGCTTGCTGCGCCACTCGACCCCCGTGGGCAAGTAGATCCACGATACGGTTTCGGTGGACCAGATCCCCTCGACCCGGATCCAGTCTCCCGCCACTTCCTTGACGGTCAGCTCCGATCCCGCTGGCGAGATGATGCGTGCGCCGGGGGTGAAGATTCCGGGGAGTGTGGCCGCCGCGGGAGGGATGCTGCCCGAGTGGTCGCGCAGGGCCAGCAACAGCGGCAGGGTGAGCCCGACGCAGACGCCTAGTAAGAAGCGCCCAACGCGGGGTGAGACAGGGTGAGAACTGGACATACAGACCTCGACAGTCAGGAGAAACGGCAGGGGAGCGGCACGGATGGGGACGGACCAGCGACCCCGCCCACGCACCTTGATACCCCAATCATTCGAATAAACTGCCGACCCAGGCCCGACGCGGCAAGGACGCGAGCCTCACGGCAGGCCAACCGAGATGCCGATCAGGGTCTGGGCCGCAACGTAGCTGCCCATGATCAGGGCTTGGGCACTTCGAAAGGGGCGGTGGAATCGGTTGAGGGCCAGGACCGCGTCCGACACCATGAACAGCGTGGCGCCGGCCGCCGCGACGAGTGCTCCAGGGCTGGGCAAGGCACGACTTCGTCCCCACGCGCGCCAGACCATGAGGAGAATCGTCCCGGCGTACAACAGGACCGGAATGCGAAAGCTCCCCAGGCTGCTCCAGAGGAATCCGAGCAGCACGACGGCCGCGATCAGCAGCGGGATCAGCAGCGCCGGATCCGTCCCGATCGGCACGCCGGCCGTGAAGGCGGCGACGTAGGCCAGATGCGCCACCAGAAAGCTGGCCAGGCCTGCGACGAACCGGTCGCGGGGCAGCATGAGGAAGATGTCCCCCGCCAGGGAGCACGCCAGGCCAATGACGATCGCCAGCTGATATCGCGAGCCGTGGGCGGTCGAGGAGAGGACCGCCAGGAGGAGCAGAATGATGGTGGTCAGCGGCTTGAAGACATACACCTGCCACTGCGGTCCGCGGTATTCGGCCCGCAGGTGTAGGCAGGCGGAGCATGCAGCGGCGACGGCGCACCAGACCCCGAGGGGAGCGACGGGCATTGGGTCTCCTGTTGGGCCGGCCGGCTGTGGCGGTGAACCGGGCCCTAGGCGGGCTCCCCCGGAAACGGCGGACCGCCGCGCACCACGCGATTCAGGGTCACAATCTGCCCCGCGTGGCGGGAGGAATGCTCGGCGGCGTGGAAGATCAGGCCGAGCGTGGTCGAGGGCAGGCGTTTGCTGCCGACTGCACGTGCCTGGAGGAGGCTGACCTCCGGTACCGTACGGAGGTAGGCCACGGCGGCCTCGATGCCGGCGCCGAACCGCGTCATCAGCAAGGCAAGGGCCGGCCGGTCGTCGTGGACGGTGCGTTCGGCCGCCAGTGCCTCGCGCTGCGCTGGGGACAGCGCTTCCCCTCGCGAATAGGTCAGCAGGCGGTCTAGGCTGCCGGGGAGGTGCAGCAGGTGGAAGCCGATCGCGGCGGCCCCGCCTGGGCGGGTCCAGAGCTGGCTGGGGCTCAGGTCCGCCACGACCGGCAGGACGTCTTCTCCCACCTGGAGAATGGCGTGCGCCGCCGGCTGAAGGAGGGGGTGGACCCCGGTCACGGGGCCCCGGAGCCAGACCTCGGCGGGGACAGTCATGCGGGAATAGTAGCGGCCGGCGGAAAGGGAGCCACCCCGCCAGAAAATCGCGGGTCCGGCACGATAGCGTAACCGAATGCGCCATATGCACTTACGGGTTCCTAAATGGCCTCGACCATGTTATATTACAATCATTGAAGAGGTAGATGGTCGCAGGTTGTCTTGAAAAGGAGGTACGGTAAACGGAATCAAGGATTTCATTACAATCGCCTCAAAGCGGCTCAATGAACCAGAAGATCGCACTCGGCAGGCGACTGGAGCGCTGCTCAGCACGCTCAAGTCCAAGGTCGACGCGAATGACTTTCAGCAGTTGATGGGAGCCCTCCCCGGGGCCAGCGAACTCATCCCGGAGCCCGCGGCCGCGCCGGCGGCGCCAGCCGCTCTCGGTGGAATGCTGGGTGCTGTCACCTCCAGGTTGGGGGGCGCCGGCGGTTTGGGCGGTGCGCTTGGCCTGGTGGCCATGATCCAGCAGACCGGCTTTGCACCGGCCAAGGTTGGGGGACTCATCAAGACGTTCATGAAACTCGTGAAGGGCAAGGCCGGCGACGGCCTGACCAAGAAGCTCTTCGCTCAACTACCCGAATTGGCATCGCTCGCGGCGTAAGTCGCGCATGCCACAACAGGAGGATCACATGACATACAAAATTGAGCAGATCGAAGGAATTGGACCGCACTACGCCGAGCGCCTGATCGCCGCGGGAGTGCATACCACCGAGGACCTGCTGACCAAGTGCGCCACGCGAGAGGGACGGATTCGCCTCGCGACGGCAACCGGGCTGTCGTCCGGGCAGATCCTGACGTGGTCCAACCAGGCCGACCTGATGCGGGTGACGGGTATCGGATCGGAGTTCGGGCAGCTGCTCGAGTCCGCCGGCGTCGACACGGTGAAAGAACTCAGCCAGCGCAACCCGGAGAACCTGGTCGCCGCGATGGCCCGGGTCAACGAGGAGAAGAACCTGACGCGGGTCGTACCGCCGGTGAAGACCGTTTCGAAGTGGGTCGAGCATGCGCGGGAGCTGGAGCCGGTCCTGACCTACTAAGCATGGCGTTGTGATCGCGGCAGTCCTGCCCGATCACCAAGACGGAGCCCGTTGCCCCTCAGGGGCGGCGGGCTCCGTTGGTTTGAGGGGCTACGCCCGCGCCGCGCGGCGCCGGCGCCGGCGCGTCCGAGGCGCGGCGGGGACCACGATCTTTCCTGCCCGGCGGGCCGTCGGCAGTCCCTTGATGGAGGCACGCAATGGGGCCTTTACCTTGGCAAAGACCCGCTTGAACATCCGGTCGTACTGCGGGGTGGTGATCACCCCCTCCTTGACCAGGGCGAGCAACAAGCCGCGTGCAATGCCGACATCGAACAGGGACGCGGCCGTCCGCGCCCGTCGCTCGGCATCCTTCAGGTAGGCGCGTGCCTTGGGTGCCAGGGCTGCCAGCTCTTTCACGGTGAGCGTGCTCGTCGTACGCGACATAGGGCCTCCACGGGGTATAAGCGGTGACTGACTGGGGCGACTGAAGGTAGCTGTCGGGTGGCCTCAGGTCACCGTTCATGAGCAGCGGCACACTCGTAGGCGGCCCGGCACCAGTCGCCCTCCTGTTTGAGCCACCGTCCGAAGACCCACTCGGGACCCACGGTGGCCAGATCCAGCAAGGAGGCCTGGATTCGTAACTTGGGGTAGGCGGGGTACTCCCAAGTGGTTGTGGCTCCGGCGGCGAGGGCCGCTGGCTTCATCTCGAGCGGCAGCCTCAGCGCATAGGTGTGAGTTCCGTTGGCGAACGCGAACACCACTCCCGACGCCGAACGAACCAGGGTCGGCGTGCCGTAAACGACCCAGCGACAGTCCTCCGGGAGGATGCCTCCTAATTCATCCCAGAGCCGGGTGACGAGGTCGGGATGTGCGCCGAGACGCTGGTACGGGTCGTCCACCTCGGATGACGGGCAGCTGGGGCGAGCCTTTGCCACCGATACCGACCTATCGAGGCGATCTTGCCCGCCGAGATGCGCCAGGAGTGTCGCGTTGGCAGGACTATGGAGGTCAACCACTGGGCCGGGGCCTCCACGCACAGATGAGGGGGCCATGCGGAGCGCTGGCGGGATCGGGCGCCCGTGAGGCCGTGCTGTACGGCTGCCGCTGCAAAGTTACAGGGGTCTCAACCGCTTCGCGAGCAATCCCGTTGCTCGGGCAAGGTCGACCTCCACCACGAGAATCCCTTCCTTGCCATACGGCTGCGAAGCCAGCAGCGTCCCGTCCGGTGCGGCAACCGCGGAGGTGGTCGGCGACCCCGGGCTGGCGAAGTTCACCGTGGCAAAATAGCACGTGTTCTCGGCCGCTCGGCAGAGCACCGCTTTCTCGTGAAACGAATTGGCGGGATCCCCGAAGGCGGTGGGCCGGTACGACTGGGCGTCGGCCTCATGGAACTGGGGGTGAAAGACGACCTGGGCACCATGCTGTACCGCCCAGCGGGCCGTTTCGGGATAGCGCCACCCTTCGTGACAGATCACCACCCCGAATGTCAGCGGGCCGACCGTGAAGACCCGCCGTCCGGAACCGGGGGCGTACGTGCCTTCTTCCGACGGGTCGATCTGGACCTTGTCCTGGAACCCGGCAAGCGTACCGTCCGGCCGAATCACCAGGGCGGTGGCGAGCAGGGCGGCGCCCTCGACCCGCTCCGTGCCGAGCACGACCCCAATACCCGCCGTTCGCGCCACGGCGGCGAGCGTCGCCGAGGCACGGGCGAGAAACGCGGGGTCGGGCGGGGGCACGGCCTTGGCCGGCAGGCGATACCCCGGCACAAAACACTCGGGGAAGCAGACGACGGTGGCTCCGGCCGCTGCGGCATCCCGTATGCCCGCCGCGGCGAGGTCAATGGACTGCTGCGGTGAGTCGGGGTGCCGGAGGTTGGCAAGAGCGATCCGAATCAGGGTCATGCCGGAAGGTATGAGGCTGTAGCATGCAATGCGACCGCTCGGCGGCTGGCCTCGGGGCCTGGCCGTGCACTCAGAGGTACGTCACCTTGGCGCGCACTTGCGCGAAGTACGCACGGAGGCGCCTGGCCACCTCTGGTGCCACCGCCGCCGGTGCGGGCGGAGCCGACACGACCGATGCCGCCTCTGTGATGTCGCGAATATCCGAGGAGACCACGCGATACTCCAACGGGCGCTCGCGCTGGATTTGGGCGTGGACCCAATAGGAGCGGCCGGCGACGGTGATGACGAGGGAATTGGGCCCCGTGGGACGAACGCCCGTGGAGTGGAGCAAGCGGCGCGCCGGCGCGAACCGATCAAGCAGGCGGCGGAGGAAGCTCACCGATGTTGGCTCCTTTCTTCAAGGCTGATCGAGTACCTCTTGACCCGAGCGGACGTTCAGAGGTGGTACGAGACCCACGTTTGTTGCCGCCACGCTGCCACATGCCCGGTGACGCATTGTCCTCCCTCGCACCGCGCGACGACCTGCGCATCACCTGCCCGGCCCGGCCGGCGCGCCGCGTCAGCGTCCTTCGCTGGTTAGGCAGACTACGGCCGCTGTGGGCACGGTCCTTAGCGGTTACAGGCCCGGGACGGTTGCCAGTCGGAGGGCGAGCCCCTCTCCTGCGCCGAATCATGGACAACCAGGGCGAACGCCCGCCGGAGTGTCGTACCCGTGACGTGCAGTTCCATTGGAATGTTGGGTCGCACAATCATGGTTCCTCCGGCCCGACCTCGGACAGGGCCCGATGGAGTCTCCAGGCACTGTTCTCCCGCGAGCACGTACCAGCCTTCCGGGCCTGGGTGGGTATGCACTCTCGACTTATCGCCAGGCCGCATGACGGCATACGAGAGAACGGCACTGTAGGCCTCTGCTGCGGGAAGCTGCAGCGGTCCGACGACGGCGATGACCTCACCTCCCCGCGGAGCCGTGTTGCGGGGTCCGACCTCGGAGAGCCACACTCGCCCGTCTTCCTCCACCACAATGCCGGTCGCGCTCCTGGCCGCCTCCGCCGCCTTCCTGGTTGGAAACGCGCTCAAGTGCCAGTAGACGGATGCTTGACTGAAATGCAGCCCCGATACGGCGCCGATGTTGAAGCAGCCGAACTCCGGTCGCTTCTCCCCCGGCGGCACGTTCACGCAGGCCACTTCCGTCAAGTGCTCATGTCCAGCCGTGGCGGGCCCTTGGGCACGCAGGTTGCCGATTGGCACAATTGGAAGGGTGATGAGGGATAGTACGAGCGTCTCGATGACTGAAATGCGGGCCATGTCCGATCCCCGGGGTCGATGCACGTTCGTGCCAGTGTGGTAGACAAGTGTGCCGAACCGCCTGCGCTTCCACTGCGGGCGCGGTTAGATGGCTGGCTGGCGGCCAACATATTTCCGCAACAGACGCGCGTACCTGGTGCCCAATGTGACCCGGCTGATCTGCAGGTATGGAATGGATCGAGGAAGCGGGTCCCACTTGCCCGCACTGCCCACACTGTGAAATCTCAGGATGTCGGAGCTGCCAGCGACCACTCGACCAATAAGGTGCTCCGACTTACGGGACGTCCCCGCCTCAATGGTGACAAGTCCCGGTCGGGTTCGCAACGCCTCGAACACGCTCTCCCAGCCGTCCACCGGCACCTCCAGCCAGGATTGGCGGAGGTGCGCCACGGCGCCTTGTCCTCGAAGAACCCGGTCGGCAAAGCGTTCCTCTTCGTCGGAGAGTACGGCTGTAATATCGACGAGGCGAAGGATCGTGAAACCATCGAAGGTCAACCCGGTCGTCTGCCGCAACAGCACCAGCTTGCGACTCAGCGTCACGGGCACGCCAAGTACGTCGTGAGCCTTTAGGCGCTGGCGAACGATTGTCACGCAACGGCGCGCCCCTCGTGCAGACGCGAGGCTGGTCCTGGTGATGGGCATGGCTCCTCACATGGAAGGCATATCCCCGCTGGTAATCAGCGGGCACAGGCTCAAAGGGACGCTAGTGAACGTTCCTTGTTCAGATGCCGGGTGCCGGCTGCCTGGGAGGACAGTACTCGCGCGCCCGACTGCGGCATGCGCTGGTTAGGTGGCATCGGCGGATTCGTATACTAAGTGCAACACGGCCCGCAAATGGAAGGGTGACCTGGGACATTGTAGGCTTCCGATCTCCACCAAGAGAACGAGGCCTCCAATGACATACTCCCAGATCACCCTGAAGGAA
>Ga0163150_10000467_pt1 | contig 76207 bp, 74 predicted proteins | sample OliLakLV19P2IB_FD_148628 | JGI IMG/M metagenome (GOLD analysis project Ga0163150, IMG submission 148628) | Freshwater microbial mat bacterial communities from Lake Vanda, McMurdo Dry Valleys, Antarctica - Oligotrophic Lake LV.19.P2.IB | ecosystem: Environmental > Aquatic > Freshwater > Lake >... | reverse complement strand
ATCAAGATTAGTGCTTCTGATTGCTTTTCCTGTTTTTAAATCAACCTCCATCAACTTTGATTTTTCCTCCAGCCCTGTACTTTCATACATTTTGTCTTTATAAAACAGTAAACCTTCTGTAAAAGAAGAAGTATCATGCGGATAAGTAGCCACAATTGAATAACTCATGAGCTTTGGCGCATTGGGGTCTGGTTTATCCGTTTCGTTATTGTCTTTATTCTTACAGGCTATAAAACCAGCAAGGGCCGCTATAAAAAATAACTTCTTCATGAAAGAGAATTGATTTGACACAAAAATAAGCAGTCGAAACTTTTATGGCTGTTAAAGATTTAAAGGGTAAATACATGGAATAGGGAAAATACGATGTAAAACTTCCTGCCCAAATGCTTGCATAATAATTTAAAAGAATTATATTTACGTAAGGATTAACACAAAAATTCGTAGTAATTCTACCCGTTGAAATCTAATCCCTAAGAGACTCTTTTTAAATCCCCCAATTTCCTTTCTTTTTTTCCAATCCCTGATGAGCAGCTCATGGCAATAATTATTGACCATGCTAACGTACTAAAACCTGGAAACTATGAAGGCGAAATTAACTATTGCCCTTTTTACTGTATTTGCATTTACAAGCCAGCTATCTGCGCAGCAAAAATGTGCGTCTACTGCTTATCAGCAGGAAGAAATGATGCTTAATCCGTCAATAATTGACAGGATTGCAGCCATCGAAAGATTTACCAGTCAAAAAACAGAAAATAGAGGTGCCACTAACAGGCCTGAAGATGCAGTTATTAAAATTCCAGTTATAGTACATGTGATTTATCATACACAGGCAGAAAAAATAAGTGATGCGCAGGTTCGCAGCCAGATTGATGCGCTTAATAAATATTTTCGCCGCCGTAATGCAGACACAACAAATACACCGGCTCATTTCCGGCAGTTGGCCGCTGATTGCGAAATCGAATTTCAATTAGCTATCTCTGATCCTAATAAACGTTCTACATCAGGTATAGTACGCAAATACACTCCAATCACTAAATGGAAGGCAGATGACCTGGTGAAGTTCTCTTCTGAGATGGGTGATGATGCCTGGGATCCAAAAAGTTATCTGAATATATGGGTTTGTAACCTGGACAGGTTTGCGGGTTATTCTAGTATGCCCGGTGGAGAGGAGAATAAAGATGGTGTTGTAATCTCGTATTCCGCTTTCGGAACTTCAAGTGGACCTTCTGGTTACGATATGGGAAAGACAGCCGTGCATGAAGTGGGTCATTGGCTGAACCTGAAACACCTGTGGGGAGATGCAAATTGCGGTGATGACGGGGTAAGTGATACACCTAAGCAAGCTTCCTATACGGTGGGTTGTCCAACTACTATTCGTGTTACCTGTGGCAACAGTCCTTATGGTGATATGTATATGAACTATATGGACTATACCAACGATAATTGTATCAATATGTTCACCTACGGCCAGAAGGCAAGGATGAGGGCTTTATTTGCCATTGGTGCAGTACGAAATTCAATATTGCAATCCAAAGGATTGGATGCCCCACAAACATTTGAAACGCCTTTACCAGAGGAAGATCCTAAATGGCTGCATCCCCAATTATACCCAAATCCGGCTTCAAATGAGGTGAGCATTGATTTTACCTACGATATCAGGTGGATTGGCAAAACTATTTTTGTGACTAATCTGCAAGGTCAAAATGTTATGAATGTGATGATTACGTCAAAAAATCAACGAATTGACATCAGCAGGCTGCAAGCAGGCATATATTTCATTGCAGCGAAAAAGGAAAATGGGGAGTCTATGAAGCAGCGATTTATCAAATTATAACTGTTTATACCGTCGCAACCAAACTTATACTAACGGCAAGCAAGGGCCTTGGAGAGATCCGGGGCTTTTTTATTTGAACTAACCCGGTGAATTTGTTTTAAGCTCAATAAAAAAAAGGATTACAAGTTTCCTCATAATCCCTTTCAATCATATCAATCTTATTTCTGACTACAAATGTATTGCCTCCCCATACGCCAACTCAATCGCATCTTTCACACTTTCACTTATAGTTGGGTGAGGGTGAATGCTGTTCAGCACTTCATGGTAGGTAGTTTCTAATTTACGTCCCAGTACAGTTTCAATAATAATTTCGGTAACATTATAACCAATCATGTGGGTGCCGAGCCATTCGCCGTACTTGGCATCAAACACTACTTTTACAAAACCTTCTGTATGTCCGGCAGCAGATGCTTTACCACTTGCACTTAATGGAAACTTACCAACTTTTACTTCATAACCAGCTTCTTTTGCTTGCTTTTCAGTATAACCAACTGATGCAATCTCCGGATAGCAATACGTACAACCGGGTACGTTGTTATAATCTAATGCTTCCGGCTGGTGGTTATATTTCTTTTCGCTGTAACCAATATTTTCTATTGTAATTATGGCTTCTTTACTGGCAACGTGGGCCAATGCCTGGCCCGGTGCACAGTCACCAATGGCATAGAAGCCCGGCACATTCGTTTGACCATATTTATCAACTATAATGCGGCCTTTGTCAGTCTTGATGCCGAGTTCTTCCAAACCAACGCCTTCAATATTAGCAGCATAACCAACAGCACTTAATAAAATATCTGCTTCCAATACTACCTCCCCGGTTGCAGTTTTTACTTTTGCTTTTACACCAGCTCCGGATGTGTCAACAGATATTACTTCACTATTCACCATGATGTCAATACCGCTTTTCTTAAAATTCTTTTCTAATTCTTTAGAAATTTCTTCATCTTCTACCGGAACGATTCTTGGCAAAAATTCAACGATGGTCACTTTTGTTCCCATGCTGTTGTAGAAATAACCAAACTCAACACCAATCGCACCACTGCCTACCACGATGATGGATTTTGGTTGAGAAGGAAGGTTCATGGCTTCACGGTAACCAATTATTTTTTTCCCGTCTTGTTTTAAAGCAGGCAACTCACGGCTGCGGCCACCGGTTGCGATGATGATATGTTTGCCTTCTACTATTTTTTTGCCTGCCTGTCCGGTAGGCAGGCTACCATCAGGAGCAGTCACTTCTATTTGTCCTTTTGCTTTCAGTTTACCAAAGCCCATCACTACATCAATCTTATTCTTCTTCATCAGGAACTGAACGCCTTTGCTCATTTTATCAGCTACACCACGGCTTCTTTTTATCACCGCTTCAAAATTGGCGGTTCCTGTAGCTTCGATTCCGTAGCCACTGGCATGTTTAATGTCTTCCATTACCTGGGCACTTTTCAAAAGAGCTTTGGTGGGGATACAGCCCCAGTTGAGGCAGACACCGCCGAGGCTTTCTTTTTCAATAATCGCCGTTTTAAATCCTAACTGAGATGCACGGATAGCCGCTACATAACCGCCGGGGCCACTTCCGAGAACTACTACATCGTATGCCATATTTGAGTTAATTAGGTATTAGTTAATTAGTTTATTGAGAGTGGCGAAGTTATTTGAAAACAGTCAATTGGGCAAAAGATGACCAATGAACCGGACCCTGAAGTGTGCGACGCAACAGACGATGCCCAAAGAACCAGAAGCTGGCTACAAAATCTGTATTTTAGCACCTGAGAGTAAACAAACTAAAGCTTTTCACAGCTTGTCAGGAAAAATCGGCCACGGGGGTAAAATTCTTAATTATTCATTCTTAATTATTCATTAATTCCCCTACCTTTGCCGTCCAAAATTTAGAACAATCATGGCCAGAGTATGTCAGGTTACAGGTAAAGTTCCGATGGGTGGAAACAAGGTTTCTCACTCAAACATTAAGACCAAGCGTCGTTTTCTGCCTAACCTGCAGAAAAAAAGGTTTTATCTGGTTGAAGAAGATAAGTGGATTACGTTGAAACTATCAACTAATGCAATGCGTACCATTAATAAAAATGGATTACTTAGCGTAGTAAAAGAATTGAGAGCACAGGGAGAAAAAATCTAACCCTTCTCTTCGCTCAGGGCAGGCTGAATGGAATAATAAAAAGTATTTAAACGTTAAAATAAAATGGCAAAGAAAGGTAGTCGTGTACAAGTAATACTGGAATGCACTGAGCACAAAACAAGTGGTCAGCCAGGCACCAGCCGTTACATCACGGTAAAAAACAAAAAGAACAATCCTGAGAGATTGGAACTGAAAAAGTTCAACCCGATTCTGAAAAAAGTAACTGTTCATAAAGAAATCAAGTAATCATGGCAAAAGCAGCAAAAACCGCTCAGAAGAAAGATCCTAAACAAGCCGCCGAAGCAAAAAACTGGACAAAAGTGATTAAGGCTGTTCGCAGTCCTAAATCTGGTGCTTATACATTTAAAGAGCAGATTGTCCACAAAGACAAGGTTAAAGATTTTTTAGCACAGAAATAATTTTGAGTTAGTAAGGTATTCAAAAGCTATTCGTGGAAAACGGATGGCTTTTGTTGTTTAAATGCCCCCATCCCCTGAAGGGTGGTATATTATTAAAAAAGACTTCGTTCAGGAGAGGTCGGCAAAATTCTCCGCCTTTGGCGGATTAGGGGCATGGGATTCTTTAATAAACTATTCGGGAAAAAAGAAAAGGAAAGTCTTGACGAAGGTTTGAAAAAAACTAAAGAAGGTTTCTTTGCCAAGATAAGCAAAGCTATTGCCGGAAAAAGTACGGTGGATGAAGAAGTGCTGGATAATTTGGAAGAAGCATTGGTGGGGGCAGATGTGGGTATAGAAACCACCGTTAAGATTATTGACCGCATAGAAAAAAGAGTGGCGAAAGACAAATACCTGAATGCAGAGGAGCTGAATAAAATGCTGCAGCAGGAAATTGAAGCATTACTGGTAGATGCACCTGAAGCAAATACCTATGCTTTTGATTCAGACCTTCCAACAAAACCATATATCATTTTGGTAGTGGGTGTAAATGGTGTTGGAAAAACTACAACGATTGGAAAGCTGGCCTATAATTTTAAGAAGGCAGGAAAAAATGTTTTGTTGGGAGCAGCCGATACGTTCCGTGCAGCGGCAGTTGACCAGTTAACGATCTGGAGTGAAAGAGTGGGTGTGCCGATTGTAAAACAGGATATGGGAAGTGACCCGGCGGCTGTCGCATTCGATACTGTACAGAGTGCCGTAGCCAAGCAAAGCGATGTGGTACTGATTGACACAGCAGGACGTTTGCACAACAAAGCCCACCTGATGGATGAGTTGAGCAAGATTAAAAGGGTTATTCAAAAAACAATACCAGATGCGCCGCATGAAGTGTTGCTGGTATTAGATGGAAGTACCGGGCAGAATGCACTGGAACAGGCAAAACATTTTACAGCAACTACAGAAGTAACAGCATTAGCCATTACCAAATTAGATGGTACAGCAAAAGGCGGCGTAGTTTTAGCGATAGCAGATCAATTTAATATACCGGTGAAGTTTATTGGTGTGGGAGAGAAGATGGAAGACCTTTTAGTATTCGATAAGCATGAGTTTGTGGATAGTTTATTCAACTTGGAAAGAAAAGAGGATTAATGAAAACAAAAACTCTCAAAAAAGACAAGGTAAACATCATCACCCTCGGGTGCAGCAAGAATATGGTGGACAGCGAAGTGCTGAGCGGACAATTGCTGGCCAATGATATTGATGTGGTGCATGAGAATAAAAAATCTGACCACAACATTGTGGTGGTGAATACCTGTGGTTTTATTGAGAAAGCAAAAGAAGAAAGTATCAATACCATTCTAAACCAGGTGGAACTAAAAAGAAGAGGAAAAATTGATAAGGTATATGTGACAGGCTGCCTGAGTGAACGGTACAAGAATAACCTGGAAGCTGAAATACCTGAAGTAGATGCTTATTTCGGTACTATGGAACTGCCGCTGATCTTAAAGCAGTTTGAAGCAGATTATAAAACGGAACTGATTGGTGAAAGATTACTGGCTACGCCGCAGCATTATGCTTACATAAAAATTTCAGAAGGCTGTAACCGTACCTGTTCCTTTTGTGCTATTCCGTTAATGCGGGGGCAACATGTAAGCCGTACGATAGAAGACCTGGTAAAGGAAGCGGAAAGCCTGGTAAGAAGAGGTGTAAAGGAAGTAATGCTTATTGCACAGGAGCTAACTTACTACGGACTTGATATTTACAAAAAAAGAATGTTGCCAGAACTCTTGCATCGCCTGGCTGATGTAAAAGGATTAGAATGGATACGGTTGCATTATGCTTATCCTTCTAAGTTTCCACTGGAGATATTAGATGTAATGCGGGAAAGAGATAATATCTGCAATTACCTCGATATGCCATTGCAACATGCTGCAAACAATATGCTGAGTGCTATGAAGCGGCAGATAACACGGGAAGAAATGGAAGAGCTAACGGCAGCTATCAGGGAGAAAGTGCCGGGCATCTGTTTACGGACAACATTAATTGCCGGTTTTCCCGGGGAAACATTGGATGATATTGAAGAACTGAAAGAATTTTTGCAACGACAGCGGTTTGACCGTGTCGGCATCTTCACTTACAGTCACGAAGAAGGTACAAGCGGTTTTGCATTAACTGATGATGTGCCTGCCGAAGAAAAAGAAAGAAGGGCTCAGGAAATAATGGAAGTGCAGCAGGAAATTTCTTTTGAACTGAACCAGCAAAAAGTAGGTAAAGTTTTCAAAACACTCATTGATAAAAAAGAAGCAGGCCGTTACCTGGGTCGTACTGAATTTGATTCAGTAGAAGTAGATAATGAAGTGGTAATACACTCAACCAAAAAACTTCCTATCGGAGAGTTTGTCAATGTAAAAATTACCAAGGCTTACGATTACGATTTGGAAGGGGAAGTAGTGTAGATTATCGGTTCTCCAGCAAATGCATCACATAATCCTTTTTACGGTGAGAGATAGGAACGGTGTGGCCTGTATCTAAGATAAGTGTTCCACCATCTGTTTTGTCATACATTTTTATGCGGGCCGAGTTAACTAAATAGGAGTGGTGTGTGCGGATGAAACCATAAACCCCGAGCAGTTCTTCGTAGGTGCTCAGGTTTTTAGATATTATAATCGGTTTTTCACTACTGAGATAAAATTTGGTGTAAGAGCCTTCGGCTTCGCTGTATAGAATATCAGCAACTTTTACAAAATAACTGGCTTCACTGTCTTTGAGAACAATTTGTTTGTCACCTGCTTCTTTGTTGCTGAGTTGCTGCATCAGTACGGTTAATTGCTTACCCAGGTTGCTGCCGTCAATATTAGTATTTGCTTTTTGTAAACTGTTTTCCAGTTCGGTAATGTCAATTGGTTTTAATAAATAATCAATGGCACTGCATTTAAAAGCCTGCACGGCATATTTATTATGTGCTGTGGTAAAGATGAGTTGAAAAGAGGGGTGTGGAATTTTATTCATTAAATCAAAACCGGTGCCGTCGCCCATTTCCACGTCCAAGAAAACAATATCGGGTTTAAAAGCATTTATTTTTTGCAAGCCGTTGGCTACCCCATCAGCTTCATCTAACTGGTGAATGCCCGGCGCCACTGCTTCAATCATATCTTTTAGCAGCTCCCTTACTTCTTTTTCATTATCAATTAGCAGTATTTTCATTGGTATAGAGTAAAGGCAGATTTATTTTTACTATAACTCCCTTGCCTTCTTTATTATTGTTGATGCTAAAATCGGCTTTTGTTTTCAGTTTAATATTCAGCAAATATATCCTGTCTTTTATTATTTGACTGGCCCTGCTTATATGTTCATTTATTTTACTACCGGGCAAAGAAAGCCCTTTGCCGTTGTCCTGTATTTCTATTAGAATAGATTTATTCACCTGCTTAAAGTCAATCCGTATTTCTCCCGGATAATCAATATCTGCAAAACCATGTTCAATACTGTTTTCAATAAAGGGTTGAATAATCATGGAAGGTATCATTACATCGGTTGGTTCCATTTCGCCATCTACCATCAGGGAGTAAGAAAACATTTGCGGGAACCGCATTTTCTGTATTTCCATATATTCTTTCAAAAATTCCATTTCCTGTTTCACCGTTACATATTCTTTGTAACTGCTCTCCAATGTTTCCCGCATAATGTTGGAAAACTTAGAGAGGTTGGAAGCCAGTGCTTTTCCATCGTTCTCCTTCATAGCAATACGTTGTAGAGCAGTAAGTGCATTAAAGAAAAAATGCGGATTCATTCTTGCCCGGTTCAATCGCTGTTCTGTCTCCAAAATTTTTTGTTTGTTTTTTAGTGATTGCTGCCGGAAATAGAAGGCAATCAACCCGGCTATTAATAAGCCACCAAGGCCTAAAAGTGCATAAATTAATTTTTGCTGCGAAAGTTCCTTTATTGTTTTTTCATTTTTTGCCTGGTTGTATTTTTTCTCTACTTCGTTTACAGCCTTGGTTTTATCGGTGGTATTGAGGCTGTCGGTAATTTTTTTCTCATGGTACAAAGAAGTGTAAGCTGTTTTATAATCGCCGAGACTGTCGGCTATTTCAGCCACCAGGCTGTAGGCATTTGAAATTAGTGGGGGAAATTTTTCCTGCATATTATAATACAGGCAGGAGTCGGCCCATTTTTTTGCTTCTGCAAATTTTCCCATCTTCAACAAAATGTTTCCTTTGTCGCCAAAGCTGCTGGCAAGGATATTTATATTTTCACCCGGCTGGTGCATGGCAATGGAAGAATCTAAATAAAGCAAAGCCAGGGCATAATTCTTTTTCCGGTAGGCAAGGGTATTCATTTTATTATAAGAAACCTGTTTGCCTTTGCGGTAATTAATTTCGTTGGCAACAGTAAGTGCTTCATTGAAAACAACAGATGCTGCATCAAGTAACGATTGGTTTTTTGTATCCTGGAAAAAGAAATAATAACGGGAACCCAATTTGTTCAGCATATCAGCTTTGTCAACCGGGTTTTTAATTTTTTCAATAGCAGGCACTGCCATGCGGCAATAGTCAAGTCCTTTTTCCGACTGTCCCATACGACCGAAAATATTTGAAATGCTCAGAAGAATATCTGCCTCTTGCTGGTTATTATTGTCTTTTTGAGAAATAGCCAACACCTTAAGGCTATAATCTAACGCTGGTTGATATTCTGCTTTTAAAAAATGCAGGGAAGCTCTTAGTTTATATACTGGGAACCATTGTTCTTCTTTACAAGCGGCTTGTTTGTAAAATGTTTCTGCTTGCCGCAAATATGATTCTGCAGTGTCTAATTCTTTTTTATTTAAAAAATCAGAAGCTACCCGTTCATAACCTTTTGCCTTGCAAAATATATTTGAGGAAGTAATGAGAATGGTCGCACTGATTTTTTCACCTTCTTTATTTTCATCGCAACGACAGTTTTGCGAAACAGCGTTTATAGAAAACAGTGCAGTAAAGAATAGCAGGGAAACAGTTTTTATCATATTAGCCTCTCATTCAGTTATCAGGTAATACATCCAACCGTTGCCACCAGTGTTCCATTCATCATGGCCATACTGCAAACGGCGGAATGCAGTGCCTGTAAGATAACAAAACTGTCTGATTCGCAAATAAGTTCGTCGTTCAGTTGAAGAACGAAATCGTAACACTTTCTGCTCCAGTTTACCAGTGGCAATAGCTCTGGTATTTCCTTTTTATCTGCATTTAGTACTACAAAGCGAAGTTTCCAGTTAAGTGGTTTTTTAAAAGTATAATGTTTTTCATTTATGTTAAGAACAACGGTGCCGCCCAGACTTACTTTAACGGGGGCTATCTTTTTTTCATCCTGCGAATATGCAGTAATCCAACTGCCCTCTAGTTTTCCGACGGTATATATATTCCCCGCATTTTAATGATGCTTCAGAAAGCGAATTGTCTGTGTAAATATGAGAACCGGCAAAACTGCCATCTTTATTTACCAATGTGTAAGCGGTTCTGCCGGTTGCAAAAATTCTCATCAAGCAAATTTATTTTACTACTATGACCATTGCTCTGCTATTTTGTAGTCCTATAGTAGTTGCCTGCCCGTTTTTCCAGAGTGTTGCATAATCAGATGAGTTAGTGCTACCCTGTACTTCGCCACACAAATACACATCTGTTCCCTTAACAGCAATTCCATTAGCCCTTGAATTTCTTATTCCATCACCTAATACGATGACAACCCCATTTTTCCAGAATTTAGCCACTGCTTTGCCCGCTACAACTTCATTACCGGCTATATACACATCACCATTGTTAACTGTAATGGCATTTGCATAGGCGGTATTTGTTGTGGGAATATCTGTGGATACTCCGTTTTTCCAGTACCTTATGATACTACTATAGGTATATCCTCAGTATATACATCTGCTCCATCTATTGCTAAAGCCTTTACATAGCAGTTTGCCGAATTGTTTAAGGTCATGGATACACCATTTTTCCAAACTTTAGCTGTACCGGCATCTTGCCCGCATACATATACATCACTGCCAGAAATTACTACTCCTGTAGCTTCAATACCTGTACCCGTCGCAAGAATATTTATACCACTAATATCATTGTTTTTCCAGAGAAGGGTACGGTGTAAACCTGGTCCATCATATGTTGCCCCTGCCACATAAATATCATTACCCGAAAGAGCAATACCGTTTCCATAGCTATATACATCTCCCAATTCATATTGATGTTGCCCGTTTTTCCAAACATGGCATTTCCATTCACTTGGTTTGTTTTAAACCCGGTGGTATATACATCATTGTTACCATTCACCGCAATGGCATAAGCAAAATGGTTTCTGGTGCCACTTAGCGTATTGGTGATAATTGCTCCGTTTTCCATACCGATGAGCTTTGTCTGCCGGTAAAAGCATCCGATTGAACGCCGGCTACATACACATCGGCAGAGGTAACAGGATTTGTAACATTTGTATCCTTTTTACAGGAAGCGAAGAGAAGGGCTATGGCCAGCATAGCAAATAGTTGGTTTTTCATAATTGATTTTTTTAGAGTTAAAGATTAATTGACAACCAAATTATAGACCGGGCGGTTAGTATTCCGGGTAAATTCATAAGTGTTCGGTGCATATATGTAAGTGTTGAGGATATTTACTCAATTGTGCAGAACGTATTAACGTTTCAGGGAAAATATCTGTTCAAACACTTATATAAGACCTGCTTACACTTGTATAAACGGTGGATACAAACGTATAAGCAGCCAATATTCTCGAAAAGTGCTTTCTACTTTTACGCTGAAATAAACTTTTAGTAATATGAAAACACTTCTTTCTTTAATCCTAATCCTGTTAACCATGAGTACTTCGGCCCAAATTGGAACGTATAATGGGAAAGCACAAATATTTGTACTTAAATTCTGGAAATGTATGGAAATGATAAAAAAAATTGAATCAGAAAACCCTCCTGACAAAATAAGGCTGTGCCGGGTACAAGCAGAAAACGCAAGCAGTCAGATTGATTATATCAAAAAAAAGGACCCTGCTTATGATGCTGCTTCATTGGAAGCCATGATAACCCCATATCTGGAAGCCGCAGCGGCAGAAGTTAGACTAAAAAATGAAAAAGTGAGGGCAGCTGGAAATAATGCCGACAAGGAGGGTGATGGTATTGCCGGATTATTTATGGGTACTACTACTACCGAAGTACGAACTACCGGTAATACAGATGAAGATATTGCTAACCATAAGTTGCAGATTGTTGCCTACAATCAGAAAGTAGAAAAATTGATAGCAGCCGGTATATCCGGTGCAAATCAGTATGAAACTTATATTCGAAACCTGTCTGCTCCTTCAACACAACAAATAAAAAAACTGGAAGAGCAAATTAGTAAAGCCGATAATAAGCTTGGCTTGATTGCGTACAGGGATTTAGTTGGTATAGAAACGTACTGGAGTGCCGCAAAAAAAGTATTCATCAATGTACCTGAAACTGGTCAGGTACAAAATCTAGCTGCTGCTGCTTTACAAAGAATTGGAACTGAAGAAGCGGTAGCGGTTAAAATCAGAAAAAATTATGAAGATAAAATAAGGAATAAAAAAATGCCTGCTGCGGAAATGGTAAATGCCGGGCTTGAAAGTGAATTTAGAAAAGTATTCAACAACAGTTTTAAGGAATTAACGATTATAAAAATAAATATCATAGCCAGGGAATGGACAGTTATTCGAAACGAGGTAACAGGAGTAATATTAGGAAGAAAACATAGTGCAGCAATTGCAGTAAAGACTAAAGAGGGTAATTGTGCTTTATACTATTTTCATATTGGGCAGCCATATACCGGAAGTGGCTATGGCCTTTCTGCAGAAAATGCCAGAGGCTTTGATGGCGAATTGTTATGTGATAATATAAAGTAAACGTTTTGACACTCTATTAATCACTTATTAATCCATATTTATAGCATGATAACCCAATCCGGGCACTTATTCATTAGTGTTTATTACGGATGGCTACTAAGTATCTTTAATTATTCTGAATATAACTAATAACATCATAAAATCTTTACAAATGAAACTTACTATTCTTATTCTCGTATCTGTATTTTTTGCTTCTTGTTCTGCTACTGCAGACAATAAGGTGCCAGAATTAGCTAATGAAATGTGTGGTTGCTTTACTGAATTTCAGCAATCATTGAGCCCTGAAGGAAAAGACCTGATGAAAGCGGTATCAATTGCAGCTAACCCGCAAACAGAACTGATGACAGGGATGTCGAAAATAAAAACAGAAGATGCTGTTTCTTTTGCAGAAAAGATAAAGTCAATTGGAACAAAAGGCTCCCAGGTGTACAATTGTATGGAGGCTTTTGATAAAAAGCATGGCAAAGAAACAACAAAAGACAAAGGAGCATTAACAGAAAAGTTACTCAAAGAAATGCAGTCTCAGAACAACTGCCCGGTAGGTGCTGCTATTGTAAACCTTAGCCTGGCAAATACCAAATCAAAATAATTGAGCGGTTATGATTTGATGGCTTTCTCAATATTCCGGTCTGGTATCAGCCATATAATGTAAATAAAGAGAATTAAAGCACCGGTTAAAGCCGGGTGAATAAATGCTGCCGGTATAGCCAGTGTATTAATAACATTCGAAAGCATTCCTTTCTTTGTTTGTTTTCGCAAAACTTCCTGCAATGCCTCATTATCCGGATTAGCTTTCTTAATTGCTAACAGCAAAATATAATAGGCAATACCACAGAAATTTGCCAGCAATGCATACACAAAAACAGGATTTATCCCAAAATGATTCTCACCCACCCAAGCTGTTGCAAAAGGCATAAGCGAAAGCCAAAACAATAAATGAAGATTAGCCCACATGATGCCGCCATTTACATTTTTTATGGTATGTAACAAATGATGATGATTCCCCCAATAGATACCAAGCATTAGAAAGCTAAAAACGTAGCTTAAAAAGATGGGCCATAAGCCTTGTAATGCATCCCAGCTGGTATCATGCGGCACTTTTAATTCCAATACCATTATGGTCATAATGATGGCAATAACTGCATCGCTGAAAGCTTCTAACCTGGTTTTTGTCATACCGCAATATTAAAATTAAATTTACCAATAATTTATTTTTTCATGGTCAGTATTGAAACAGTTCGGAAAATGGTATTGTCATTTCCTGAAACGGATGAGCATCCGAATCCGATAGCTATCGGATTTGAACGACGGGCATTTCGGGTAATGAAGAAAATATTTGCTACACTTTCAGAAAAAGATTTCACAGTTAGTTTGAAATTATCACTACATGACCAATCGGGGTTTTGTGCTTTTGATAAATCCGTAATCTATCCTGTTCCCGGTGGATGGGGGAGAATGGGCTTTACATTTGTCAATTTGAAGAAAGTGAAAAAAACAATGTTTAAAGACGCATTGACAGTTGCTTATTGTAATACAGCACCACCTAAGCTTACGGCGGCATTTCTTCCCCGTTAATTTATTAAAAGTAGTTTGTAAAACACCATCATCTTCCTGCACTTTTATTTTCCTACATTTGTTATGTAATTGCTTGCACATGAAAAAAATTGTAACCGCCGTGGGTAGTATGCTCATTGGCATACTTGCCATGTCACAGGAACAGGATAGCCGTTTGCTTCATACACCGGTACAGGGAAAAGGAATAGAAGTGGCTTCCAGAATAATACAATTAAAATTACCATACACATTTACCGAACAAGGAACAATTGAAGAAGCAGCTAATGATAAGCTTTATTCTGCCAATATAAAAGGCAGAAAGCTTCATGGTGACTGGCAAAGCTGGTACCCGGATGGGTTGCCCTGTGATTCAGGGACCTTGATAAAGAATTTGCCTGATGGTGAATGGAAGCACTGGAATAAAGAAGGGCAATTAATAGCAATCCGGAATTATGATGCCGGTAAATTTCACCAGGTGCTGGAAGAAATATTGCGGTATAATCCCAAAAGAAATTTTTATTATCTCAGTACATTATTTCAAAAAAACAGGCAAGCGGCTCTGCATTACCTGGATGTATCTTATTCTTTTCCGGGAAATAATGTTGCAACCATTTATTCTTCTTTAAAAGAATTGGTTAGTGCTAATATTTCAGGTAATTATCATTACAAACCGGTGTTCGAAAAATGCATCCAGGATGGGTTATACATGAATTTTTTTGCCGACGGGAATATAAAAGATTCCGGGTATTATAAAAATGGTGTTCGCTATGGAAAGTGGATTCTCCGGGATTCGGCTGGCTCCAGCTGGCAGCAGGGGGCATACCATAATGGCAGCAGAATAAAAGAGTGGAAAGTTTATAATAATGATAATAAATTGCTGGAGTTGATTTTTTATAATAACACCGGGCAGATAAGCTGGCGCAAAAGGATGAACCGCCAGTAGTGCCATTAAGTCCTGTGTGTCAACCGTTGCTTTACTAAATCTGATTTTTTGGGACATTTTAGCCCTTAGTATTCCCAATACTGGTGGGAAATATTTATGCTGCAATAACTTTTTTCCATAGGTGATAAAACGGCAAAATCATTATCTTAGCCCATAAACCTTTCTATGGCAGAAGATAATAAGTATGTTTTTTTGAACCGGGACCTTAGCTGGCTTAGTTTCAACCACCGGGTATTGATGGAAGCAGGGGACAAGAATGTTCCGCTATACAGCCGCATTTCTTTTTTATCCATTTTCTCATCCAACCTCGATGAATTTTTCCGGGTGAGGATGCCGTCCATTTTTGCTTTTACGAGTATCGAAGCAAAAAAAACGTCCATCCGGGAAGAATATCCAAAAGACCTGGTGCAGCAGGTGCAAAGCACTGTTCACCAGCAGTTGGAAGAATTTGGAAGCATATTGAAAAAGCAAATACTACAGGAGCTGGCCGACAATCATATCTGGTTATATTATGATGACCATATCCGCAGTGAGCATAAAGAAACAGTAAGAGAATATTTTTTATCGAAAGTGCTGTCTTTTTTGCAACCGATTATTTTGCGAAAAGAAAATCAGCCTGATGTTTTTTTAGATAATAATGCCCTTTATTTTATCGTGGATATGGAAACGGAAGATCAGCCGGGTGTACATATCTATGCCGTATTGAATATTCCTTCTGCCAATCTACCCCGTTTTTCAGAATTGCCGATGCTGGGGGATGATCATTACATTCTTTTCCTTGATGATGTAATAAGGGAGAATTTGCAGGAAGTATTTCCTGCCTTTACCATACATGGTGCATGGAGTATCAAATTAACCCGTGATGCTGAAATGAGCATTGAAGATGAATTCATCGGGGATTTGGCAGAAAAAATTGAAAAGCAATTAGAGAAAAGGGAAGTGGGCCATGCTACCCGTTTATTGTATGACCAAACCATGCCCGAAACAGTAAAAGATTTTATACAGAAATATTTAATTATTCGCAACGAGGAAATGGTAGAAGGCGGCCGTTATCATAACTTAAAAGACCTTGGCAGTTTGCCCAATCCTTCAAAAAATAAACTCACCCATCCAAACTGGCCATCAGCAGTACACCCCGGGTTTCATAATCATCGCTCCGTCTTTCAAAGTATTACCGAGCAGGAGAAAATGCTTCACCTTCCTTATCATTCTTACAACTATATTCTTCGCTTCTTTAATGAAGCAGCTATTGATCCGAATGTAAAAGAGATTTACGTTACCCTCTACCGGGTGGCTGCAGATTCGCATATTGTAAATGCATTGATCAGTGCTGCAAAAAACGGTAAAAAAGTAACAGTGTTCGTGGAACTGAAAGCAAGGTTTGATGAAGCTAATAACCTGAAGTGGAGCAAGAAGATGAAAGCGGCCGGTATAAAAATCATTAACAGCATACCGGGTTTAAAAGTGCATGCTAAGGTGGCATTGGTTAAAAGAATTGAAAACAAGGAATGGAAGAATTATTCTTTCATGGCCACTGGTAACTTTAATGAGGCTACCGGAAGATTTTATACTGACCATGTACTTTTTACCTCCAATAAGGATTTTGGTATTGAACTGGAATGGTTGTTTGACTATCTGCAAAGCCGCAAGCAGCCTGCGGAATATATGAAAATACCTTTCGAACATTTATTGGTTTCACAGTTCAATCTTATAAAACGTTTTGATAAACTGATAGAAAGAGAAATAAAAAATGCAAAGAAGGGACGACCTGCCGGCATCATCATTAAGTTGAACAACCTGCAGGAACGGGCCATGATAGAAAGGTTGTATGAAGCCAGCAGGGCAGGGGTAAAAGTGCAGTTGCTTGTTCGCAGTGTATGCAGTCTGGCACCGGGAGTAAAAGGCCAGAGTGAAAATATCACTGTTCATCGCATCGTGGACAAGTATTTAGAACATGCAAGGGTTTTTGTATTTCATAATAATGGAGAACCGCAATACTATATGGGCAGTGCCGACTGGATGAACAGAAATATATACAGCCGTATTGAAGTGGTATTCCCGATATACGATGCAAAGTTTGGCGAAGAGCTCAATCATATTCTGCAATTGCAGTTGAATGACAACACAAAAGGAGTAATGGTAACAACAGCGTTAGACAATCCAAGGAACAATAATGATAAATCCCCACTTGCTTCGCAGCAGGCTATTTATGAGTTTGTGAAAGGGATGGGTAATTAAAATAAATATTCTTATTCCCCAAACCATTCGTTATGCTGCTCCTGCACCCGTATAAACGTAGTCCGTTTGGTTAGTTCCTTTAATGATTGTGCGCCGACATACGTACAAGTGGAACGAAGACCGCCCAATATATCCAACACGGTGTCCGACACATTACCACGATAAGGTATTTCAATGGTTTTGCCCTCCGAGGCACGGTATTCAGCAACACCACTGGCATATTTTTCCATCGCTGTTTCCGAACTCATTCCGTAAAATTGTTTATACTTACTTCCATCTTCTTTTTCTACTAACTGGCCGCCACTTTCTACATGACCCGCCAGCATACCACCCAACATTACAAAATCAGCACCGCCGCCAAATGCTTTGGCTATATCTCCCGGCACTTTACAGCCACCATCAGAAATTATTTGTCCACCAAGGCCATGTGCTGCATCTGCACATTCTATAATGGCTGATAGTTGCGGGTAGCCAACTCCTGTCTTCACTCTTGTAGTGCAAACAGAGCCGGGGCCGATTCCTACTTTCACCATATCTGCACCAGCCAATAATAATTCTTCCACCATTTCTCCGGTTACCACATTGCCGGCGATGATAACTTTTCCCGGATGTTTTTCCCGGGTTGATTTTACAAAGTCTACAAATTTCTCGGCATAGCCATTCGCCACATCAATACAGACAAACCGTAACGTTGAGTTTTCTGCTAGTATCACCGCCATTTTTTTTGCATCTGCATCATTTGTGCCGGTGCTTACCGCAATTTGTTCAGTAATGGCAGTGCCGCCAGTTTCCATAAAAGTTTTCCATTGTGCCGGAGTGTAATGTTTATGCAGTGCTGTAAAAAGTTGGTGCTCTGCTAATGCAGCCGCCATTTCCATTGTACCCACGGTATCCATATTGGCTGCCATAATCGGAATGCCCTGCCAGGCATCACCGCCATGAAGAAATTTAAATTTTCTAGCAAGGGTTACTTCTGCACGGCTGCTAAGCGTAGAACGTTTGGGTCTTATCATTACATCTTTAAAACCCAGTTTGATATCATTTTCTATTCGCATGATTATAGTTGTTTGAACGCTGCAATTTACCGAAATGAAAAACGTCAGGAAAAGGAACTTGTGTACCCGGCTGAATTGCTGTTATTAACGGGGTGAAGGATAACCGGGGTGCAAAAAAATAACTTACTTTCATCTTTAATATTATTCCTGAATTTTAAAGTGGTTGTATGAAATTAGGTTTCTTGACAGTAATTCTTGCAGGTAGTTTTTTGTCTTTTTCCACTGCTGGTAGCAAAGCCAAAAAAGGCTGGGTGTCTTTATTCGACGGAAAATCACTGGCGGGCTGGAAAGTAGGTGCTAATGCCGGAACATTTACGGTTGAAAATGGGATGATCATGGTAAATGGTAATGTATCCCATCTTTATTATGATGGTACTGTCGCTGATCATTCATTCAAAAATTTTGAATTTAAAGCCGATGTGATGACGAAGCCTGGGTCTAATTCTGGTATTTATTTTCATACCGTCTTCCAGGAAAGTTCATGGCCAAAGAAGGGATATGAAGTGCAGGTAAATAATTCGCATACCGACTGGCGAAGAACGGCTGGTTTATACGGGGTGCAGGACGTAAAAACGAAATATGCAAAAGATGATGAATGGTTTACTATACATATAAAAGTTGAGGATAAAAAAGTGAAGGTATGGATCAACAAAAAATTAATAATTGAGTATACAGAGCCAGATGGAGTGCAAAGAGAAGAAGGTATGAAAGACCGGGTGATTTCCCGGGGCACATTTGCCTTGCAGGGACATGATCCTGGCAGCAAAGTTTTTTATAAGAACATTAATGTGAGAATACTGCCGGATTAATGTACCGGTGTAGGTGGAAACGAATGTATGCTATGGTCAGCCGCTGAATGTCTTATCTTTAGCCGCATTAAAACCTGCTATAATGTCTTTTGAATGGAAAGGGGTTTTCCCTGCTTTACTTACACCTTTTACTGCTGATGATAAGCTGGACCTGGATATGTTCGAAAAGAACCTGGCGGCACAACTGGATGCCGGAATTCATGGTATCATCATTGGTGGTTCGCTGGGAGAAGCCAGCACTATTACGGAGAAAGAAAAAGAAGAACTCGTTGAATTTTCTGTGGAATACCTGAATGGAAAAATTCCGGTGATATTAAATATTGCAGAAAGTACAACGAAGGATGCCTTACTGCAGGCGGCTAATGCAAGAAAATGGGGAGCTGATGGTATTATGCTCCTACCGCCTATGCGATATAAAACAGATGACAGGGAAACCATCGCTTATTTTAAAGCAGTAGCAACATCTACAGAGCTTCCTATTATGATTTATAATAACCCACCGGATTATAAAATAGATACAAGGCCCGATATGTTTGATGAACTGGTGGAATGTAAAAACATTACCGCCTTAAAAGAAAGTTCGAGAGATGTAACCAACCTGACGAGGATGAAAAATCGTTTTGGTAACCGGTTCAACGTTTTATGCGGAGTGGATACACTGGCCATGGAAGAGCTTTGTCTTGGTGCTGATGGTTGGGTAGCAGGTTTGGTCTGTGCTTTTCCCAAAGAAACAATAACCATTTATAACCTGGTGAAAGCAGGAAAGATAGAAGAAGCTGCAAAAATTTATCGTTGGTTCATGCCGTTGCTGGAATTAGACATTCATCCAAAGTTGGTGCAGTATATCAAACTGGCTGCGGCGCAAACTGGAATCGGCAGCGAATATGTAAGAGCACCAAGATTGGTATTGGAAGGAGCGGAGAGAGAAAGAGTGCTGAAAACTATTAATGATACTATTACTGTAAGGCCAACTATTCAATAATAAATATTCAATATTCAATGTTCAACGACGCAACGATACCAGAAATAGAAAACGCCATGCAACAGGCTTGGAAGGCATTTTATATTTACAGGAAATGTTCGTTGAAGCAACGGGCTGATTTTATGCGGGCCATTGCCAGAGAATTAGAAGCATTGGGCGATGAGTTATTAAAACTAACCGGTGAAGAAACGAACCTGCCCGAAGCAAGGTTGAGAAACGAAAGAGGAAGAACTATTTTTCAGTTGAATCAATATGCTGATGCCTGCGAAAAAGGTGATTGGCTCGAAGCAAGAATTGATACAGCCATTCCTGATAAAGCTCCACCAAAACCTGATATAAGAAAGATGCTGATGCCCCTTGGCCCGGTGGTTGTTTTTGGGGCAGCTAATTTCCCTTTTGCTTATTCCACTGCCGGTGGTGATACCGCTACTGCCTTTGCAGCCGGTTGTCCGGTTATTGTAAAAGCACATCCTGCACATGCTGGTACCAGTGAGTTGGTAGCAAAAGCAATTTTGAAAGCTGCTGCTGATTGTGAAATGCCGGAAGGAATCTTTACTCATATTCATGGTGCATCGTTCGATATTGGCAAAGCATTAGTAGAACATACCTATACAAAAGCTGTTGGGTTCACCGGTTCATTTATTGGTGGCAAACAATTATTTGATTGGGCTAATCAACGTAAAGTGCCCATTCCTGTTTTTGCAGAGATGAGCAGTATCAATCCTGTTTTTTTATTGCCGGAGAAAATGAAAACGGATGTTGTTAAGATGGCAAAGTTGTATGCCAGCTCCATCACATTAGGCGTTGGGCAGTTCTGTACCAATCCTGGTCTTATTATTGGTTTGGAAGGAAAAGAGCTGACTACTTTCACAGAAACATTAGGGAAAGAGATTTCCAAAATTGCTCCTGGCACTATGCTTCACGCCGGCATATTTAAAAATTACAGAAAGAAAAAAGATGAAGCGTTAAAACAACCGGGAGTAGAAGTTGTAGCTTTTAGTGAAACAAAACCAGCGTTGAACCAGGGCAGCCCAACAATTGCAACTGTAAAAGGCCAAACATTTTTAAACAACCGTTTATTGCACCAGGAAGTATTCGGCCCATACTCATTGATTGTCTGCTGCAAGGATATGAAAGAGATGTTACAAGTGGCTAATCACCTCGAAGGACAATTGACTGCCACATTAATGGCTACAGAAAACGACTTTCGCATTCATGATAAATTAGTTGAGTCGGTAAAAAATATTTGCGGCCGTTTTATTCTCAACAGTGTGCCGACAGGAGTGGAGGTTTGCCTGGGCATGCAGCATGGCGGCCCTTATCCTTCTACCACTGATGCAAGATTTGGTTCTGTTGGTGCAGATGCTATCAAACGTTTTGCCAGACCCATTGCTTTTCAAAACTGGAGTAATAATTTATTACCTGATGAATTGAAGAATGAAAATCCGTTGAGTATTTGGCGGACGGTGAATAATGAATTGACAAAACAATCATTATAGGGTTGTCACAAAAATTTCTTTTCCAACTCCGTAAAAAATCCTTCTGATAATTGTATAAACCGGCTTCAGTCACTTTTATTTCATCCCCAGCCTCTGAAAAAATTAGAGGTGGTACTTGTTTCTTGTTATTCTGCAACTTTTGTTCCCTGCAAAGAAACAGCCAGCCATTTAGCGGTTTTAATTCATAAGATAACCCTCATTCATCTGACCACCGGCGGAAAACACCGGATATTGGATAAAAAGACAGAAATACCCGGTTTTTAATACCATCACCTTTTCCATACCAGCCATTTTCTTTATACTTTTGCCATCCTTAAATTTTATAACAGATATGAGAGAAGTAGTAAGAAGTGTACAAGAGGATAATGCACAGTTTGCCGCTATTGAGTGGGATGAAAAAGAGTTATTCCGGTATCCGGTTTTATTGTTGCAAAGCAAAGACAACGAAGACCAGAAATTGTTCAACGAAGCCATAGAAGCGTTGTATAAAAAGTGGCTTGTAGGGGAAGAGGTAAGCTTCACTATAAAAACACAGGCATATCAGTGGAATGTCAAAGAGCAATTTGTCCCAACCCTGCTTAATCAACCGGAAAAGAATGAATACCTGGCCCGCAAGGCTCAAAAATTAATTCAGCAGCATCATAATGCTATTACTGCAGAAAAACTGGATAAAGAAATTACAGCGTTGCAAGATAAACTGACTGCCGGTGTTACTACAGAGCAATTAGCAGCAATCAATAACGATGCAAAGGCAATGGATGAAAAATTTAAAAATGCTGTCGCTGCTACGAAGAATATTACAATGGAACAAAAATGGGTGGAAAACGGTATTGATAACAATACTTACCTGAACCTGAAGCCAAAGCTGAATGGTATTTTCGACCAAATAAAGAAAGCAAGGCTTGACTCTTTCGACACCAACTATAATACGATTGCTCCCAAAGTGGAAGCCGCTTATGCACAAAGCAGGACGGATGAAAACTTTAATGAAACCCGTAAAGATTTAATAGCCTTACAAAAAGAAGTAATTGCCATACCACTCGAACGTTGGCAAAAAAATGAACTGATGGACAGACTCCGTGCAGCGTTCGACCATATTAATACAAAACAAGATGCCTGGCGGTTGCAACAGGATACCCGGCGGATTGAACAGACTGAAACTTTGCAAAAACAGTATGACCTGGTAATACCACAAGCCCTTAATAGTCCTTTTAGTGAGGGGTTTTCTTTATTAAAAGATTTACAGGACTACACCAACAAATCCAGTGTACTCCGGGAAAAAAGAGAACAGTTTTATACAGCACTCGACGAGGCATTTAAAACTATCAAACAAAAAGCCGATAGTGAAAACGATGCCAATTTTGAACTGGCTACCCGGCAGGTAGAATTGGCCATTTCCACCAGTGCCAATACAGAATTATTTAAAGAGGCCCGCCAGATTTTAATTTCGGCGCAAAATGATTTAAAGGAAATAAGGCTGGGTAAAAAGCAGAAAGATGAGTTGTTTGGAAAACTGCGTATTGCGTTTGATATATTAAATACGGAACAGGATGCCTACTTCAATCAAAGGCGGAAAGAAAACAGGAATCAACTTGAAGATACCCTGCAGCAGATGAAAAGAATACTGGCCCGAAAAAAAGAAGGGATGGAAACGTTGTACAATGCAAAAAGCAATATTGAATCCAAAGCCAGCATCATTAAAGTAGATAAAAAAAGCGATGGCAGTATTGCCAGCCAGTTTAAGGAAAAATTAGTGGAGATAACGGCTAAAGTGGAAGCTGCTGAAAAAGACATAGCGCAGTTAGAAAAGAAAATCGGAAAACTGCAACATGAGATCAGTGAACCGGAAAAGTGATGTTTAATTTTTTTTTGAAAAGTTCAATATAGTTGCCTGCTAACTTGTAAAAACAATTTGGCACTTGATACCTAACTGATTTTGCATTTCCCGTCAAATGAAAAAACAGCATGAGTCATATTCTTGATAACATGATATGGAATGCTATTACCACCGGCAACAGGAATATTGCTTTGGTGGATGGGGAGGCAGGATTTTACAAACCCGATATTGCGCCGTTTGCTGCGTTGAAAGAAGCAACGGCAACCAACCTTACAAAACTGTATGATAGTATAGCCACCGGAAGAAAACTGGCTGTTTCTTTTTTAAATGATATGCAGTTGAATGAAAGCCAATGGAAGCTGCTGCACCGGCTGGACTGTTGCCAGATGGTTTACGAAAATCCTGTTGCTTCTTTTATCACCGATGCCAGTCCGCTGATAGCACCATTGACTGATGAACATATACCGGCTATGCTGGAACTAACAGCATTGACCAAACCCGGTCCATTTTTACAACAAACTATTTTATTCGGCAACTACTTCGGAATTTTTATTGATGGAAAACTGGTCGCTATGGCAGGGCAGCGGATGCACCCTGTGCCATACCTTGAAGTAAGTGCTGTATGTACTCATCCCGATTTCCGGGGCCTGGGTTATGCAAAAGCCCTGATGCTGCATGTAATGAAAATCATATTGGATAATAGCTTCACACCTTTTTTGCATGTGCTTACCAGCAATAGAGGTGCTATACAGTTATATGAATCCATTGGTTACCGCATACGAAGGCAGATTTTTATTGATGTGATAGAACGGTTGTGAATAAAAGCCGGGGCGATTTGGCACCTGCCAATGCAATGCCAATATATTTGGGGTATGATTGCCCGAATATGGGATTAAACCACTTATTACTGCATAGGGTCCCTGATTCAAGGCCATATCTTACTCGTCATTCTTTGGGCATGCTTATTGAACGCAGCAGCAATAAATAATATGACTGTAAAGAACAAAAAACAATTTGGCATCTGGATGGATTCACATCATGCCACCGTAGCAGGCCGGGAAAATCTAGACACCGGTGATTTTGTTATACTCTGCCATGCCGGTAATGCCGGTAAGGAAAGTAACTCCAATGAGTACACAGCTAACAACCAGGAAAAAACAGCGGTGCATAAATTTTTTAAAGAAATAACTTCTCACCTGCAAAATGCGGAAGAAGTGCATGTAACAGGTACGGGCACCATTCAGGAACAGTTTATAAACTACCTCGCAGAAATACCCCAGTTTAAAAATGTGGTGGCAAAAGAAAGCACATCCAATAAAATGAGCGACGAAAAATTGATCGAATTCATTTCTGAAAAATTTAATTAACTGTTTACGCCATGGTTGGTGCCTGCCGGTAGGCTGGTTTGAAGTTGAACCAACCATTGTGATAAGCGATTTTAGTGGCAAAGAATGCTGTCTTTAATTCATGTGGTCGGTTTAGGAAAACACCGACCACGCCGTTTTGTTTTTTGCGGAACACCTGCCATGTCGGAAAGCAGGTGGGAAATTATACAGCAAATGGATTGTTGCCAGATGGTGTATGAAATACCTGTTTCTGCATATACTAGTAATGCCATCTCTTTAATAGTTCCCTTAACAGATGAACATATACCGCAGATGCTGGAGCTGAGTGCCCTGACCAAGCCCGGCCTTTTTTTAAGAAAACTATTTTATTCGGCAACGCTACTTATCTTTTTGTTCCATCTTCTTCCCTATAAAGTAGCCAATGATTGCCGTAATTAAAGTTGCTGGTATTAGTACAGTATAATTGGGGCCGGCTGCAAAATAAGCAATGAGCAATCCAAAAAAGCCCAGTAGTATGGCCCAGATTATTTTCCCTTTTACTCTTTGCCGGGCTGGAATGTCTGCTGGTTTTTGGTAATGATGTCCAGGTCTCTTTCTGCTTTCGGGCATAATATTTTTTTAAGAGTGATCAAATTCGTTTTGTTACGGTCAACTTGTGCGTTGTAGCAGCTTCTCAGAATTTCATACCTGCTGCTATTTCTAACTTTTATCCGGGTGCTTTGGTTTAAAACTAACGATAAGCCAAACGAAGTTGAAGTTATACATTTTTGCTGAGTTGCGTTCGTAATTCATCAGTGAGAATCGGCTACGATCGAAAGCATTCTTGATAGCTGGAATGTTAGTTTAAATAGCATGCTATATCAAAGTTCGCATTTACTTTTCCTTTATTAATGTCTTTGTATTTTCGCCGCCGTTGGTTTTATAAAAAATTTGAACGGCCTTTGTTGAGTGTTGTGTGATAGCCTTGTGCGATGGCAGAAACACCAACAAACGAAGTAAGGGTTTCTCTTAACCGGTGTGTCGCTGGTGTCTTTGCTCTGCACAATGCCCACACTCAACACTTAGCGATGGCGTGATGCTTTAGGGAAGACCAACAAAGGCCAAGAAGACAAACGGTTAACCATTTTTATAAACTCTAAATTACCACGCCATGAAAGTACTTTTATTGTTATTTGTTTTAATTGGGCTGACAAGTATGGCCCAGGAACCGGCTGAGAGGGGTTTCCCCTTAAAAGACGGATCTATTTATTATGAAAGTATTGTTGATGCAGACAGCCTATCTAAAGATCAGATTTATAAAATCTTCAAGTCTTGGGGAGTTGGTGTTTTTAAATCTCAGAAAGACGTTACACAATCTGATGATCGGGAAGTTGGAATTATTGCTTTTAAATCTTTTTTTAAAATCAGTTTTATGGTTCCTCCTATTTTGGGGTAAGTCCAGATATGGAATGGGAATACTGGTTTACGATGAAAGTTTTTATCAAAGATGCTAAAGCAAAGATTACTATTGAATCTATTGAATTGAAAGGTGTAAAAATAGATCGGCTTTCCGATAGCCCACCAATACTGACGTTTAAAAGTTATAATTAGGATGCTATGAAAAAAGGTATGTATGGGAAAGGATATAGAGAAAAATATTTTGATGAGGCAAAGAAAATTTTTAAGAAAGCCAACGATATTTTTAGTGGCTTAATTGATGATATTTCAGCGAAGATCAAATCCGGAAAAGGAGAATTTGATTTTTAATGGCAGATTTTTTTAGTTACAGACAAGATACAAAACTCTATAAATTGACCTATTCGGGGTAACTTTTATATCATTATTTAAATTTAATTACAAACGTAGAATCGTTTGTGTTCCAGCGGAACAGATCATGGGTAGAATTGATTCAGGGCAAACGGCGTTCCGTAGGAACGCATGGTGCTACATTGGAGTTGATTGATTGTACGAAACGTTCCGATGGAACGTTAATATCGTTTGGATTTTATCATTCTACCCATGAGATGTCCCTATGGGACAATTAGAGTATTCGAAATTTGCTCAGTAGCGAACAGAACGTACAAGAGTGCGACCCTTCGATTCCTCAGGGTAAACTGCACAGACGATGATAGTAGCAATGCAGCTTGGTACATAAATACAAGATTCCTCGTTCCCCGGAATGACAATACATTAAGTCGTCATTACCAACGCATCTTCCTTCCTATGCTTCAACACAAACCAACCGGTAACAAGAAAAGATAAAATAAAATAGGCACCGAGTGCATACATAACCGGGGAGAAATAAGCACTGCTGCCAAACCAATCATTTTGCTGCACCAAAAAAGCAAGACCAAGACCGCAGCGGGCAGCTTCCCAGATAAGGGACCAGGGGTTACGGTCCATTAGTTCGGTGAGTGCATACACACTCAGGAAAAGAAAGCCTCCATACCAAAAAATATAAGAACCATCAAGACTGTTAATTAAAGCAATACTTCCGAAGAAGTAGCTGATGAAAAATAATATCATCATCAGTTGCACCCAGCTCCACACATTTAATGCAGTGGAGGCTTTAGTATCATATTTTTCAAAATGATAAGGGTCATCAATTTTATAGACTGGATATTTTTCTATTACATCAGCAGGGCGATAGCCGGTGGGCTTAAACCACAGCGTAAATTTATCTTTCCAGTTGTTGGTGTGCCATGCATCTTTAAACATAAGCCATAGATGCTGAAAGTTGATACGGATGGGGTTCCATGTTCTTACTGGTCTTGTAATACCATAAACAGGCGGGGCTTCTTTTAATTCTGCCTGGTAAGTGCCAAAGAGTTTGTCCCAGAAAATAAATATCTGCCCAAGATTCTTATCAAGGTATTCTTTGTTGATAGCATGGTGTACCCGGTGGTGGGAAGGAGTGACAATGATATGTTCGAGAAAACCCATTTTGTTGATATGCTGTGTATGATACCAGAACTGTGCAAACAAATGCAAGGGGCCAACGGTGGCGATAACTTCGTTTGGTACGCCAAGTAATGCCGCCGGTATCAGTAAAAATGTAAAGGGATTGACAAACATGGAAATGCTCTGGCGCAATGCACAGGCCAAATTAAATTCTTCGCTGCTATGATGGATGATGTGCAGGTTCCAGAATACATTGATATGATGGCTCCAGCGGTGTACCCAATAGCCGGCAAAATCTATACAGATGAAAGCGATGAGATAAGTAAGCCAGGAGGCGTTGATATGAGTAACCGCAATCTTATCTGCCAGCCAGGTATAGGCAATAATGGAAATGCTGAGGCCGAGTACATCTTTGGTAACGTTGGTAACACCGCTGCCAAGGCTGCTTATCATGTCCATATTGCGGACAGTGTCTTTTTGTTTTCGCCAGCCCCACCATTTCTCAAATAATACGAGGCAGAGAAAGGCAGGCATAGCAATGAGTAGTATCTTTCCGTAGGTTTCCATGTAGCAAGTAATATGTCGCTAATTTACAAAAATCTGGGAATTAGCTACGAATAAGAAATACAGCTTAGCCAAAGCTTAACACAGGTTATAAATATAAAATGCAGATGAACAAAACAATTATAAAAACCGGTAAGCTCTTATTCTTTTTTTTGCTATGGTTGACGGTTGCGGCAAATGGACAGCTAGACCAGTGTTGGCAGATGAGAGGTTTTGTTAAACCGTCTTTTAATCCCATCATGCAGGCGGACTCTTCGTATACTTTTTTTGACCCGATAAAAAAGGAGATGGTTCAATGGCAGAAAGCGGATGTGTTTAACCCGGCAGCCATTGTGCGGAATGGAAAAGTGTATATTTTATTCCGGGCAGAAGATATACCTGGTACGGCAATCGGTATGCGGACATCAAGAATTGGGTTGGCCGTAAGTAAAGACGGCCTTCATTTTACGAAAATGAAAAACCCGGTATTGTATCCCGATAGCAGTCAATTTATGCAATACGATTACCCTGGTGGGTGCGAAGACCCGAGAATTGTGGAAAAAGAAGATGGTACTTATGTTTTATTATATACCAGCTGGAACAGGGATGTGGCGAGACTGAGTGTGGCTACATCTGCTGATTTAATTCATTGGGAAAAACAAGGGCCTGCTTTTGCAAAAGCATACAACGGTAAGTTTTTAAATGTGTGGAGCAAGTCCGGCTCGGTTGTAACAAAAATGGTAAAGAAAAAAATTATTGCCACAAAAGTGAATAGTAAGTACTGGATGTACTGGGGTGAAAATCCGATGTACCTGGCCTCGTCAGAAAATTGTATTGACTGGACACCGGTAGTAAATGAACAGCAGGAATTAGTGGTTGCCCTGCAACCAAGAGCAAAAAAGTTTGACAGCCATCTTACTGAACCCGGTCCGCCTGCATTGATTACGGATAAAGGCATTTTATTATTATACAATGGAAGAAATATAGAAAATGAAAATGCTGATCCGGCTCTGCCCGGTGGAACTTACTGCGGTGGACAGGCTTTGTTTGCTTTAGACAATCCTTCCATATTATTAGAGCGGTGCGATAATTATTTTATTAAACCAGACTTGCCGCATGAAACAAAAGGACAGTACAAATCAGGTACTACATTTGTAGAAGGATTAGTTTTCTTTAAAGGCAAATGGTTTTTATATTATGGTACGGCTGATAGCATGGTTGGGGTGGCTGTAAAAGATAAATAAAGTATGAAACATATTTTTAATTGCATAGATGCTCACACTTGCGGTAATCCTGTCCGCTTGGTCAAAGAAGGCGGCCCGAAATTAGAAGGCAGAAACATGAGCGAAAAGCGACAACATTTTCTCCGGGAATATGATTGGATAAGGACCGGACTGATGTTTGAACCAAGAGGACATGATATGATGAGTGGAAGTATTTTATATCCACCGCATGATGAAGCAAATGATGTTGCGGTTTTATTTATTGAAACAAGTGGCTGCCTTCCTATGTGCGGACATGGAACTATTGGAACAATTACTATTGCGATTGAGGAAGGATTGATACAACCAAAAACTCCGGGCATTGTAAGAATGGAAACACCGGCGGGACTGGTGATGATTGAATATATTGCAGCCGGGAGTAGTGAGTCGGAACCCGATAGCTATCGTTTCGGGAGTGGGTCGTTTAAGGTAGAGAGTGTCCGATTGACTAATGTGACTTCGTTTTTACATTCAACGGAATTGGTTGCCGAATGCCCGGACTTAGGCGAATTGGTAATTGATGTTTCTTACGGTGGAAATTTTTATGCGATTGTGGATGTGCAGAAAAATTTTAAAGGGTTAGAACATTACACAGCCGATAAGTTAATTGCCTGGGCAAGGGAACTAAGAAAGAACATTAATGCGAAGTATGAATTTGTTCACCCGGAAGATGAAACGATAAAAGGCTGCTCTCATATTTTGTGGGCAGGTGCAGTATTGGATAAAACCTCAACATCAAGGAATGCAGTTTTTTATGGTGATAAAGCGATTGACCGTTCTCCCTGCGGGACAGGAACATCAGCAAGAATGGCGCAATGGTATGCAAAAGGAAAGTTGAAAAAAGGAGATGAGTTTATTCATGAAAGCATTATTGGCAGTAAATTCATTGGACGCATTGAAGATGAATTGACATTGGCTGGAAAACCTGCCATTCGTCCTTCAGTAGAGGGTTGGGCAAAAATTTATGGATACAATACGATTTGGATTGATAAGGAAGATGATCCTTATGCGTATGGGTTCCAGGTTTTGTAGTGAATAATAGCTTGTGATTAAATATTCACCATTGATCGTTCGCAACTATATAAAAGAATATTCAGAACTAAAACAATAGCCATGTCATCAAGAAAAAAATTTCTTTACCAGGCTTCTGCTCTTACTGCCGGAACATTTCTTGCCTCTGCCACGGGCAATGATGTATTTGCCATTTTTAATAAAAGGATTGCGCCGTCTGACCAGGTGAATATCGGTGTAATAGGTATTAATGGAATGGGGTGGTCGAATCTGAAAGCTATTTTGAAAGTGCCGGGTGTTAACCTTGTTGCCTTATGTGATGTAGATAAAAATGTATTGGATAAACGGGTGGGAGATCTAAAGGCAATGAATGTGGATGCTGCAAAAGTGAAAATATTTAACGATCATCGTCAATTGCTCGGGTTAAAAGAAGTGGATGCTGTTATTATTGGCACACCGGATCACTGGCATTGCTTGCAAATGGTGGATGCCTGCCAGGCTGGCAAAGATGTGTATGTAGAAAAGCCGGTAGGCAATTCTATTGAGGAATGCCGGATTATGATGGCGGCACAAAAAAAATATAACAGGGTAGTGCAGGCGGGACAATGGCAAAGAAGCCAGAAGCACTTTAAAGATGCGGTTGATTTTATTGGTACCGGACAACTTGGTAACATTCGTACCGTGAAAGTATGGTCGTATGTAGGATGGAAACAGCCCATACCAATTATCGCCGATAGTGCTGTACCTGCCGGTGTAGATTATGAAAGATGGCTTGGCCCGGCCACTCAACGGCCATTCAATGCAAACCGGTTTCATTTCACCTTTCGCTGGTTTTGGGATTATGCAGGAGGGTTGATGACGGACTGGGGAGTTCACTTATTGGATTATGCGTTGTTGGGTATGAATGCAACAGTGCCTAAAACCATCAGTGCTATTGGTGGCAACTTTGCGGCCCCATCTTCTCCGCAGGAAACACCAGATACCTTGTGTGCAACTTACCAGTTTGAAAAATTTAACCTGATTTGGGACCATGCTATTGGTATTGACAATGGTTTGTTCAAAAAAGATCATGGTATTGCCTTTATCGGCAGCAACGGTACACTTGAATTAGACAGAAGCGGATGGGAAGTAATGGAAGAAGGACGCAGTGCCAATAAAGTAACTGTAGAAAGAAAAAAATCAGTGGACAACGGATTGGATAAGCACATGGAAAATTTTGTAAGTGTTATCCGTTCCCGAAAAATGGAAGAATTAAAATGTTCTATTGAAGCGGCTTCTCAAATTGCTATCTTAAGCCAGATGGGAAATATTGCTTACCGTTCGGGTAATAAACTCTATTGGAATAAAGAAGCCGGAAGGTTTACAGACAACTCAATCAACAAAAAATACCTGACGGCTCCGTATCATAATGGATATAAATTGCCAAAGGTGTAAATGCTTCTATATTCATAAATAATGAACAAAGTATTTCTTGTAATTGGAGTTTTATTAATTGTTACAAATGAAAGTTGCCGTTCAAAGGGAGCTTCATCTGTTGAAGTGGAGCAGAAAAATTTGCCTGACAAATTTTTAGTGATGTTGGGTACAGCACAAGATGCAGGTTACCCGCAGGCAGGTTGTACTAAGACATGTTGCGCTGCTTATTGGGAAGGCAAGGAAGGAAAGAAATATATTACCTGCCTAGCATTGGTTGACAGGAAAGCAAACCAATACTGGTTATTTGAAGCAACGCCGGATATTACAAACCAGTTAGAAAATGTTCAGTCATACCTTTTAACCAAGAACAATTATTCTCCTGCCGGAATTTTTATCAGTCATGCACATATCGGTCATTACAGCGGATTGATGCAATTGGGCAGGGAAGTAATGGGAGCAAAATCAATTCCTGTTTGGGCAATGCCACGGATGGATTCTTTTTTGAAAAATAACGGCCCCTGGAGCCAGTTAGTTTCATTGAAAAATATTCAACTGCAATCTTTGAAAGCGGATAGTACCGTTTCCCTGACTGCTTCATTAAAGGTAACACCTGTTAAAGTGCCTCACCGGGATGAATTTTCTGAAACAGTAGGATTTGTTATTGAAAGTGATAAAAAGAAAATCCTTTTTATTCCGGATATAGATAAATGGGAAAAGTGGGACAAAGATATTGTAGCAGAAGTGGGAAAGGTTGATATGGCCTTGCTTGATGGAACGTTTTATAAATACGGAGAACTACCCGGCCGGGATATGAGAGAAGTGCCGCATCCTTTTGTGGAAGAAAGCCTTCAACAATTTTCATCCCTATCTTCGGTGGAGAAATCAAAAATTGTATTTATTCATTTCAATCATACTAATCCGTTGCTGAAAAAAGAGTCATCCGAAAAGGATAAAGTAAAAAAGCAAGGGTTTGGAGTGGCATATGAAGGAATGGTAATCGAATTATAATTTTTCTTTAGCAAAATCATGGAAGTAAAAGAAATATTGAATCCAAATTCCCCGCCAATTGGCGGAGACAGGGGTAAAGTAACTATTATCGGCGGCGGCATTATCGGATTAAGTGCTGCTTTCTACTTGCAACAATCAGGTTGGGAAGTGACTGTCCTCGACAAAGGAGATTTTACCGATAACTGTTCGTATGGCAACTGTGGTTATATCTGTCCCAGTCATTTTATTCCATTAGCCACACCGGGTATTGTAAAGCAGGGATTAAAATGGATGTGGAATTCCAAAAGCCCTTTTTATGTGCAGCCACGAATGGATTGGAACCTTGTTAACTGGGGATTGAAGTTTGTCCGCAGTGCTACAAAAGATCATGTGCAAACAGCAGCAGCACCACTTCGGGATATTGCCATCATTAGTAAACGGGAATATGAAGAATGGTTATCCATTCCGGGTTTTGATTTTGCTTACCAGCAAAAAGGGTTGTTAGAAATATTTCAGACAGAAGCCGGTGGTGAACATGCAAAGCATACAGTAAAAAAAGCACATGAGTTAGGATTAACCGATACACAATTATTAAGTAAAGAAGAACTACAGGCATTAGAACCGCAGACAAGAATAAATGGGTTGGGTGCCATTCTGTTCAACTGTGATGCACATTGCTATCCTAATAAACTGATGCAGAATTTAATTACTTATTTGAAAAAACAAGGGGTAAAATTAATTCCCAACCAGGAAGTGATACAATTTGAAAAGGCAGGTGGAAGTATAAAAAAAGTTATTACTGCATCTGCTGTACATGAACCGGATGAAGTAATAATTGCCACCGGCTCATGGAGCAGGCAGACAGCTAAGTTGATGGCTGTAAAAATTCCATTGATGCCGGGAAGAGGTTACTCCGTTACATTAGAAGACTCGCCATTTAAAGTAAATTACCCGGCAGTCTTGCTCGAAGGTCGTGCCGCCATCACACCGATGGATGGAAACAAAATCAGGTTTGGCGGCACCATGGAAATTACTTCTCACAAAACACCACCACGGATGAAACGGGTGCAGGGAATATTAGATGCCGTTAAACGGTTTTATCCTGACTTCGATGTACCACTTCCCCCGGTGGAAAAAATATGGTATGGGTATCGTCCTTGTTCGGCAGATGGATTGCCTTATATTGGGCGGGTAAAAAAATATAATAACGTAACGGTGGCCACTGGTCATTCTATGCTGGGCCTGAGCCTGGGAGCCGGAACCGGGAAATTAGTAAATGAAATAGTGAACAATCAACCGGCAAGTATGGACCTGAAACCATTTAGTGTTGAAAGGTTTTCTTAAAAAAGTAAATTTTTACCACATAGAAAGATAGGGGCATAGAAATATACACATAGATTGGCTCTATGTGTAAACTATGTTTTCTATGTCCTATGTGGTAAAGAAATGTTTAAAAGAGATTAAATTGATAGACGGATTGCAAGTTCAGCTATAGACTTCTTACTTTTACACCCACTTATGGAGTGTACATCTACCCGATTACCTTACCGGCAAACCAACAGCTTCTCCAAAACTGTTTTAGACTACCTTGATCATACGGAAGGTTTGAAATCCTTTTATGCACATCCACCTACTTTGCAGGGAATTCAAAAAGCGATTGATGCAAGAAAAAGGTTTGCCACTAACAGGGAGATATTAGTGGATCAATTAAAGAAACAATATGAAGGAGTAGAAGCCAGCGACAAAGTAAAATCGAATGTCGAACTGCTGCTTTCAACTGATACATTCACTATTACCACCGCACACCAGAACAATATTTTTACCGGTCCATTATATTTTATTTACAAAATTATCCATGCCATCAAACTGGCCGACCATTTAAAAGCTTCCCTGACTGCATACAATTTTGTCCCTGTTTTTTATATCGGCTCTGAAGATGCAGACCTTGATGAATTAAATCATATTCATTTAGGCGGACAACAGTTAACCTGGAATACGAAGCAGACCGGTGCAGTAGGAAGGATGAAGGTAGATAAGGAATTGATTAAGCTGATCGGGTTAATGGAAGGGCAGTTGCTGGTGTTGCCAAATGGTGATGAAATAAATGCCGGTATAAAAAAGTATTATAAAGAAGGTACAACCATACAGGATGCTACTTTTCATTTTGTGAATTCGTTATTTGCAGAGTATGGATTGATTGTACTGTTGCCTGATAATGCAGCATTGAAAAAGCAGATGGTGCCGGTCTTTGAAGACGACTTGCTCAACCAAACGGCTTCAGGCATTGTAGAAAAAACAGCTGGTAAATTACAGGCTCTCGGGTATAAAGTGCAGGCAAGTCCGAGAGAGATCAATTTATTTTATTTGATTGATGATAAGAGGGAGAGAATTATAAAAGAAGGTGCCATATTCAAGGCGCAAGGAACAAGTCTCGACCTTTCTGAAGACGAACTAAAGAACGAGTTACAAGAACATCCCGAACGATTCAGTCCCAATGTAATTCTTCGTGGGTTATACCAGGAAACCATTTTACCCAATATCGTTTTTATAGGTGGCGGCGGAGAAACCGCTTACTGGTTGCAGCTAAAAGATTTGTTTGAACATTATAAAATTCCTTTCCCTATATTGGTGCTTCGCAACTCATTTTTAATTGTAGAAAGGAAATGGCAAGAGAAAATCAACCATCTTGGTTTTACAGTGGAAGATTTCTTTTTGCCAGAACAGGAATTAATAAACCGGCTGGTAGCAAGAGAGACAGACAAAAAACTAACATTTAACGGCACTTTTTCTGAAACGGAGCAGTTATACAATCTTATTAAAAAGCAGGCCACGTCTATAGATACCACATTAGAAAAACATGTGGAAGCATTAAAGACACAAACACTTTACCGCCTCCGGCAACTGGAAAAGAAAATGCTAAAGGCAGAAAGAAGAAAATTTACAGATCAGCAACGGCAGATACATACTATTAAAGAGCAACTATTTCCCGGTAATGGCTTGCAGGAAAGAAAAGAAAATCTTTCTTACTATTATGCAAAATGGGGGAGAGGCTTTATTCAAAAATTATATGAGCAGTCTTTAGGATTGGAACAGGAGTTTGTTACAATTATTGAAAAATAATTGTTGCTTTTTGATATAGACCAGTTATTTCAATTTATTAAACCGGTAACTTAATCCTAACCGGAATAACTTTGAATAAGCTTCAAAACTCCCACCAACATAACCTTTATAGTAGTTGCTTTGTCCCATCCAATAGCCGAGCAACAATGAGTAACGTTTCACATTTGCTTTTACCTGTAAACCGGGTCGTAAATCAGTAATGATTTCATTCCTGTCGTTTTCTACTTCTATAACATCTCCGCTTCCAATTATAGTTGCTAAACCCACTTCGTATAAGTTGGATAAACCAACAGCAATTTCTAAACTTGCGGCAAGGTCAAGTGTTATTTTATTATTTAATGAAAAGCGGTATCCTGTTGCGGGTCTTATGTTTATAAAGTGAGAATGAATATTGATTTCGCCTTTTGCCGGAGCATTTCCTGTTGTTCCCGATACATGAGTAACAGGCACTCTGTGCTTTAAAAGCTCCATGCCTGTTACTATGCCATAAATAATTTTTCCTTTTGTAATCCTTTGCAGACCTATATCCACTCCAATGCCAATTCCGGCTTTTCTACTATATAAATTATTTGTATAGTTACCAGTTCCTACATTAGTCTGAATGATGAATGACGAATTCACCGCCGATTTTCCACGAAAAGACAAAACCCCGGCGTTAAGTCCGGCGTAAAACTCAGTTTGCTGTGCAGTCGAAACTACATAAAGCAATAAAAGGCAGAAACTAATTAATGCTCTTTTCATTTGCAGGCTAATTAATATATAAGTTATTTCTTCCTCAAATAAACACTCAGCGAAAAAGCATTTTTCTTTAACGAAGAAAGTGCCCTTGCATAAGCAGTGGTGGCCGCACCATCTTTTACATCAGTAAGCCCGGTTGAATATTTTAACTCCGGCGAAATTATCCAGCCTGATTTCAATAAGGCAATATCAACGCCCAATCCGCCATTACCGAGCAGCATTGATTTTTTAACCGGTAATTTTTCAGTGGAAGTACTATTTTGGCTTAGCAAGTAACTGAATGAAGGCCCCAATGCAATGTAAGGAGCAATATTTTTGGACGAAAGCCTGATAATAAGTGGCAAGGCAATATCTACGGCTGTTCCTTTCACTGAAACAGTTTCAATAACAACGGCGCCTCCGGTTATATTCCTTCTTTGAAAATCAATATCTGTATTTTCAAAACTTACTGTAGCAGCAGGTCTTATGGATATAGAATTACTTAGACTTAACTGGTAGATAAAGCCGAAGTTGAAAGAAGGAGCCGTATTTGCATCAACACCTACTATGCCTGAGTTTGCATTTCCTGAATACGTTGGCTTAGATTGATTAAGACCTCCGCCCAAGGTATATCCAAAGCTGCTTTTTTTCAAAGGCTTTTTAGGTTGATCCTTTTTATCATCCGGCTTTTTATTATCAGCTAATGCATTTTGCACTAACGCAAGGGTTGTTAAAGCACAGGCCCACTTTGGTGCAGTCTTGGTTGCTTTATTGGCATAATAAACGGCACTGTCCTTGTTGTTGTTTTCTAAATGCAGCAGGGCAAGTTTATTTTGTATATATGCCCCGTTGGGGTTAATGGCCAGGGCTGCATACGCATATTGTAATGAAGTGGCTATGGTTGCATTGTTCCCACTTGCTTTAAGTAAATACATTCTTCCAAGCAACGAATTGGCAAAATCTCCTTCATCTTCTCTTACGCTGGCTATTGCTTTTTCCAGTTTATTGGCCGCATCGGTATTTTCTTGTTTTTGTTTTGCAGATACATTGTCACTGCAAGTAAGATAGCGGTCAACGTTGGCCTGGGCAAAATTAATATACTCAACTGCAAGGGTAGATTTTGCATCCAATGTGTAAGGATTGCCGGGATATTTCTTACTCAACTGCTGAAAATATTCTTCGGCAGATGAACGGCCGCTGATAGTATTTGACTTTACCGCTTTGTAAAAAAGATTGTACGTTTCAATCAACGCCGTGTCAGCAACAAAAAAATTGTCAGCCTTGTTCGTTATACCATTGAAGGAATTTCCGCTACCACGGGTCTGTTGTTTTTTTGTTTGCAGCCATTTTTTCAGATAGGCGGTATCCACCCGGCTCACTACTTTGTCATTATATTCATTGCAACAGAAATACGGTTCCTGTTTTTTCTTAAACCGTTGCAATGCCAGAGAGGGTACATTCTTATCTACATAGGACTTAAGTTCTCTGAACGTTACTTTATTATCGGCGTTGCCTTCTGCATCGGCAACGCCGTTAAGCCCATCTACAAGGTAATAAGTAAATAATCCATGACCATTGCCGATGGAAACATCTTCTAACGATTCCTGACCGGCAGCGGTTGCCAGCATCATAATATCACCTGCTTTTTTTTCTGAAATAGCGATGTTCAAAAAATTTTGCCCTTCCGCACCACCGGGTAATTCATTGGAACGGCAGGCATCCATTATAAAAAATACTTCCACGCCTTTGCTGGTTTCTTTAGCTATTTTCTTTTTCAGGTTAAATAACTGGATGGCACCGCTAACGAGATAATTATTTTTATCACCAGCCGGATTACAATCATATCCCAAAAAGAAAAATTCATCTTCATCAATCGCATCACCATGCCCGGCGAGGTAAATGAAAAGCCTGTCGCCTTTTTGCAGTTGCTTTGCTTTCAGCCATTGAAAACCCTTGCCCCAGAAATTAGAATTATTGGCCTGATCATTTAACAGGCAATAAATATTATCGTCTTTCAGTCTGCCTCCACCGGGTGATTTCAAAAAGTCACGGAATAGTTCAGCATCCTTATCTGCATAGACAAGTGGCCTTACATATTTGTATTTAGAAACACCCATAACAATAGCAAAGGTCTGCGGACCTTTAATGGTAGTGTCTCTAAATTGGAGCGGTGATTGCCCGTAGGCAGTAAACCCTGTTGTAAATAGCAAGGAAAGAATGACCAGGTTTAGCAAGTATCTCATAAGTGTAGATTGATAGGTAAACTTTCAGTAATCCATTTTCAATGGCTTACTATCTTTAAAGTTACTTCTTTTCTACAATCAGCCTGAAAATGCTGCTGCTGCCATCATCATTGTCGGCGGCCAGTACAAGGTGGAGGAAGTTTTTCGTTTCTTTTGTTACACAAACAGATTCGATTTTCTGCCCTTTGAATCGGGGGTCTATGGCTTCAAGATCTATTACCTGGTCGGGGTTGATGGCCTTCCAGTTTTTCTTAGCAGAAATATTTTCTATTATCCAGAGATAGCTTTTGCCGATGGCACCATCATCCATATTATTCCGGGTGTCTTCTGTTGATACAGTTAATATAAGCCGGTCACTTTTTTTTGTATGGGCAAAACCGGAAACACCGCTGAATAAAGTACTGTCTTTATTCGAACCAACGAGAATAATTGAAATAGGAGCATTGGCCTGGTCTTCCCAAAAATTATCAGTAGTCAGTATCAAATGATTTTTTGGATAACCTTTACTTCCCCGGTTGGATAAAAGGATGGAGCCTGGTATGGCAGAAATTCCCTCAATATTAATTTCGTCAATTCCATTCATCTTAAATCGCTGGTAAAAAGTATCCATTTTGATACTATCTTTTTGTTTGGTAACAGGGTCAATCAGCCATGCCGTATTGCGGTACGGCGATAACGAACCTGAACCCACTATCAGCAGTTTGTTATCTTTTGTAATGGTGATGGCCTCAAGGTCAGCTTTTATTTTCTTGGGAATTCTTTTTTCTGCGAATGAATAAAGAGAAATAGAGTCTGTTGGATGAAGATTGCTGTCAAGAACCAGTAAGTCATTGGCATCGTCGCCAATAACATAAAATTGGTTGTTGAAATATTCTATACCGGAGGCGGAAGGGTAGTGATCAAGCTTTTTAATTTCTTTTAGCATGTTGTTGCTCCCGCAGGAGGCGATAAAAAAGATAATAGCGATAAGGGAATAACTGCGGGTCATTTATTCAATAAGTTTCATGAACCTGTTTATGACAGCTTTCATAAAATCAGGGGAGATATTTGTAATGCCGCCTGCAATTAAAGTGTCATTAAGAATAAAAACTTTATGAAGCCTTAGTTCGCTTTGCTTTAGTAATGGGGATCCGATATAATCTGCATCTTTAATTAACTGTGATAAACCATCCTGCTTTAAACGGGATGTAATTTGCATTAATAAATAATCCCCGGTTCTGTTAACATCGCTGCTTGAAATAATAAGGGCCGGTCTTAGTTTAGTTGTGGAAGAGTCACTAAATGGGAATTTTACCCAAACGATTTCTCCACGGCTATAATTCATTTTCCATAGAGTTTTTGAAGTTCATCATCTTCTTCTACTAACCAATCCTCCTTCAAAGAATCTTCTGAGGCAAGAGTATATGAGTCAATTGTATCACTTTCTTTAAAGTGTTTTACATAAGGGAGTTTTTTTAATAACTCAACAAGCTCTGCTGCTTTTTCATCTTCTACTATTACTTCATATTTTTTCATTTACTAAAGATAAAAAATATTAATCAAACTTATTCTCCCATCCTTCTTTCTTCATCTTTTCTACTTTCTCTATCACTTCACTGTTAAGCGATTCTTTATAGTCTGCTATTTTTTTAGAAACAGCTTCATCAGCCGTGCCGAGAATTTCAGCAGCAAGGATACCGGCATTTTTAGCAGCATTCAATGCTACCGTACCAACAGGTACACCATTCGGCATTTGCAAAATGGATAAAACAGAATCCCAGCCATCAATAGAATTGGAAGACTTGATAGGCACACCAATAACAGGTAATACAGTAACAGCGGCCACCATACCCGGCAAATGTGCAGCACCACCAGCCCCGGCAATAATAACTTTCAATCCTCTTTCTTTGGCTGTAGTGGCATACTCAATCATCCGGTGTGGAGTACGGTGTGCAGATACCACCGTTACTTCATGCGGTATCTCAAATTGTTTAAGAATGTCTGAAGCAGCCTGCATAACATTTAAGTCACTGTCGCTGCCCATGATGATGCCAACTAAAGGATTCATTTGAAGAGTTTGAAAGACAAAGAAAGGCTAAAAAAAGTATCTCGCAAAGACGCACTAAGACTGCCAAGCCCATCTTGCGCAGGAGGGCTAATAAAATAGCAGGTATAGCTGGAAAGCCAGGGCTGTGTATTGGTGGCCTCATCCTTTAGGGGAGGTCCGGAGGGGAAAACTATTTTATCAAATCACCCTTTAATCTTAATAATTCTGTTTCCGCCAGTTTAGTATTGAACCTCGCAGTGATCAACCTTGTTTGGGCATCCTGCAGGCTCTTTTCGGCTTCTTTCAATTGGATAAGGGTGTTGGAATTAAGTTTATATACCTGGAAAACGATACTTACATTTTCTTTGGCCAGTAGAATATTTTCTTCTTCCAGTGCCAACGCTTTTTTCTGTTGTTCATAATTAAGAAAAGCATTGACAACGGCCAGATTGAGGTTTGATTTCTGATTTTCATAAAAGAGTTGCTGGTATTGTATATCAAGCTGTGCTTGTCTGATAAGGCGTTTATTGTTAAAGTTATTCAGGATGGGAATAGATGCAGTAAAGCCAATGTTGCGGCCGATATTTCTGCTGAATAGTGGTTGAAACGGATTGACTGTAGCTTTATTATTATTTCTTGCATAACTGTAACCCGAATTGAATGTAAGTACAGGCCATCGTTCTGCTTTTCTTTCCTTCAATGTGAAGTGAGCAATATCTATATTCTTTTTTGCAATCAGCATCAGGGGGTTGCTGTTCTCTATGCCTGATTGAATATCACCCAAGGAAATTTTTTGATTGATAGGAATTGTATCGCTTACATCATAACCGGTATTCCCTGATATATTCATAATCTGGTTAAGCTGTTCTTTCAATTGAGCAACAAGTCGTTCCTGTTCCAGTTGCAAAGCCCTTTGAGCGTTATTGTCAACTTTGCTTTGCAACACATCTGGTTTGGTGCCAACACCTATGTCCAATTTATATTGAGCAAGTTTTACTCTTTCCTGGCTCAGAGACATTTGTTCTCTTATGGCTTTCAGTTGTTGCTTTTGACGGGCTATATCGTAATAGTTATTGATTACTGCTGCTACCGTGTTTACCACTCTGTCTTTGATAGCCAATTCACCAAGCCTGACAAACTCTTCCGCCTTATTTCTTGTAGCAAACATTTTTAATCCGTCAAATAAAGTCCAGCTTAGTTGTACTGCTGCATTATAGTTGTTTGATTTTATGTCATTCAGTGCTCTCTCTGTACCATCCACAAATTTTTGCCGTTGTGCATTGTTGTTCCATCCGGTATTGATATTGCCGTTTACTCTGGGTAAGAAGGCCGCATTGCGAAATGAAAAGTCAAGTGCTGCTACAGCAGAATCATTTTTTGATAGCTGTATATCAAAATTATTTTTTAAAGCAGTTGCAATCGCTTCTTCCAGTGTCAGCATCCGTTGTGCGGAGGAAGAAATAGTGATAAGCAATAAGATGGGTAAAATTATTTTTCTCATACTATTCATCAAAAATTTATACCTGTTCAGTAATAGATTTTTCCGTTTTCGGGTCGCCGTGCATAAATTCATCTATCTGACTTTTCTTCTTTTTTGTAGAAAGAAAAGAATACATCGCCGGAATTACAAATAAGGTTAATACTAAGGAGAACATAATACCGCCAACAATAACGACACCTAACGGAATACGGCTGGTGGATGATGCTCCTAATGATAATGCCAACGGTAATGCTCCGAGTGACATGGCCAGGCTCGTCATCAATATTGGCCGTAAACGTTGCGTAGCAGAGAAAATGGCCGCTTCTGCTTTCTTCATTCCTTTCTCCTGGTTTTGATTGGCAAACTCAACGATAAGTATTCCATTTTTTGTCACTAATCCTATCAGCATAATCATTCCGATTTGAGAAAAAATATTCAGTGTTTGGCCAAACAACCACAAGGTCAACACAGCACCGGCTATAGCCAGTGGTACTGTAAACATTATTATCAATGGGTCAATAAAGCTATTAAACTGCCCGGCCAAAATCAGGAATATCAATGCCAATGCTAGCAGGAACGCAAAACTCGTATTACTGCTGCTTTCCTTGAAATCTCTTGATGAACCAGAAAGGGAAGTAGTAAATGTTTCATCCAATATTTCATCCGTTATTTTTTCCATTTCAGCGATGCCGTCACCAATCGTTTTGCCCGGTTGCAGGCTGGCCGATACGGTGAATGACTTATACCGGTTAAAATGATAAATAGTAGGAGGGGTGTTCGATTCTGTCGTTGTAACAAGGTTATCAAGACTTATCATTTCATTCCTGCTATTGCGGACGAATAATGTTTTTAAATCATTGGGGTCATCCCGGTCGTTACGGGCCACTTGCCCCATTACCTGGTATTGTTTTCCATCTTTGTTAAAATAACCAAGTCGGCGGTTACTATATGCCAATTGCAATGTTTGTGAAATATCATTTACGCTAACGCCAAGCTGAGCTGCTTTTAACCGGTTAATCTCCACCCTTAATTCTGGTTTATTGAATTTCAAATCCACATCAGCATTCATCAGTACCTTACTCTGCCTGGTTACCTCAAGTATTTTCGACATACTGGCGGTTAGTTTTTCAAAATTATTATTCTGAACAACAAAAGAAACAGGCTGGCCACCACGACGGTTCACTGAAATTGTTTGTTCTTCAATAGCGGTGGCACGGCCTTCATTAAATTTACCCATGTTCTTATTTACCATCGCCACTATTTGTTTTTGCGATCTTGCTCTTTCATTGGGCGGTACCAGGGTAACCCGGACAAAACCTGTATTGGCATTTCCAGAACCCAAAAAACCAGGCGAAGTAAAACTAATCAGCAATTCTTTCTCCGGCACCGAGTCCATCATAAAATTATTGACACGATCCACATATTTGTCCATTGCATCAAAAGAAGTGCCTTCAGGTGCTGTTAAGGATAAACGAAACTGGCTCCTATCTTCCATCGGCGCTAATTCTGATTGAAGGTTTCTGCCGATAAAAAATATTGCTGCTCCACAAAGTGCAATTAACACTATGGCAACCCAACGTACTCCCATAAATCTGCGCAGGGCTGACTGGTAACTGTTTTCCATCCATCGGAAGAAAGGTTCGGTCTTATTATAGAACCATGAATGTTTATGCACATCCCTTTTACTCAGCTTAACGTTGAGTACCGGTGTTAATGTAAGTGATACAAAAGCAGAAATGAGGACAGCACCAGCTACCACAATACCAAACTCACGGAATAATCTTCCAACAAAACCTTGTAAAAAAATGATGGGGAGAAATACAACTGCCAGGGTGATAGAAGTAGCAATGACGGCAAAATAAATTTCTTTAGAACCTTCCAGTGCCGCCTGCCATTTATTCATTCCTTTCTCCATCTTTTTATAGATATTTTCCGTTACTACAATACCATCATCCACCACCAGGCCGGTGGCAAGTACAATGGCCAGCAGGGAAAGAACATTGATGGTATAGCCCATCAGGTACATGATGAAAAAAGCACCTATTAGCGAAACAGGAATATCAATCAACGGTCGAATAGCAACAATCCATTCACGGAAGAATAAATAAATAATAATGACCACCAGCAAAAAAGCAATCATCAGTGTTTCCTGTACTTCAAGAATTGACTTTTTAATGAATTTTGTCTGGTCTAATCCAATTTTTATTTTAACATCTTCAGGGATATCCTTTTTTATCTTTTCTAATCTTTTGTAAAACTCATCAGAGATAGAAACATAATTGGAGCCAGGTTGAGGAATAATGGCTAATGCAATCATGGGTATCCCGTCTCCCTTTAAAACTGTTTCGTCATTCTCAGGCCCCAATACCGCTTCTCCTACTTGCTGTAACCGGATATCAGCTCCATCAACATTTTTTACAATGAGGTTATTGAATTCTTCCTCTGTATTGAGTTTCCCAAAAGTTCTTACAGATAATTCAGTATTGTTGCCGGAAATTTTTCCAGAAGGCAATTCTACATTCTCCCGCAACAGCGCTGCCTGCACATCGTTGGCCGTAATATTATACGATACTAATTTAGCGGGGTCAATCCAGATACGCATGGCATATCTTTTTTCTCCCCAAATCTGAATACCACTTACTCCGGGAATTGTTTGCAATCTTTCTACCAGCACATTGTTTGCATATTCCGACATCTCCAACTGGTTTCTCGTATTACTTTGAACAGTCATCGAGAGAATGGGGTCAGAACTGGCATCGGCTTTTGATACAACCGGTGGCGCATCAAGGTCAGGAGGTAAGGAGCGGAGTGCCTGCGAAACTTTATCCCGCACATCGTTGGCAGCAGCTTCCAGGTTTTCACCCAGTTCAAACTCTACATTGATACTGCTGCTACCGTTGCTGCTGGAGGAAGTGATATTTTTAATTCCCGCAATACCATTAATAGCTTTTTCTAATGGCTCGGTAATTTGTGTTTCAATAATATCTGCATTAGCTCCTGCGTAATTGGTACGTACACTGATATTGGGCGGGTCAATAGCCGGATAATCTCTTACACCCAGGAATTTAAAACCGATAATGCCAAACACCACAATGACGATATTCATCACAATAGCCAGCACCGGTCTTCGTAAACTTAATTCTGAGATGTTCATACCCCTAATCCGCCGAAGGCGGGGAAATTTAGATTATGATAATTTATGTTTTCCCATTTGCTATTACAGAATCTTTTAAAATTTGAAAGACTCTTGCAAATTCCCCTTTAGGGGATAGGGGTTTATTTATTCACTATTCGTCCTATCTGAATCTTCGCTTCTGGCCGTACACTTAACAAACCTGTTATTACAACGGTATCACCAGCTTTTAGACCATCAGTAATTTGCACTTTTGCCGAATCCCTGACACCGGTTACTACATCTGCAAATATGGCTGTGCCGCTTTTATATAAAATCACTTTCTTTCCCCTTGCCTGTGGCAGTACTGCCTGTGAGGGTACTAATAGTGCATTGGGGTCGGGGTCAAAACTCAACATTACTTTAGCAAATGAACCTGGCAAGAGTCCTGCATCGCTTCCCATTACTGCAGCCCTTACGGTAAGGCTGCGGGTATTTTCTGAAATGTTAGATTCTGTAGCAACTACTTTTGCGCCTAATTGTTTTTTTGAACCTTCAAAAGTGAAGGTTACTAATTGCCCCATCTTTATCTGGTCAATATATTTTTCCGGAACGGTGAAGTCTAATTTCAACCGGTCTGTTTGATTAATGATGGCTATAACCGATGCCGGAGAAACATAAGAACCAGGACTGATATTTTTCAAACCGAGCTTTCCGCTGAAGGGTGCTCTTACTACTGTTTTTGAAATACTGGTTTGTAAAATGCCAATGTCTGCTCTCAAACTATTTACCTGTAGCAAACTAATATCATAATCCTGCTGGCTTATGCCTTGTATTTTTAATAACTGAGCCTGCCTCTCTTCTGTTTTTTGGGCCAGTGCTAATTGTATCTGCACTTTATTTAATTGTGCCAGCAAGTCACCATCATACAATTTGGCCAGCACCGTTCCTTTGCCTACATATTTTCCTTCGGCCACATTCAGTTGCACTATTCTGCCCGATACTTCAGGATGTATTTCAGCCATTTCATTCGGCACAATATTGCCGGGTACTTCAATAGTTGACTGGAAAGGTTCCGGTCTTACGATATATCCATCCACTTTCATCGGTGGTGGTTTGGCGGCTCCGCTTTTTTGTTGGGCGGCATCTTTCTTTTTCTTGCCACCGCAGGCGGTTAGCAATAAAATGATGGGTAAGAGGAATAATGTGATGATTTTCATGTGTGTTGTGGTGCAATTGGTAAAATAATCAACCCAATAAAGATAATGGAAAATGGCCTGCTATTGGACGGCAAAAGGGTATGTTTCCTTGCACAAAATTTAAAGGAAGTATAGGCGGCTTTTATGTTGGATAAAAGGGGGTCAGGCTTTGGCCACCAAAGTTCTCTTTATTTTATTCGATTGATGGAGTAATTCTTGTTTTTCTTTACTCATAATCGTTACATGCCCCATTTTGCGGCCGGGCTTGGTTTGTTTTTTCCCGTAAAGATGAACAAAAGCATTTTCGATTTTCAGCACTTCTTCAAGCCCCTCATACTTTACATCACCGCTAAAGCCTTCGGCCCCGATTATATTAACCATAATGGAAGGAAGGATGGCATCAGTATTTCCCAACGGATAGCCAAGCATTATCCGCCATTGCATATCAAACTGTGAACTGTAATTAGCTTCAATGGTATGATGACCGCTGTTGTGGGCCCTCGGTGCTGTTTCATTTACCAGCACATCGCCATTTTTATCTACAAACATTTCTACAGCGAATATCCCGGGTGATTTAAAATTCCTAACTACAGATAAAGCAATTGCTTCTGCCTTCGATTTTGTTTTTTCATCCAGTTCAGCCGGACAAAGTTGATAGTCTAATAAATTTAAGGTGGGGTCAAAAAGCATTTCAACCGGTGGATACAAAGCCGTTTCACCTGATGAATTAATAGCCACCATCTGTGCTATTTCTTTGTGGATGTCAACCATTTTTTCCAACACAGCCGGTGCATCAAATCCTTTGGCAATATCTTCTTTTGTTCTCAGCAACTGAACGCCTTTGCCATCATAACCGCCTTCGCCGATTTTATGGACTGCAGGTAAAAAACTTTCCTGTTGTTTTAGCTCGTCAAGATTATTAGTGATGATAAATGCCGGGGAGGGTAACTGATGCTGCTGGTAGTATTGTTTTTGTAGAATTTTATTCTTGATAGTTTTAAGTACCGAAGGTTTTGGATAAACTTTTACCCCTTCTGCTTCTAACTTTTCCAGGGCCTCCACATTTACATTTTCTATTTCAATGGTGAGGGCATCCAATCCTTTTCCAAAATTATAAACGGCATCAAAATCTTTAATATCGCCTTTGGTAAAATGATGACAGAGGTGGGCAGCAGGACATTCAGTATCATTTTCTAATACAAATGTTTCAACAGGGTAGTTGGCGGCTGCCTGTAAAAGCATTCTTCCGAGTTGTCCGCCGCCGAGGATTCCGATTTTTAACATGGTGGCAAAGATAAGCAGGCAAGATTAAGGTTTCAAGTCAGGATTTTAACTAAATTTACTCCATGCTTCCCGACTATCCTCATAAACTCTTCAAAGATCTACGCAGCAACTTCAACTTGCTGATGGAGACTTTAGCAATGGATAGCATTTGATCCGATAACTATCGGATTTGGATTTTCCTTCTACAGACTAACTAACTGCCTGAAATTTTATTTTCCCGTTATTAAATTCAAAATCATGAACACAACAACACTTACCGATAAAGCAATGGCAACACAAACAGATTTTTTGCCATTACAAGGCACCGACTACGTTGAATTTTATGTAGGCAATGCCAAACAAGCTGCCCATTTTTATAAAACGGCTTTTGGGTTTCAATCGCTGGCCTATGCCGGGCCAGAAACCGGCATGAAGGATAAAGTGAGTTATGTTATCCGTCAGAACAAACTGACTTTTGTTTTAACCACACCATTAAGAACAGATAATCCAATCGCCGACCATATCTACAAACATGGTGACGGGGTAAAAGTAATTGCCTTAAAAGTAGAAGATGCAACGAGTGCATTTGAAGAAACCACCAAACGGGGTGGCAAAGTGTATCAACAACCAACTTTATTAAAAGATGATAAAGGAGAAGTGGTAATAAGCGGTATTCACACTTACGGTGAAACAGTTCATCTTTTTATTGAAAGAAAAAATTATACAGGTGTTTTCATGCCCGGATTCAGGGAATGGAAATCAGAATACAATCCAACTTCAACTGGTTTATTGTATGTTGACCATTGCGTTGGCAATGTTGGCTGGAACCAGATGAACCCCTGGGTAAAATTTTATGAAGAGGTGATGGGCTTCCGTAATATTTTAAGCTTTGATGATAAAGATATTTCTACCGAATACTCAGCCCTGATGAGTAAGGTGATGAGTAATGGGAATGGCTTTGTAAAATTCCCCATCAATGAACCGGCAAAAGGGAAAAAGAAAAGCCAGGTAGAAGAGTATCTTGATTTTTATAACGGAGAAGGAGTACAGCATGTGGCCATTGCAACGGCAGATATTGTAGCCACAGTTACAGAAATGCAAAAAAGAGGAATTGAATTCTTAAATATTCCCGCCAGTTATTATGAAACTGTACTGGACAGGGTTGGTAAAATTGATGAAGATCTTGAACCCTTGCAAAGGCTGGGTGTTCTTATTGACCGGGATGAGGAAGGTTATCTCTTGCAAATTTTCAGCAAACCACTCGAAGACCGGCCTACCTTGTTTTTTGAAATTATTCAGCGGAAAGGAGCCAAAAGTTTTGGTAAAGGAAATTTCAAAGCCTTGTTTGAAGCATTGGAAAGAGAGCAAGATGCAAGGGGAAATTTGTAGTTACGGCCCGGTCTTCTTTACTTTTCATCTACACAATTATCATTTATCTTTATTGCTGAAATAAAGGAAGCATGAAAAGCTATTTTGGTTCCTACCATACTTCTTCAGGCACTGAACCGGAAGAAGCAACGGTACTGGTATTTGATAAAAACCTCAACATAGGTTTTCGTAATCCGGATGGCAGCAATGCGATGGTGAACTGGTTGCTGAAAGATGTAGAAACATCGTTTGACTTTTCTTCTCAGCAAACAAAGCTGAAAAATACCAGGCCTCCCGGCGGAGAATTATTCATTAAAGGAAATGATGCCGGTAATTATATTAAGGAAATGCTGGCTGAGCAACAGAAAGCATGGCATAAAAAAAGTAGTGGTAAAGAATGGATACGGAACAGCCTTCTTTTACTGGGCATACTCGCCGTGTTGTATTTGCTTTATATGTTAATCGTTCCCTGGCTGTCACAAAAATTAGCATCTAAAGTTTCTATTAAAACAGAAAAACAGTTGGGCGATGCGGTGTATGATGCGCTGGGGCTGGCTGAGCAAGAGGATAAATCTAAAAGTTTTGTACTGAACCAGTTTTTTGAATTGATGGATGTGCCCTCCGCTTACAATATTAATATAACAGTGGTGAATGATGAAGTAGTGAATGCATTTGCATTGCCCGGTGGCCGGATAGTAGTGTATAGTGCATTGCTGAAAGAAATAACATCTTACCCCGAGTTGGCCGCATTACTAAGCCATGAGTTTACCCATGTCAATAACAAACATTCTACTAAATCTATATTCAGAAGATTGGGCTCAAAAGTTTTTCTCGGTTTATTATTTGGCCGGTTTGGAACGGTAACGTCTGTAGTGGTCAATCATGCCGACAACCTGAAGTCGCTAAAATACTCCCGCAGCCTGGAAAAGGAGGCTGATATGGATGGCCTTGATATTTTAACAAAACGAAATATTGACCCGAATGGCTTTGTGGATTTATTCCATCACTTGCAGAAAGCTGGCCTCACTAACAATATGCCTGAATTTCTGGGCAGCCATCCCGACGTAGACAAACGGATTGCTTATATACAGGAAGCTTCCAAAGGAACAGCGGTGAAGGAAGATGCAGAACTAAAAGCTATATTTGAAAAACTAAAATAAGGTCAAATGCTTGTTACCACTACCAGTGCCGTTGACGGCAAACCAGTACAGGAATATCTCGGAGTAATTAATGCACAAAGCATCATCGGGGCCAATATCTTCAAAGATATTTTTGCCGGCTTGCGGGATGTATTTGGAGGCAGAAGTAAAACGTATGAAAAAGTATTGGAGCAGGCTAAAGAAGATGCTCTCCGTGAATTAACACAAAAAGCACAGGCTCTTGGTGCCAACGGCATCCTTGGGGTTGACCTGGATTTTGAAACTATTGGAAGCGGTGGCAGCATGCTGATGGTTATAGCTACCGGCACAGCGGTTCGTTTATAAATTTATTGCAAAAAAATACCCGATGAAACAAATACTGTTTTCATTTATTATGCTGATGTCTGTTGTGTTTGCAAAAGCACAACAAGTTCCTGCATCAGCCAGCGATATACTGAAAGAAGCTTATCAGCTGGCGGCCAAAGAAAATAAGAATGTGTTTGTGATGTTTCATGCTTCCTGGTGCGGCTGGTGCCACAAAATGGATAAGAGCATGAATGATCCTGCCTGTAAAAAATTCTTTGATGATAATTATATCATCCGCCACCTGGTGGTGGATGAAGCAAAGGATAAAAAGAATTTGGAAAACCCCGGAGCTGCTGAAATGAAAATAAAATACAATGGCGATGGGCAGGGCATTCCTTTCTGGTTGTTGTTTGACAAACAGGGAAATTTATTATCCGATTCTAAAATACGGAAGGAGGGAGATGGTCCCGAAAAAGGCGATAATGCCGGTTGTCCCGCCAATGAAAACGAGGTTAATTTTTTTATTGATGTATTAAAGAAAACATCTTCCATCAATAAGGAGCAATCCGATATTATCAGGAAGCGGTTCAGGGAAAACGATCAATAAGCTACCTATAGAACTACCATCGTCTTAATTCATCTTCTATTGCTTCGTTCAGGTTAGTTTCATGTTGCAATACCCAGTTGGGAAATTCGCCGGATTCTATTCTCCAGGTGGTTTCTTTTTTTTGCATATTGAAAAAGAAACGGTCACCCCGTTCATTACACACATTCACATTGAACATTTCTTCCTCAGGGCTTTTTAATTTTCTGAAATTAAACTCCCGGAGCCGGCCTTCCACTTTTATTAAACGGGTGAACTGTACCATTCTCACAAATCGTATTGGCATAGGATGAATTTGTATACAAGTATCAATTTTTATGCTATACATTGATTTTGCCGAAGGAAAAGTTGTTCACAATAATTGACTGAAAACAATTCTTTGCAATTTTTATGGCAGGTAAAATCAATTGGCCCCTCTTTATTATCGAAGTTGATAGTAAACCTGTTTGCAACCACTAACCAGCTTTAACAATCTAAATACTGCATTGATAACCAATTAATATTTAATTTAGCCTCAATACTATTGCATGAAAAAGATTTTTGTATTCCTTTTGCTGGCACCTCTGTTCTCCTCTGCGCAGGACTCTTTGGCGACTTCTTGTAAACTCATTAAAGAAACAGACCCCTACACCAAAGAAACCAAACTTTCCACCGGGTTTATTATGCTGAAAAATGGCTCTGTTACCATAGATGCAGACAGCAAGGAGATAGATGTGCTGTTTTCTATTGAAGGGCTGGATAAATGCTTTGATAACAATTCCACTGCTGCTATCTTTTTTGAAGGCGTCAAAACGAAAATGAGTTCCCGCAATGGGGGTACCATGAATTGTGAGGGTCTTTTTCATTTTGTTTTTAAAAACACAGCATTGACTACCACGGTACTGCAAAAAATGATGACCCAAAAGATCAATCACATTGTGTTTACTGGGAATAATAAAAAAGAATCCATTATTACTATTAAACCGGAACAGCAGGATAAACTGATGGCACTGGCTACTTGCCTGGTGAACGAGGCAAAATCTCTGATAAAATAAAATTTCTTTTACCACAAAACACTTAGCGCATACCAAATAAACATCTATTGAGGCAAAATACTTTTGCCTCTTACAAGTAACTGTCATTTTCTCCGTTAAATTGAACAAAGAATACGATTTGTACCTGTTGTGAAATTCTGACCGGTACTTTTTGAAAACCTCCAACATATCTTAATCCTATGGAAAAACGACTGCATCCAGCCATTGGTGCCTTTGAAGGCACTTTCTCCTTACAGCAATTGATTAATAACCTGGTGAATAGCACCCTGCCGGCTGCCCATCACAAAAATACCCATGTGTTGAATGAAGTAGAGAAGGGGATTAAACTTGGAACTACTATACAACATGCTATGGGGATTATGAATGATATTCTTACTACCATTGTTGCTAATTCCCGCAATGGTGAAATCCATATTACTGCAGAACGATTCCGGGATGTGGTAACACTTGAATTTGAAGAGAGAAATAATTATAACGGCTATGCACTGGCTTATAGCATAGGTTCTATTGAGCCGGATGCTGCTTCGCTGGGCGGACATATTTCTATGAAAGGCCCGCAGCAAAAAGTAACGACTATCTCTTTTAGTTTCCCTGATAATATGCTGGCAGCATAAAAAAAAGCCCACTTTTTAAAAGTGAGCTTTTTGTATTAGTAAGATAGAAATTAATACCTGTAAAGGTCAGACTTAAACGGACCTTCTTTACTAATGCCGAGGTATTCAGATTGTGCATCTGTCAGTTCTTCCAACACTACACCAATCTTTGCAAGGTGCAGACGGGCAACTTTCTCATCCAGATGCTTTGGCAGCACATATACTTTGTTCTCATAGTTTTTATTTCCCTCGACTATTCGTGTAAGCTTGCACAAGGATCGCAATAACAACAATGGGAGTTTGCTTGCCTTTATATTATGTCTGTAGAGCCACAGGTGTCGGCGGAAGGGTCAATTATAATTGATGGTAAACTGAAAAAAGCAGCATCTATTTCCTTCAGCTTCCGCATTTATTTGCAGCAAACGGCGTAATGGGATTCTTCGTTACCGGAAGGTATCCGAGAGAGTAAAACAGGCCCTGCTATTTATTTTGTAAAAAACCTGTCCATTTATCTTCATGATATTTCTACTTTTTTCTTTATCGAGCAATCTTCCTTTGTTATCATAAAACTGCGGCTGATCAAAAAAAGCAACGGTAAAATATTTTTCCTTTCTTTTTGATCCTAGTTTGTTGTGCCGCAGTGAGAGAAACACCATATACTTTTCCTGGCCTCTTTCATAATAGTCAAGATTGGTTATCCAGGTGCATCGCATTTGTTTCATGTCGGCAAAAAGAGTAAGCATTTCCGGCACATTAAAACGGTGTGCTTTTAAGGTGTCAGCAAGATTATTTTCCCCGGGATTAAAGTGATAGATGTAACGCAAGGTGTCAGTAATAATTTCAATACCCACCTCAGAAAAATCTTTATCCCGCACTTCAAATGAAAAGGGATGAAGACGATGTATTTTTTTAAAACGATCTTTGATAGAAACAAGTGCTTCTTCGTTTTGCCGGTAATAATCCGCCGACAACTCTTTGCTGGATGAGCAAGCTGCAAGAAATAAACAGGCGATAATACTATAGAATAAATAATTTCTCATTTTACATTTTGGGCATGAGTAACTCCAAAAATAGCTTTACGTAATAGTTTAGGTGAAATTTGTTGTAGCGATTTTAGTCCATAGTCCCAGTAAACAAGATTGATCTTAGTGGCATCGATTTTTTGAATATCCAATACTATTATATAATGAGTTGGAATACTAAAACGGGAAAAAGTATGTTTTTTCCGGTATAAAAACCGATTGTTGAGATAAAGAAATACCGTTCCTCTTTGTAGCCGTTCTTTTATATAGCTAAACATGTCATTAATAAATGGTCGTATAATATCTGCGCCTCTAGCCCGTACTTTTTGTTTGCATACTTTGCGCAGCATTCGGTTGAATTTTGCATAATTGGTAGAAGCCCACAATGTATTTTCATCTCCTTTATCAAAATTACGGTTCACAAAATTGAGATAGCCTTTAAAACGGTCTGCCAGACAAAGGAACCACATCTGTGCTGCAGGATTTAAGTCAAGTACCCCTTTAAACTTTAGTAAACCAGCTTCCAGTAGAATTGCTTTGCCGGGTCTAAAGTTCACACCGTTATAACTGGCTCTTCCTTGCTGGTAAAGTTTGAGCATAAACTGGCAAAAACCCAGCGGATCGTTTTTTAACGGCAGAAACGTTAATGCTGAATAGGCACAAAAATTATTGGTACGGCCTTCATAAAACTTTAATGGAGATATTGCAAAGCCCCGCAGGTTCTCAAAAAAAATACCCGGCGGTACATTTATCCAAAATCTGCTTGAATCAGTACGTTGCACAGAATCCAACCAGGCTATTGCTTGCGATTGGGTAGAGGTTTGAGTACTGTCCGGGAAATGGTTAAAAAATTTATTTGCTAATACAGGCGTTCGAACAGTTAACCAGACTGAAATAGTAATAAGTATATGTACAGTTGCTTGTTTCATAAACGGTCTATACTACAATAATAGTTCCAGCAAGTTATAAATTAAAAAACCATCTGCTTACTGGCGGATGGTTTTAAACAATATAAAGAGATATTTATTAATATCTGTACAAATCAGACTTAAACGGACCTTCCTTGCTTATACCGAGGTATTCAGATTGTGCATCTGTCAGTTCTTCCAACACTACACCAATCTTTGCAAGGTGCAGACGGGCAACTTTCTCATCCAGATGCTTTGGCAGCACATATACTTTGTTCTCATAGTTTTTGTGGTTGGTCCACAATTCTATCTGCGCCAAAGTTTGGTTAGAGAAGGAGTTACTCATTACAAATGACGGGTGACCGGTAGCACAACCAAGATTAACCAAACGGCCTTCCGCCAGTATGATAACATCGTGGCCATCTACATTATAAATATCCACCTGTGGTTTGATGGTGTCTTTTGTATTGCCGTAGTTAGTATTCAACCAGGCGATATCAATCTCAATATCAAAGTGACCGATATTACAAACGATTACTTTGTCCTTCATGAGTTTGAAATGCTCACCACGAATGAGGTCACGGCAACCAGAAGCGGTAACTACAATGTCAGCTTCTTTTACCGCATCAATCATTTTCTTTACTTCAAAACCATCCATGGCTGCCTGTAAAGCACAGATAGGATCAATTTCGGTAACGATAACACGGCAACCAGCACCGGCAAGAGAAGCTGCAGAACCTTTACCCACATCACCATAGCCACCAACAACGGCTACTTTACCAGCCAGCATTACATCCGTAGCACGGCGGATAGAATCCACTAATGATTCTTTACAACCATACTTATTATCAAACTTAGATTTAGTAACAGAATCGTTTACATTAATAGCAGGCATGGGTAATGTACCTTTTGCCACTCTTTCATATAAACGGTGAACGCCGGTAGTAGTTTCTTCAGAAATACCTTTCACATGCTGGATTAATTCAGGATATGTATCCAATACGATATTGGTAAGGTCACCACCATCATCCAAAATCATATTCAATGGCTTGTCTATGCCGCCAAAGAATAATGTTTGTTCAATACACCAATCGGCTTCTTTCTGCGATTGTCCTTTCCAGGCAAATACACCAATGCCGGCAGCAGCAATAGCAGCGGCAGCATGATCTTGAGTAGAAAAGATATTACATGAACTCCATTTTACTTCTGCACCAAGTGCAGTTAGTGTTTCAATCAGTACAGCAGTCTGGATAGTCATGTGCAGGCAACCAGCCACTCTTGCACCTTTCAGTGGTTGAGAAGGTCCGTATTCTTTACGGATAGCCATCAGACCGGGCATTTCTGCTTCAGCCAAACGGATTTCTTTACGTCCCCAGTCAGCCAGGGAAATATCTGCAACCTTGTAAGCAAGGTTGAAATCAATAGAGGTTTTTGATAGTGTTGACATATTAAAATTTTTAGAAGTCAAAAATACTGATATAGAATATATTTCTAAAGAATTGTGTAAATTTGGTCGAATATTCTTTTAATATAATTTTGAAAGGAGAAAATACTTTTTAAACATGGTAAAAACGATTCAAACAGAAAAAACAGCTATTGGCAATATGGCCCTGGATGCAAAAGACCTGGCCATACTTAGTTTGCTTCAGCAAAATGCAAGGATGACGGTGAAAGGAATTGCTGATACCATACACCTGAGTACTACACCGGTACATGAAAGGATTAAGCGTATGGAAGCGAACGGGGTAATAAAACAGTATGCCACATTAGTAGATCATACTAAAGTAAAGAAAAGCCTTATCGCTATTTGCTATGTATCATTGAAAGAGCATAATAAAACGGCGGGTACAAAATTTGTAAAATCTGTTCTGTTAATGCAGGATGTGGTGGAGTGCTACACCATTTCGGGAGAATTTGATTTTATGCTGAAAGTAATGTGTGAAGATATGAATGCTTACCACGACTTTCATGTAAACAAACTAAGTAATATTGATAATATGGGACATGTTCAAAGCATATTTGTGATGGGTATTATTAAACAAACACATCAGTTGGTGTATGTTTAGAGAATATTCTTATTGTAATTTCTGAAAACAAAGGATAACTTTATATAAATAAAACTGTGTAAAAATGTTTACCTATGATACGGTTTCAGAAGCGGTGAATGGCCTTAAAACCAGGGGATTTGAACTTGATTTCAACCTGCAGGAAAACTGCCTGATTTGTAATGAAGGCCAATTTGATGTGAATGACTTTGAGATAGTGGAGGTTTACCGGTTTGAAGGGAACTCAGATCCTTCTGATGAAGCCGTAGTATATGCCATTGAATCAATAACTGGCATGAAAGGTGTACTGGTAAATGGATACGGTATTTCTGCCGATGCAAAGAGCTCGGATATGGCAAAAAAATTAAACATAGACCGTAACTGAAAAAAAGTTTTATTATTATTTACTATAAAATTATTTACAATGAAATCAATCCGTAATGTTTGCCTGTTGGCTATGTTCCTGTATGCACCTGTTAGCCTTTTTGCCCAAACAGAAATTGGACAGCTAAAATGCCCGTTTGAGCATGGCTCCGGCAGAGAACCCAAAGAAGCTTTTACCTGGGATCCGGAGGATAAAAAAGTAATTATGATGAGCAAGGTGGACACCATTGTTCGCAGTTGTATTACCGGAACAGTGAGTAATGTAAACCTGTCAGAAAATAACAAATACGAAATAGTAATCTATTATAAGAACTACTATTTCTGGTACGATGGCCTGGCAAAAGCAACTGTAAAAAGAGGACAGAATGTAAAAGCAGGGGAGGGCATCGGTATCTACACCTTAGGAACAGAACTTGATCTAAGAATGTTCAAACATGAAACTCAGATAGACCCGAGAAATTTGCTGGAATGCAAAATTCCCAAGGCGGATGATAAGTAGGGTTTTCTTTACAGCTTTTTCTCCATAACAAAATCATTCATAAAGTAGCCGTTGCCAATATCGAAATCAGCTTCTTCTATTACAATAAAACCAAGCTTCTCATAAAAATCCTTTGCTTTGTTATGGCGGTTCACCTGAAATTGCAGGGCAGTGGCTCCCCACTGTTCAATGTTGGTAATGATATAATCAATAACAAATCTGCCTGTTCCTTTGCGTTGTTGTGATAACAGTACATAGATTTTATGTAATTTAAAAATCGAAGGTCTTGTTTCCTGGTAAGAAGCAAAGCCAACCGGTTCGCTTTCATTATATACAATAATAAACTGGCAGCCATCATTCATTTGTTGCTGCAATGAAGTTTCGCTGTACATCATTTCCAGCATAAAGTCTATCTGTTCTTTCGATATAATTGCAGCATAAGTTTGTGGCCAGACTTTGAAAGTCAGTTCACGGATGAGCGGAATATCGGCATTGCCGGCCTTTCGGATACTAAGCACTGATGTTGGTGTTTTTATCTTTAAACATTATTTGAGAAATATTACGGTGGTAGCGGATAAGCTTCCGGCTGAGAATAAGACAAACAATATAAGAGCCAATAGCACCGGCAGCCAGCAGACCTTCACTCATTTCTTTACCTATATGTGAGTAGGTTGGCAGGAAAAGGAAAAAATCATAAGTGCCGTGGAAGAAGATGGCGATTAGCAGGCCTGTAAACATCACCATTAAACTGTTACTTGATTTGAATTTCGCTTTGCCCACAAAATATCCCATTACCACAGCAAAAGATGCATGGGCGGGTACACTCAAAAACATACGTTGAATGCCAACTTGTAGCCCCTGGCCAGCTTCTGCATATTTCATTACATACATTACATTTTCCAGGGTTGCAAAACCCATACTCACCATTACGCTATATACAATACCGTCTAAAGGTTCATCAAAACTTTTTTGCCGGTAAGAATAAAAACGAAGACCAAGAAACTTACTGGCCTCTTCACTAAAGCCAACAACGGCGTAAGAAAAAATTGCCACACCGGTAATGGTACCATCAATTGTATAACTAAAAGCCTGTTCGAACCAGACGGCAGGGAATATGGCGATGCAGCCCAATATGAAACTTACAATAAGATTAAGTTTTGGCTCCCTGTTGTAAACATCTTTATAAAAGATAAACATACAGATAGCAATGCCGGGAGCCAGTGCAAGGGCTATGTATTCCATTTAAGTAATTTAATGCTGAAAAATAGGGATGCACTAAAGTTACGCAGTACAGGGTAAAAAGTAAAACTGCCCCATTTTTGGCGGGACAGTTTCAAATCGCAATAAATACTTTTTTACTGCTTATCTTTTTTTACCGGTGTTTTATTGTCGTCTTCTTTTTTCAGCGGTGGTTTTGAGGTGGTATCTTTTTTGGGTGGTGGATTTTTTTTGGTATCGTCATCTGAATAATCTTTTGATTCAGATCCGATGCTGTCATTATTTTCATAATCGTTATAGTCTTCCGGATTACCAACTCCCTGGTCAGTGCCTTCGGCACCGGGGTTGGGGTCGTAGTCACTAAAATTAATATTATCGGCACTCATCATTTCGTTCTCCAGTTCAGCCGGTTTTACAAACCTGGCATCTTTTTCAATACCCAATTTTTTATCAGCCAATACTTTTTTAAAAAAATATTCTGTAATCGGACGGGCAATCGTATTGCCATCTGATTGATTGCGCATAAAAGTATATTCAAACCCCACCCAGGAGCCTGCTAATAGCTGGGGGGTATAGCCCAAAAACCAGGCATCTGCATTGTCATCAGTGGTGCCTGTTTTGCCACCCATTTCACTGGCACCTACACGGCTTCTCATTCCCCTTGCGGTTCCTTTATCAACCGTTCCCTGCATCATTCTTGCCATGGTATAGGCTGTTGCTTCGCTTATGGCTTCTTTCCGGTTCACACTATAGTCAAATCGTTTGATGACGTTGCCATTTCTATCTTCAATTCGGCTGATGCTGTAAGGTTTTGTAGAAAAGCCACGACCTGCAAATATGGTATAGCCCCACAGCATTTCATACATAGACAAATCGCAAGTGCCTAATGCAATTGAAGGGTAGGGTTTTATGGGTGTCGGAATATTTAGACGGCTTAAAAAATCAACAAATTGTTTTGGTCCCACTTGTTTCATGATATAAGCAGTTGCACAGTTTTTTGAGTAGGCCAGAGCATTGGCCATACTCATACTTCCACCTCCACATCTTTTGCCTGAAGGCACCCAGGCACCACCACCAAAATTTTGCGCCACATTCTCACATTCGGTTTCCGGAGTAAATCCTCTTTCTTCCATTGCCTGTGTATATAGAAGGGGTTTGATAACCGATCCTACCTGTCTTTTGGTTTTCAGGTTAATGTGATCGTTCTTGTAAGTCTTATAATTAATACCACCTACCCAGGCCCTTATTTCACCTGTTACCGGATCCATTGACATAAAGCCGGCCTGCTCCATTTGCAATGAATATTTGATGGAATCAATTGGTGTCATCAACGTATCCCTTTCCCTTTTGACATTCCAGGCAAATACCTTCATAGGAACTTTTATATCAAAACTTGCTCTTATTTCTTTATCGCTAAGGCCATCTTCTTCCAGGTTTTTCCAGCGGTCAGATTCTTTTACAGCTTTCTCAATAATTTTTTCATGTCCTTTCCAAATGGATCCTGTTTTAAAATCATTTCTTGCACTGATGCCCTTTTGCAGGGCTGTCATTTGCAAGGCCATTCCTTCTTCGGCATATTGTTGCATCTGGATATTGATAGTAGTATATATCTTTAACCCATCATCATAAATATTGTAAGTGTCACCGTTAGGTTTCTTTATATCTTTTAATGCTTCTTTTATTTCACTTTTCAATATCTCCCGGAAGTAAGGTGCATAACCGGTATTTTCATCCATTTTTTTGTAATTCAGTTTAATGGGTAAAGCTTTTAGCCTGGTGGCCACAGCCGGTGTAATTTTTTTGTTTACCTCCATCTGGCTAACTACAATGTTGCGGCGTTCTAATGCTGCTTTAGGATTACGAACAGGATTGTAAATGCTATTTCCTTTAAGCATACCTACGAGCAGTGCAGATTCTTCCACATTAAGCCTGTCTGGTTCTTTTTGAAAGAATGACCTTGCGGCGTTCCTGATTCCATAGATATTGTTTCCAAAAGGAACAGCATTCAGGTAAAGGGTTATTATTTCCTCTTTGGTAAAATTCTTTTCCAACTTTACTGCAATAATCCACTCTTTCATTTTTTCAATTACCCGCCATGCTTTGTTTTTACTTCCCTGATCAAGCAGTGCTTTAGCTAACTGCTGGGTAATGGTACTACCGCCTCCGGATGTGCCTGCAGTTAATAAGGCCCGCATGGTTGATTTAAAATCTATACCGCTATGGCTGTAAAAACGTTCATCTTCTGTTGCTATCAAAGCATCAATTACATGTGTTGAAATATCCCGGTATTTTACATTGCTCCGGTTACCTCTTTCAGTATAATACTTACCCATTAGTGTGCCGTCTTCGGCATACACTTCTGAGGCTTGTAATATAGAAGGGTTTTCCAATTCGGCAAGAGAAGGCATTTTACCAAAAGCTCCCAGACTGGCGGCGATAATCAGTAGAACAAATGTGAGGAAGCCAAAGGCAAAAATGCGCCAAAAAATACGGACTGCTTTTTTCATATCAGATACATCATTGAGGTTATACCTTTAAATAGAAAGGACAAAATTAATTCTTCGATAAACTCAGTATCGAAAGTAAGTAAACCTTGGCGGGTAAGGTGTTGGGAGGCATTAATTTTTTGTCAAAGTGGGTTTCTTCTGTTGTTACAACACAAGCAGTCTTAGAACTTATTCTGCATCTGCTGATTGAGGAATGCTTTATAAGCCTCAACATCCTTATTAGCCTTTAGCAAACCTAAATTTTGATCTGTTATAATGAGGAAGTAGTACCTGCCACTCTTTAACCAGGGAAGAATATCGAATGCCAGTTTAGGCCTGGTACTTTCTATATAGGTCATTGCCTCCTGGGTATCTTTAAATGGCGACATCAGGAGGAAGCGGTTGCTCTTGTCAATTTCCACCAATTCATTTCTCATGATCTTATTATAATAAGTTTGACTGTTAAAACGGGTAAAGGCAGTCTTTGCTTCATTACAAAAAACAGGATCTACCTGAGAGAGTACCATTACTACATAACAAGGCTCAGCAGCATTAAATTGATAGGCCGGAGTGCCGCTTACTGGTGGAGCAGTATTTGTTACCGGTTTGGGATTATTGTTTGCTACCACCGGTTGTGTTTTCACAGAATCTGTTTTTCGTTGTACAGGCGGAATTGTTATTACCGGAGGAGTAACGGTTGTACTACCATCAGTGTTGCGGGTAACAACAAGATTACTTAACTCTGTTTCTATTTGAACCCTTCGTGTCAGCACAGTCAGCAGGTTAGTTGCCCTGATGGCAAGGGGTGTATTAGGAAACTGGCTTATGATAGAAGTCAATATAGTTCTTGCTGTGCTGTCATTTCTTTGTTTAATGTAGTAAACTGCTTCGATATAGAGTAACTGTGGTGTCCAGTAATTATTTCCATACTGGCTGTCAGCAATTTTCTTTTCCGCAATGGCCTGATCAAATTTTCCTTCTATAAACAGGTCATAGATTTTCTCGTAAGTTTTAGTGGCATCCGGATTAATTCCAGTGGATTTGGGGTTCTTTCCTGTATTTACAATAGTAGTAAAGTTGCTGCTGCCAAATTTGTCACCCATCAGTTTTTTAACAGCCGCCGCTTTTGCTGATTCTCCATTTTTATTATAACAATAATAAAGATTGAAAAGCACTTCATCCATTTTATCAAAGAGAGGGAAGCGGCTTCGAAGCTGCTCTAATGATTCTGTACCTGCTTTGCAATCTTCAATTTCCTGCACATATATTTTGCCCATTACAAACATAGCTTCCTGCAACGAATCATTTGATTGCTTTACCAGCTCTGGTGTAAGCGGCAGGTTGGCATATAAATCTTCATAAGTTACTTCGCCTACTACTGTATTATCACGGCCGGGTCTGTTGTTATTTGTATTATCGCCCGGCTTGTTGTTGCTGTTCTGTTGTATCGTTGCCTTAAGGGTAGAGCTGCGCCTCCAGTTGTCAATATTAGGGCGGGTTCCCCACCTGGCTTTAAATTCAGTGGCACCCCTTGTTTTGGAAGCAGCATTATAAAAGTACCATTCACCTTTTGGTTGTATAGTTGGGAAAAGGGCGGGTGCTGTAAAGGAAGGCCCGGCAACTATTGGGGCTTCGTCTTTCAGGCCCTGTTTTTTACGTATTTCCTTTACCAGTTTTTTTACAAAATCTTTTCTTTCGTCTTCCTGCATAGCTGCAATGCGTTGCAGACTGTCCTGACGTGCAGCAATTTCAAAATTAGTAGCCAGGTTGCCCAGCATTGTTTTTCTTGTCTTAATATCATCCAGGTTTTTAAGGGTAGGGTCATCTAACCGCAGACTGTCGTAAAAGTTATAAGACTGGCGGTATTCTTTTTTTTCATACGAAAGTTCAGCCAATTGAAGAAAGGCTTTGTTTCGTTGAGCAGCATTATTGCTGGTGAATTCTGTACTCTTTTGCAAGAGTTTCATTGCTTCATCAATATTATTTCCTTCCAGTTGCATCTGTGCAGCCATATAGTAAATAATATCCTGATATTCTTCATACTTATCCCTTTTGGCCATTTTCAGCAACTCCGCCACATTCTTGTCAATTGTTTTTTCGCCACCATCTTTATTTACTCTGATGGCATAGAGCCGGGCATAAATATCCAGTATAGGGTTAGTGGTGTGGCTGCTTACTTTTACATAATACTTTTCTGATTCTGTGTGATTGCCTGATAGCTCATATAGCTGAGCAGCAAGATATTCCCATCGGGCTTTTTCCTGCAGGTTAGTGGCGCTGCTTAATGCTTCTACCAGGTGTGTTGCGGCACTATCCCACATATTCTGTTTATAAAACCACAGCGACTGCACTTCATGCAAATCATTTTGTAAACGTTTTGGAAAGAGAGGATCGTTTCTCAATGTCACAATCATGCTGGCGGCTTCTGCCAATTGATCTTGTGCCAGAAAATTTCGTATTTGCCAGACAAATGCTTCATTACGGCTGGGTGGTTCAGAAAATAGTTTGCGGGGCAGGCTTTTCTTTTCTTTTGTGGAAATACTGTAAGCAGAATTGCCGTCCATTTTACTTCCAATGGTACGGTAATAACCATCTTTTTCTTTTGGTGCAAAAGCATAATTGATAAACTGGAACATCAGGTAAGCCGAATCAAATTTCTTTTGCAGGTAATAAGATGCTCCCCATAGCAGGTAAAGGTTATCTACCCAATCGTTTCGCAGATCATGCAGGGCTATACCGGTGGAAGATTTGTAGGTTATCGAATCGAGCTGAATGGAATCCTGTACCGTTGCATCTAACGAGTAATTGTAAAAAGGTAATAACTTGGTGTAATCATCCACAAAAGCCGTCTTGGCTCTTCCCAGTACCTCGTTCAGTTTATTATTGGCATTGAAATAATAGTTATAATGCGTTATTGTGTTCTGGATAAAACGCTTCGGCAAACCGAATTTGCCTTTATCCGATTTTTCAGATCGTAATACTCTTTCTTCGTATTCCTGTGGTTTCTTGATTTCAATATCTACACCCTTCTGACTGAAAGCAGGTAGGGAAGCCTGGCAAAGGATAATAAAGATAAAAGCAGTAAAAGTATATTGGTTGGGTCGCATTTTTAGTCTTAATCTAAAGTCTTAATAACTGAATTTCAAACATTTTAGTATAAAAGCAGAGCTAAAAATCTCCCCATTATTTTCATTAATTGTGTTTAAAAATAAATAGCGTTGAATTCTGGCCGCTAATATCCTCAAATCATTCATAATCAGGCGAAAATAAGCCTTTTTTTTGACGGTAAATTGATGAACGGAAACTGGCAAAACCAGAGCCCATTACTTACCTTTAGTTTCCTAAAATTTGGTTATGGTAAAATTAGATGCCGGATCCACCCTGAAAAGGCTCCGGAACCGCTACCGGCTGGTGGTGATGAACGATGATACGTATGAGGAAGTAGTAACATTTAAGCTGTCCCGGTTAAGTGTTTATATCATGTTGAGCACCATTTTTGTATTGCTGGTAGGGCTAACAGTTGCTCTTATCGTTTTCACCCCGTTGAAGTATTATATTCCGGGAGCCGCAACTGATTATAAATCGGCAACTGAATTAAGACAGCTAAAATACCAGGTGGATGGATTGGAAAAACAAAACACCTATAATGTTCAGTATATTGAGGGCATTAAAAAAGCCTTGAGTGGAACTAATACCGTAAAATTAGACACCGTCAAACTTGATGTACCAAAAGCGGAACCCTCAAACGATTAATTAATTTTTATGTTCAATACTAAAAACAAAACTGACATGCAACAAGATAAAACGAATGGTGGCGGTGCCACACTAATTGGTGCAGGCACTACACTTAAAGGGGACATACACAGTAGCAACGACCTGCGGATAGATGGTACCGTTCTTGGTAATGTCACCAGTGCTTCAAAGATTATTGTTGGTAGCAGCGGAGTAGTAGAAGGAGATATTTCCGGCAACCAGGCAGATATTGTAGGAAAAGTGTCCGGCAATATCCGCTCAAAAGAATTGCTGCAACTGCGGGGCGATTGTGTAGTAACAGGAAATTTGTATGCAGGAAAATTGCAGTTGGAACCGACCGCAACTTTCAATGGACAATGTCACATGGGTGCTAATATTGTAGAGATGAACAGCAATGAACAACAAGCCGCCATCAAATAGTAATAAACAGTTTTTTCTCCGGTATGCCAGCCTGGGCACCCAGTTATTAGTGGCACTGGGACTGGCAGTATTTATCGGGTTGAAAGCAGATAAATGGCTGCACACATCACCATTGCTGGCCTGTGTCTTACCTTTAGTCACCCTCATCGCTATTTTTTACAAACTGATGCGGGAAACAGCCAAACCACCAAAAGATGAAAAATAGTAAGCCCTGGTTTCCTTTACTGCTTCTGTTTGTTTTTTTGAATACTTTTTTTTTGACGGGCAAAAATTTTCTGAACAAGCAGGGTGTTGACCACCTGGTGTTGATTGGTGGTAACCTGGTTTTATTCATTGCAACTGCTTTATCGTTTTATATCTCCCATAAATCAATTACTTCAAACAATCCTAATTCTTCTGTCCGGTCTTTATATGGAAGTTTTATGATAAAATTTTTCCTTATCGCTATTGCCGCTTTTATCTACATTATGGTGGTTAAAAAGAGTATCAATAAACCAGCGTTGGTAATTTGCATGGGCCTTTACCTTTTTTATTCTTTTGTGGAAGTAGCATCATTGCAGAAATTGTTGAAACAAAAAAAGCAGGATTCGGTTGCCGGAAATCAATAAAACTTGTCAGACAGGAATGATAAGACGACAGACCAAGTGAAGAAAAAAAAGAATGCCTAAAAAAGAAGTTCCCATTGACCATTTACAAAATTATTTGCCTCCCGGCACAGGCGATGGTGTAACGGCTTATCTGCAACAATACAAAGTACATTTAACGATTGCCAAAGAACGGAAAAGCATTTTAGGTGATTATCGCCACCGCACCCATCATGCCAATCACCGCATCAGTGTAAACGGCAATCTCAATAAGTTTTCTTTCCTTATTACTTTGTTACATGAATTAGCCCACTTGCTCACTTTCGAGCAGCATAGTAATAGAGTACTTGCACATGGTAAGGAGTGGAAAATGATATATGGGCGATTGCTGAAACAGTTTTTGGAAAGCCGGGTTTTTCCGGCCGACATTGAAAAGGAGTTATTGCAATCATTAAAAAACCCTGCTGCCAGTAGCTGCGCCGAAGATGGTTTGTTGAGAGCCTTAAGAAAGTATGACGTAAAGGAAAACCATCATCAATTAATTGAAGAAATACTGCCCGGTGCTTTTTTTAAAATAAAAGATGGCAGGGTATTTCAAAAAGGGGAGAAGCTGAGAAAAAGATTTAAATGCAGGGAAGTAAAAACCGGAAAAATGTATTTGTTCAGCCCGGTATACGAAGTCGAGTTAATGAGTCGGGAATCTTGAGCCGATAGTCGGGAGTAAATACATCTCTTTTGGAGTCTGACTCCCGACTCAAGGCTCCTCACTCCAAACTGCGAAGCATCCACAAACTGCACCCGGTATGTCCGCTATTACCCATTGGCCCTTTTAAATACTCAAAACCAAATTTTGCATACACTTTCACTGCCTGTTTCAGTTCCGGCATCGTTTCCAGGTACACTTGCTTATAACCGGCTTCATTAGCAAAGGCTAAACTTTTTTCAATCAATGTTCTGCCAAGACCAGTACCCCTTGCCAGCGGCCGCAAATACATTTTTACCAATTCACAAGTAGCATCAGGCAATCCATCGGTTGGATAAATACCACCTCCGCCAACTATTTCTCCCTCCACCTCAGCTACAAAATAAGCAGCACCTTCTTTTTGAAATAATTCATACAAAGCATCTGTTGTGGCATCATAATACACGGTACCGGGGTGATTGGCACCAAATTCTGCCAATGTATCTTTTACAATTTTGGAAAGAAAAGGATTATCTGCCGGCTGAATAGTGCGGATGAAAAGGTTATTCATTTTGCAAATATAATATGCTAATTAAAACCAGGAACAATGTAACTTTAAAGAGTCGGCTTCCGGTAACCGTATAATTTGTAAATACCCAATATTGGGTATAGGCATATAATTTTAATGACCTTATTTTTACATAAGAGATTTGAAATATATTTTTTCATCATATAGGAATCATTACTCCGTATCGAAAAAAGGAATACATTTAAACAGTCATTAATTTTTATCACCCCAAAAAATCAATTATGAAAAGGATCAAACTCTTATTTTCTGCCACAATGCTGCTGATGGCTTCAGTAGCATTTGGACAAACAGAAAAAAATGTATCTGCTTTCAAAGAAGGTACAACATTAACCGATTCGGACATAGGTTTTTTAAGCCTTGTTTCGAGTGCAGCTCTTGATGTTAGCCGCGGTGCATCTGAAAGAACAGCCACTATCAGCGGTGTAACTTACAGAACCGGTCAGGTGCTGACCAGTGCAAATGCCAAATCAATTAACAAGGCAGTTAAAGCATTCCGGAAGAATTACAAAGCTCCTGAAGGTTCCCGAGGTGCAGGCCTTTGTTACTACTGGTACTACTATTGTGATGGTTGGGGATATTGCTATTGGTACAAGTATTGGTACTACTGTTAAGAAATTTCAAAGCCGGTTCAATTGAGCCGGCTTTTTTATTCTCTGCAAAGTGGTGTTATTATATTTTCCACTCCACCACCTCATTTTCCCATTCGGGGCGGTAGGGTGTAGCAGCTTTAATATAATTATCTGTATAGCCCTCAATCATATCGTTCTTATCTTTTCCTTCAAACAATACCTTGCGGATTTGCCCTGCATGTTGTTGAGTAAAGTATTGCAGTTTCATGTAAGAAAGATTGCGCAGCGTTTTGTTCCTTTCATTACGGATATTAACGGGAACAACCGGCTTCAACGTCAGTGCATGAGTGTTATCCCTTTCAGAATAAGTAAATACATGCAGATATGAAATATCTAAGGAATGAAGAAAGTCAAATGTTTCTTTAAAATCTTCATCGGTTTCGCCGGGAAACCCTACGATAACATCTACGCCGATGGCACAATGAGGCATTAATGTTTTAATCAATGCAACTCTCTCTGCGTATAGTTCTCTTTTATACCGCCGACGCATTAAACTTAATATCTTATTGCTGCCACTTTGCAATGGAATATGAAAATGAGGCATGAATTTATCACTGTTGGCAACAAACTCAATTATCTCTTTCGTCAATAAATTCGGTTCAATAGAAGAGATACGATAACGTTGAATACCTACTACTTTGTCTAACTCTTTTACTAGTTCAAAGAAATTCTCTTCCCTGTCGCTAATGCCTATTGTGGTACCTGCTCCATCCGGGCCTTTGCCAAAATCCCCAAGGTTTACACCCGTTAACACTATTTCCTTTACACCATGTTTAGCTAAATGTTTAACATTCTCCAGCACATTTTCTATGCTATCACTCCTGCTTTTCCCTCTTGCCATCGGGATAGTGCAGAAGGAACAATTATAATCGCAACCATCCTGTACTTTTAAAAAAGTTCTTGTTCTGTCATTCACCGACCAGGAAGAATGAAAGCCAGATACTTCTTCAATATCACAACTACAGATTTTTGCCGAATCGCCTTTCACCAGTTCACGGATATGATGGACTATATTAAATTTTTCCGCAGCACCTAATACTAAGTTCACCCCCGGTATTTGGGAAATTTCTTTTGGTTTTAATTGGGCATAACAACCAGTAATGACCACAAAACTTTCTGGTGCTTTTCGTTGTATGCGACGCACCAACTGGCGGCATTCTTTATCTGCATTGTCAGTAACGGAACAGGTATTGATTACATACACATCTGCCAGGTCATCAAAAGCCTTTTTCTCAAAACCTTCATTTTCCAAAAGGCGGGAAAGAGAAGATGTTTCGGAAAAATTGAGCTTGCAACCGAGGGTATGAAAGGCTACTGTTCTTGATTCTGCCATGCAACTACGCCTACTTGCTTAAAAGGAAAGCCGCAATAGTAAATGTGGCTTCGTCGCACAAGTAGAGGGCAAAGATAAGTAAGAACTAATTCAGGCACACGGATGACACGGATTTGACAGATTTAAGTTCCAACAGGGATAATCCAAAATTCAGCGAAGCAGAATATATCAGTGTTTATCCCTCCCATCTGCGACATCCGTGTGCCTGTATTTAATACCCCACTATCACGGATTTACTTTTAATTTGTACCAAATTATTTCCTTTGAACAAGAAATGGATCCCCTATATCCTCATTGCGTTGATGGTAATTGCTATTATTGTTATTAAGCAATATAAAAGTAGGGATACACCTGTCCCAAAACCAAGGGTTACCAATAATAATAAACCAAAAGATCCGGCTACAAACCCCACTGACCGGGACAAAGGGTTTGACCGCCGTACCGCTTTGCTCGAATACAGTAACCATGCAAAATGCCGGATGCAATGCCGCAAAATTTCGCAGGCTGAAGTGGAAGAGATAATGCGGGATGGAAAAATAAATTACAACAAAAGTGATTTGCAAAATGCAAGATGCCCCCGCTATGCGGTGGAAGGGGTTACCAATGATGACCAACGGGTGAGAATTGTGTATGCGCAATGCAATGAGGCCACAACAGTGGTGACCGTAATTGATTTAGCAACAGATTTTAAATGCAGTTGCCCCGGTGATGATGATAAATATAAAAACCGGAACTGATGAAGCAAATGCTTAAACCGCTGCAATTGATTTACAGTATTTATGCCTTCATCATCTTCATTGCTGTAATGTTATTGATTTTTCCATTTGCTATTCTCGCCAGTTTTTTTGGAAGGATAAGGGGAGGCAATATGGTAATGCGGCTTTGTATGCTCTGGGCCGACCTGTGGTTTTTCCTGATATGTATCTGGCACAAAAAAATATATGAATCGCCACATGATAAAAGCAAGCAATATATTTTCCTGACAAACCATATTTCATATATAGACGCAGCTATGATTCCCAAAGCTTACCGCCAACCGGTGAGACCATTGGGCAAAATAGAAATGAGTAAAGTGCCGGTGTTCGGTTTTATTTACAGAAATGCAATTGTAACCGTTGACAGGAGCAGTGCTATTAACCGGGCAAACAGTGTACGGGTATTAAAATCATTGATCAATAAAGGTATTTCCGTATTGGTTTTCCCGGAAGGAACATTTAATATGGGAACTACACCTTTAAAAGAATTTTATGATGGTGCATTCCGGGTGTCCATTGAAACGCAAACGCCGGTAAAACCTGTTTTGTTTTTAGATGCCTACCGCAGAATGCCGTATGAAAGTTTGTTTTCGATGAGTCCCGGCCAAAGCCGGATTGTTTATTTGGATGAAATATCTGTGTCTTCTTATACCTTAAAAGATGTGGGAAGATTGAAGGATGAAGTGTATGCCATCATGGAAAAGAAGTTGATTGAGTATGATGCGGCGTGGAGAAAAGAAACCCCCATCCCCTAAAGGGGAGCAATACAGACTCTTTAATTCATAGTTATCTTTACCCTTTTAAATGCAGGAAGAAAATTTAGATATAGAGAATTTTAATCCCCCTTTAGGGGATAGGGGCGTTGTTGGTGTTTATGCCGAAATCATCATACCCGCCGCTTTACCTAAAAACTATACATGGTCGGTTCCTGCCCATTTACTTGAAGCAGTAAAACCCGGTTGCCGGGTAGAAGTGAACCTCGGTAAAAGCAAGAAATATGCTGGCATTGTAAAAAGGTTACTGATAGATAAACCTGAGTTTATTGAAACAAAAGATATTCTGAATGTACTGGATGTGGAACCGGTAGTGTTTGAAGAGCAGTTGAAACTATGGGAATGGATAGCTTCTTATTATATGTGCAGTGAAGGAGAAGTGATGGCAGCGGCGTTGCCCGCACATTTTAAACTCTCCAGCGAAACAATTATTGTTTATAATGAAGAATACGGCGATAATTTTTCGGCCCTCAATCATGATGAATATATTGTTGCAGAAGCATTGCTGATAAAAAAAGAATTGCGGCTGACAGAAGTACAACAGTTGCTGGACTCATCCCATGCCCGCCTGCCGGACAGGCAGGTCTATCCCGTTATCAATAGCCTTATCAATAAAAAAACCTGTTTTGTATGGGAAGCATTGAAACAAACCTATGCACCCAAAAAGGAAACGTATGTGCTGCTGAACCCTGAGTATGATAATGAAGACAAACTCTCTGACTTGCTTAATAACTGGACAAAGGCTCCCAAGCAGATGGAACTCCTGCTCAGTTATCTACATTTGATGAAAACAGAAGGGGAGGTGGTAAAATTAACACTACTGAAAAAATCCGGGGCAACGGATGCACAGTTGAAAGGGTTGGTAGAAAAGAAAATCCTCTGGCTGGAGAAAAAAACTATTGACAGGATAAAATACCTGCCCAAAAATGTGCAGATTGATTTTGAACTGAGCAAAGCACAGCAAAAAGCATTGGAGCAGGTAAAAGAACAACTCGGCGCAAAACCAGTTTGTTTACTTCACGGTGTAACTTCCAGCGGCAAGACAAATATTTATATCAAACTGATTGAAGAATATATCAAACAGGGCAAGCAGGTATTGTACATGTTGCCGGAGATTGCACTTACATCACAGGTGATACGAAGATTACAAAAACATTTTGGCGGCTACATTGGTATCTATCATTCCAAATTTTCGCAAAATGAAAGAGTGGAAATATGGAATAAAGTGAAAAATGGAGAACTGAGAGTGATACTTGGTGCAAGATCTTCAGTGTTTCTTCCGTATCAGAACCTCGGTATGATAATCTGCGATGAAGAAAATGATACTTCTTACAAGCAACAGGAACCGGCACCAAGATACAATGGACGTGATGTGGCTATTTATTTTGCTTCCTTATTTAACGCCAAAGTTTTATTGGGAAGCGGTACACCATCCGTAGAAAGTTATTTTAACGGCAGTACCGGTAAATATGGTTTGGTAGAATTGCTGGTACGTTACGGTGATTTAAAATTGCCGCCGCTGGAATTTGTTGATACAAGAAAAGTTATCCAGAAAGACAGGTCAAAAGTAATTTTATCACCCCGGCTGATTGAAGCGGTAAATGAAGTGCTGGCAAGAAGCAAACAAATAATTCTTTTCCAGAACCGAAGGGGGTATGCACCATACCAGGTTTGTAGCACCTGCGGCTGGATACCGCAATGCAAATACTGTGATGTATCGCTGACCTTTCATAAACTTAGTAATAAACTAATTTGTCATTATTGCGGCACTACATATCCGCCGGTACATACCTGTGCCGCCTGCGGCAGTGATAAGTTTACACAACGGAATTTCGGAACTGAAAAAATTGAAGAACAATTGCAGGAAACATTCCCCGATGCCAAAGTAGCAAGGATGGATATGGATACAGTGAAAGGCAAGAATGCACATGATGTATTGATACAGCAGTTTGAACAAAAGCGGATTGATATATTGGTAGGCACACAAATGGTAGTAAAAGGGCTTGACTTTGATAATGTTGATTTGGTGGGCATACTGGATGCAGATGGACTTTTGCATTTTGCAGATTTTAGAGTTAACGAGAGAGCCTTTCAATTGATAGAGCAGGTGAGTGGGAGGGCAGGCCGGAAAGATGAAATGGGAAAAGTATTAGTACAAACTTCTCAACCCACACACCCTGTACTACAATTTGTGCAGCAGCATGATTATAAAATGATGTTTACGGAAGAACTAAAAAAGCGAAAAGAGTTTTTCTATCCTCCGTTCTCCCGTATCATTCATGTTACGTTCAAACATAAAATAAAAGAAGTAGTGGAAAGAGCAGCACAGGTGTATGCCGATGTAATGAAAGTTAAATATGGCCATTATATTATAGGCCCGGCAGAACCTGTTATTGGCCGCATACGAAACCAATACCTCGCAGAACTTTTATTGAAACTGCCAAGAGATGGCAAAACGATTAATCAGTGTAAAAAAGATTTATTGGAACAAGTGGCTATACTGCATCAGCATAAAAGTTATAGAAGTGTGACGGTGGTGGCAGATGTGGATGCGGTGTAGCATGTGAAAGCAGCGCAGAAAGAAGTAGTTTTTTAAAATAATTCATTCCAGGGCATTACCAGAATATTGCCACTTCTTTTTTGCATTGTTTTTCCACCATACACCAGTTGCTTCTCCTTTGTTTTTTTATTTAAGGAAGAAAAATAGTTAAGCCCTTTGAAAAAATCCTGGGCTATTGTTTCGCCGGCTTTTAACTCTATCGCAATTAGTTTACCTGCATTGTCAATAAGTATATCCACTTCATTTCCTGTTTTGTCCCGCCAGAAATAAAGATTATCCTGCTGTCCCTTATTCAACCGCTCCTTCAGTAGCTCACTCACTATCATATTTTCAAATAATGGGCCTTTCGCAGCATGTGTTATTATTTGTTTTGCGTTATTTATTCCCAGTAAAGAACAGGCAACTCCGGTATCATAAAAATATAGCTTGGGTGTTTTGATAATACGTTTATTAAAACTACCATGGTAGGGTTTCAACAGGTAAATAATAAAACTACTTTGCAGTATGCCCAGCCATGCCGTTACTGTCTTCTGGTCAATACCGCAGTCATTACCCAGCGAAGTCATATTTAATATCTGTCCTGTCCTTCCGGCACAAAGCCGTAGAAACTTGGCGAATTGCGACAAGTTGCTGATATTTTTTAATTGCCTTACATCTCTTTCCACATAGGTGTCCAGGTAACCGGAATACCAGTCTGCCGGGTTTATTTTTTTAGCAATTACTTCAGGATACCCTCCGTTCAGTATATGCCAGCTATATGCTGCTTTCAGTCTTTTACTTTCCTTTAGCTCTGCCAGCGACAGCGGTAGTAATTGCAGGTAGGCAATCCTGCCGGATAATGTTTGTGTGATATTTTCTTGTAACAGGAAGTTATTGGAGCCGGTTAAGATAAAGAGTCCTCTCTTTTTTGTTTCGTCTAATACCTGCTGCAGATAGGAGAAAAGGTGTGGAGCTCTTTGTATTTCATCTAAAATAGCCCCGGTTTTAAATTGTGCCAGAAATCCACGGGGATCTGCTTTGGCAAATTCAAGTACGTCAGGGTTTTCAAGTGATATATATGGTTTATGGGGAAATACTAATCTGCACAGAGTGGTTTTGCCACTTTGCCTGGGGCCCACCACCGCTATGCTGCGGAAAGTGGCCGCCAGTTTTTGTAATCTTGCTTCTGCAGTTCTCTTTATCAAGCCATAAAGATAATATTATTTTGGACAAATCCGGAATTAAATTCCGGATTTGTCCAAACGGGTTCGAGTTTTAAAGCGATGCAGCATTATGGTTGAGTGAGAATTACTTACCAGGAAGTTCTATCCTGTATCAGCTTAAAACTATAGAAGTGTGACGGTAGTGGCGGATGTTGATGCGGTGTAGGAAAAGTAGTTGCTATTAAATAAGCCGTAAGTGCTGATTTTCTAATTTTACGTTGAAATGAATATCTGCTTTTAAGGCTTTGAAAACTTTAAGAACAGTATCAATAGTTGCACTGTTTGCACTGCTTTCCAGTTTGGATATTTGTGCTTTTTGAACACCTACCAATTTCCCTAATTGCTCTTGTGTCAGGTTACGTTCCTGCCGGGCTTTTTTAATCATATGGCTCAACACCTCCATATTAAGTTTATATTCATAGTCCTCTCTTTTTTTAGTTCCTTTTTTCCCAATGAACTCATCCTTCATTTCATCAAGGGAATATGTTTTTGGCTTTATTTTTTTCATATAATTATTTTTTTTGTTTAAAATGATTTCTGCGAATATTTTCGGCTTTGTCAATTTCTTTCTGTGGTACTTTATCCGTTTTTTTTATAATGCCGTGGGTTGCTAGGACTAGGGTATCTGTAATATCGGTTTTATCCCAAAAGGCTAAAAGCCGATATTGAAGATTTCTGTATTTTGTTCTGAACTCCCATATATTATTATTTAATTTTTTGAAGAGTTTCGGGTCATTTGTTTGTTCTGCTATGTTTAAGTTGTAAATTATTTTATCTGCCGCTTTTTCATCTATAGATTTCAAAAACTCCCTAACCTCTTCAAAGAATTCAGTTCTAAAGTATCTGACTCTGTTGCCATGCATATTACAAATATAATAAACGGTTTCTAAATATAGAAACTATATTTTCTTATTACGAATTGCTATCCTGCATCAGCATAAAAGCTATAGAAGTGTGACGGTGGTGGCGGATGTGGATGCGGTGTAAGTCTTATTGAATCGTAAAGTTTTGATAGGTTGTTGCTTGTTTTTGTCATTATGAAATCTCAGTGTTGCACACAGGACAGGGGTATGCTTTTTTATCAAAATCTCTATAAAAAATTGTCTGACACGTACTAACCGTACATTGTCGAATTTTTGCATCAAGAAACTCGGGAATGTCTAAGGTTGGACATGCGGCATAGGCTAACCTAATATCTTGAAAAGCATATTCATTAACAGCTTTTGCGTTCTTTCGAGAAACTATCCCTATTTTTTTTAGATATTCTGCCGTTGTCCATGGGTTAATAATATTTCTTATAGCTGGGGAATCAGCGGCAACTTTGTTTGTCACTAGCTCCTCAATGGTAAAAGAAACTTGATTTGTTTTTGTTAAATGCTTCAAATTACTTGCATTGGTAATTAATTCTGACGCTTTTTCATGGCAAAAGTGCTGTATTGAATAATGAACAACATCTTCTTCAAGTTGAACACTATCAGGGCCTTTTTTGAATTGCTCCGATAATACTCTATTGCAAATCCTTACGCAGTCTCTTGGGGATAATTCTGAAAATAAAATAATTC